>Ga0335078_10002295_pt1 | contig 29031 bp, 28 predicted proteins | sample Lox_Sample_32_FD_206711 | JGI IMG/M metagenome (GOLD analysis project Ga0335078, IMG submission 206711) | Soil microbial communities from Loxahatchee National Wildlife Refuge, Florida, United States - Lox_Sample_3.2 | ecosystem: Environmental > Terrestrial > Soil > Wetlands | place: USA...
GTCCTCGCCGGCAAGGTCCTCGCCGGCAAGGTCCTCGCCGGCAAGGTCCTCGCCGGCAAGGTCCTCGTCGAAGTCGGGTTGCCCGGTCCCGGTTAAGTCGAGCAGCAGATGGTCATCGCTGGGCGCGAGCACGCGCCGCGCCGCCTCCCGTGCGTTGAACTCGTCGATCCAGCGCGTCGCGTCATCCTGGTCCTCGATGTCGATTCCCTCCGCGAGCATGGACTGGGTAATCGTCCTGGCCATCCCCCAGTTGGCCGGGTCCATGACCGCGTCCGCGAATCGGGGCTCGATGTCATCGAGCTCGCGCATGAGCGCGTCGTGCTGCTGCGGTTTGATGCGGCCGGTGTCCTCGAGGAATCCGCACACCGCCCGCATAGTCGGGATGACGTCCTCCGTGTCATCCGCGTCCCGCACCGAGATCTTTCTCGGAAGCACCTTTAGCAGGAGAAGTCTCAGGTCACCAGGCGTCAGCTCGGCGAGATCCTGACCGAGGTGGTCCTGAGCCAGGTCGCAAAGCAGCTCAGCGTCGTCGATACTGCCCACGACATCCTGTGCCTTGCTTTCTGCCCAGGTTGCCAGTTCGTCGAGGAAAGCATCCGTCGTCTCTGCAGTCACGCCCACGACCTTAGCGATGGGCACTCGCCGCTGCCGCCGAATCGACACGGGCGCATGAAAGCCAGCCACATCTGGCTGGCATCAGTCAGGATTGGATCAGCGGCGGACGACGGCGAGCACGGTGCGGTAGGCCTCTGTGACCACGCCGTCAGGGAACTGCGCCAGCAGCATCGCGCGCTCGGTGGCGAGGAATTGACCGACTCCGTGGTGGCCGAGAACCGCCACGTATGACTTGGAGTTGAGATTCGCCAGGTGCACGTTGAGCGCCACCCGTCGTGACCAGGTGAACTCGGCGATCTGGGCCGGCTGTCCCAACCACAGCGCGGTCGGGTCCGCGTCCCCGCGAGAGCCCGGATACTTGTCCCGGCCCGCACGGTAATCAGGGCAGGCCGCCATCAGCCGTTCTTCCTGCGCCACCTCCCACGGCGCCTCGCGCGCCGTCAGATTCCACCAGGCCGCGAAGCTGCCGCCCCGCCCGAGCACCCGGCGGTACTCGGGTACCGCACGGTGCGGATCAGTCCAGTGCCAGGCTTGCGCATAGGTGATGAAGTCGGCGCAATCGTCCCGTAGTGGCAGCGCGTTGCCGTCGCCTCGCACGACGCCCACGCCGGGCGAGGTCCCGGCTAGCTTGGCGAGCATGCCCGCGGAAGGCTCCACCGCGACCACCTGTGCGCCCAGGTCACGCATCTGCCGTGCCGCGATCCCAGTGCCCGCGCCCACATCCACGACCCGCGCCGCGTCTAGGTCACGCCCGGCCAGATCCGTCAGGGTGGCATAGAGCTGTGGCGGGTAATCTGGCCTCGCCGACGCGTAGCAGTCGGCTACGGCGCCGAAGACTGCCGTCACCCCCACGCCCCCCACCCCTTCCTCGCGAGCTGAGCCGACCTTAACCCGCGCCATGTACCCGGCGGTCCCGGGCTCCGCAATATATTCCTTGCCAGTTATATAACTGGTGGAGTACAGTGGCCGTCATGTCAACGGTGTTCGAGGTGGTCTCGGAGCCGACCAGGCGGCACATCCTGGACCTTCTGCTCCAGCAGCCATGCTCGGTGGGCGAACTGGTGGAGCAACTGGACACGAGCCAGCCCGGTACCTCCAAGCACCTGCGCGTGTTGCGCGGCGCCGGCCTGGTGCGGGTCCACCGCGACGCGCAGCGCCGGTTGTACGAACTGGCGCCAGAGCCGCTTGCCGAGATCGACGCGTGGCTCGGGCCGTATCGGATGCTCTGGGCGCGTCGCCTTGACGCGCTCGAACGCCACCTCGACGGGGCCTCCTGACCTCACGGCCGACCGCCTGGCAGGCCCGCGGAGCCTGCCGCGCGGCATTTCCACCTCGACGCGCCCGCCACCCGCTGGCCGTCGGGTCCACCGACCTGGTCCGCCTGGCTGGCTGGGAGGAGATCCACCGGCAGCATCTGGTGCGGCTGCACCAGCACAACACAGCCACGCACAGTTATGTGACGAGCACGAACAGGTAACAGCAGAAGTAAGAAAAAGTGACGGCAGGTGGCGGCGCGCTGATCGACGACCCGCGCTACGCGCTCGCCAGGCACCCGGACCCCGCCAGGGCGCACACGGCGGCTTCGAGGATGCGGGCGCGGATCCTGGCCTGGAGCCGCGACCCCGACCCGTGGAAACGCCGCACCGCGGTCATCTGCCAGGTCGGAGCCGTTAAAGATACTGATCTCGGCTGCTCTGCGCGTGCATCGAGCCAAACCTTGCCGACCCTGGATTCTTCCTACGCAAGGGCATCGGGTGGGCGCTGCGCGCCTACGCCTGGGTGGACCCCGCCGAGGTTGCAAGGTACGTCGCGGCGCACGCGGACACACTCTCCGGATTATCCAGGCGCGAAGCGCTCAAGAACATATCCCGAACGGCTGCCGCGTCTCGTCGTCAAGATCACCTGCGCCGCCGATCCTCCGCGGGCGCGAGCGTGCGGCGGTCCGGGCTGGTGACCGGGCATCAGAATGTGGCCCCGGCCGGTAACGACCGCACGCGCACGAGGACGCCGCGCGGGTAAGCGACGGCGGTCGCCTCGGCGCCGGGTCAGGAGGCGGCGAGGGCGCGGACGAACTGGCCCGCGTCGATCGTTCCCCAGCCGCTGGCCAGGTCATAGCCGGGGTCGGCGTTGAAGCCTGTGACGCCGGCAAACGAGTTGTTGCCTGTGGCGATGTCCACTATCCCGGTCGTCAACGCCAAGCGGCTCGCCTGGCTGCGGGCTCCAAGCTGGTAGAGCGCCGGGTTGATGAGACCAAGACGGTGGCCCGCGACCTGGTCGGCAAGCGCGACGACGGCCGAGAAGATCGGTGTTGCCTCGCTCGTCCCGCCGAGGAGGTCCCAGCCAGGACCCGTGGCGGCGAACGACTGGTATACCCAGCACCCGCCATCGGCCCCAGCGCTCATGCTGATGTCCGGCGTGCCGCGGTGATCACCGACGACACTACGGACGCTGGCCTGGAAGGACGGGCGGCCGAATATGGTGGACTGACCGCCGCCGCCCGCGCCGGAGCCGTCATTCCACACCGAGTCCGCCTGGACTCGGTTGCCCGCATCGTCCAGAAACAGCTGTGCGCCCCCGACCGACGTGACGAGCGGGTCAGCGGACGGCCACGAGTCGACGCGCCGCTTGTACGTGGTCACGCCGTCAAGTTCGTCGTTGGTGGCGCCGGCGTCGCCTGACGCGGCGAGCACGGTGACGCCCCGCGCCAGCGCGTTCTTAAAGGTGTACCGCAGGTTCAGCAGGCTAGAGTAGTTGCCCTTGTCGAACCCGGGGAAGGTGTTTTCCGTGGCGCCGAAGCTCTGTGAGATCACATCACCGACACCGCTGTCGATCAGCGCCTCCTCGGCATTCATCATCTCGGGGAAACCCGTGACACCCTCGGTCTCCGCGACCGGGGTCTCCACCAGGACAATGCGCGCGCCAGGGGCGATCGAGTGCGCATACTCCACATCGAGCGTCGACTCGTCCGCCCAGCCGGCCATGACCGAATTCTTATTGTCGAATGACGAGACCTTGCCCGCCTGAACAACCCGCAGGTCAGGGTCGGGGAAGCCGAACTGCTTGTCGAACACCTGAATGTCGTTGCGGATAGTCGGCGATCCGAACGAGTCAACGATCACGATCGTCCGGCCCTTGCCGGTGATCCCGTCGGAGTACAGCCCGTTCAGGTCGTACGCCTGGCGGTACTGCACCGGCGTGTAGCAGTAGACCCCGAACGACGTCAGGCATTTCGAGGTCGGCTGCGGGGCCGGCTGCTGAACCCGCGCGTTTACCAGCCCGATCACCGCCGGGACCGGGGGGGTCACCGCCGCGAGCGATCGAGCCGCGCCGACCCTGCCGCTCGCACCTCGCGCCGCGCCCACCCCAGGTGCCGCGGTAACAGCGGCGAGGATCCCGGCGGCAGCCACGGCGGCGACACCGCGACGGCGCCACGGCCGGAAGGCGAGCTGGATGATCGGCAAGACGACGCTCCCTGGATCGCCTAGCAGTGACGGCGACGCCACCTCGTCGGGCGTGGCGCGACGCCGGCGAAGGGCGGCGAGCCGCTGACGTGATGTATTTACCTATTGCTACCCCGTCAATGATCCGCTGATGTTTACCCGTCAGTGATCATCTGATATCACCAGTGACGATTTGCGCACGGAACTTCTCGCTCTGAATCTGACCGAATGTAACTAAAGAGACTTATTACCGTTTCGGGACCTTTGTCCCTTCCCGGGACGACCGCCGCCGGGAGAGGATTTTCTGCATTGCTTGCACGGGGCGCCGGGGGCGCGGGATATGCGGGGCGCGTGACAAGGTCTGCCAGAGAGGGCATCGAAAGATGAGCCCACGGCCGGGCACGGGAACAGGCAACGGATCGCGCAGAGCAACAAGCCGGGCGACCAGGGGGACAAGCCAGGCGAACGGGACGATCGACGGGGCGAAGAAAAAAAAGCGGCGAGGCAAGATCAATACACTGTCTGGCGCCGCGCTCGTAGTGGTCCTGACCGTGCCCGTGCTGCTCCTGCGATTGCAGCCGTTGCCCGCCTCGAAGATACAGACACCGGGGCGCTCGCAGAACTCGGGGCTGCACGGTCACATCGACAGCGTGCAGCAGGCGAGCAACGGAAGCCGCGGCGAGGGCAGCCAAGGCGGCCACCGCAGCGGCGCGGCGAAGTCGGCACCAGGCGAGACCTCCGTCGGCGGCGGCAACCCGGCAGGCCCGGCAGGCCCGGCCACCCCGTTGGTTCGGTTAGCGCCTGGCGCACCCGGCGCGACGTCGTATTTCGATCTGGCGCGCAAAGACTGCGTCGGGACGGCCGCGCCGCGCGGCGGGCAGCCGAGTTCGAAGGTCTGGTACACGGTCGCGAACGGTGTGCTGTCTGACGTCTACGAGCCCACCGTGGACAACACCAACGTCGGCACTCTGCAGTACGTCGTCACCGACGGGGCCACGTTCACCGACTTGCAGTCCCGCGACCTTACCTACACGGTCAGCGCCGACCCGTCGGGAATGGCCTGCACGGTCACGGCGACGAGCGCCAAGCACGGGTACCGGCTCGTCACCACCTACCTGACCGACCCGCAGCGCGATACAGTGCTGATGCGCACACGGCTGGAACGCGCACCCGGCTCAACCACCGATCTCAGCGCCCTGCACGTGTACGCGCGCCTGGACGCGCACGTCAACGGCAACGGCGGCGGCGGCACCGCGAACGGTGGCCCAGACACGGGAATCCTGAACGGTACTGCCAGCGCTGGCAGCACTGGCAGTACCGCAAACGCCGCGGTCCCCGTCATCTACGACACCTCGGTGACCAGCCAGGCGGTGAACCGCGACTACGCGGCGCCCACCTATATGGCGCTTCGCTCGACCTCGCCGTCGCAGGACGCAAGCGTTGGGTACGCGGGCACCGCCAGCGACGGCCTCACCCAGCTCGACGCGTCCCACGCGCTCACCACCCGCTACGCGTCAGCGCCTGCCGGCCACATCATCGCCACGGCGGACGTCACACCCGTGAGCAGCACCGCCAGCACGGCCAGCACGACCAGCACGGCTAGTACGGCTAGTACGGCCCCCGTGGCCGGCGCAGGGTCAAGGACCGTGACGCTGGCGCTGGGGTTCGGGCGCTCGCTTGACGGTGCGCTCAACGCGGCTGGAGGATCACTGCGGCAGCCGTTCAGTACCGTCCTCGATGCCTACCAGCAGGGCTGGAGCGCCTACGACGCCAGCCTGAACCGGCCGCCCGCCACGCTGCCCGGCCTGCCGGGCAGCGATCAGGCCCAGGTGCGCGGGGCGTATTACCTGTCCGCGAACGTGCTCAAGGCAAGCGAGGACAAGACCTTCCCTGGCGCGATCGTGGCGTCGCTCGCAAGCCCGTGGGGCCAGGCGGTGAGCGCGGGCGCCGCGCCCGGCGGCGAGGCCGTCTACTTCGGCTCCTACCGCGAGGTTTTCTCACGTGACCTGTACGAGGTCTTCACCGGGCTGCTCGTGGACGGCGACCTGGCTACCGCACGGGCGGCTACCCGGTTCCTGCTGGAAAAACAGCAGTTGCCAACCGGTGAGATCCCACGCAACTCGCTGCTGAACGGCAAGGCCGCGCCGGATACCGGCGGTGACCAGCTTGACGAGACCTCCGATCCGATCCTGATGGCCTACCAGGCTGGCCTCGGCGGTGACACGGCCCTCTACCGCCAGCACATCGTTCCCGCAGCCGACTTCCTCGTCGCGCATGGCCCCTCGTTCGGCGTCGAACGCTGGGAGGAGCAGTCGGGCTACTCGCCGTCGACGATCGCGGCCGAGATCGCCGGGCTCACCGCCGCCGCGGCGATCGCGACCAGGCAGGCAGACAGCCCGCGCGCGCAGGTCTACCACGCAACCGCGGACTATTTCCAGCGCATGATCAAGAAGTGGACCGTTACGACCACAGGGCCGGACGGGCCGAGCTACTTCATCCGGGTGTCCAAGACCGGCGACCCGAATGCCGCGATCAGCTACAGCCTCGGCAACGGCGGCCCCGCCGTCGACCAGCGCACGGTGCTGGACGGCGGCTTCCAGGAGCTTGTTCGGCTCGGTGAGCTGCCGGTCAGCGACCCGGACGTGCAGGCCTCGCTCGCCCGCTGGGACAAGCTGATCGGCGTTAGCACGCCGAGCGGCACCGGCTACTACAGGTACGCCGTCGCGGCCGCCGACGGCAGCGCGGACGGCTACGGGGACTGCTACCAGCCCAGCCAGTCCTCGTGCACGACGCCGGGCCAGCCGTGGCCGACGACCGGCACGGGCACCGGGCACCTGTGGCCGGTGCTATCCGGCGAGCGGGCAGAATCGGACATCGCTGCCGCGGATCCCACCGGCGCCGCTGGGCTGCTCACCGCCATGATCAACTTCTCTTCCGGCGTTGGCCTCGTGCCCGAGCAGGCCTGGGAGGATCCGGACCTGGCCCCCTCGCCCTACGGGACCGACCCGACGGTCGCCTCGATCGGGTTCACCGACGGGAAGGCCGCGGGTTCTGCGGCGCCGCTGTCCTGGGCTCAGGCGCAGGAACTGCGGCTGATCGCCGATCTCGGCGCGCGGCGGATCCTGGAGCAGCCGTCGATCACGACGAACCGTTATGTCCGGCAGGCGCCGCCGGCCGCAGTGCCCGTTACGCTGACCGCGCCGCGAGACGGGAGCACGACCGAATCCTCCGCCACCACCATCACCGGGACCACGACGCCGGGCGCGAAAGTGGTTGCCGAGGCCGCGGACACCGGCACGCCCGCCGCGGCGCCATCGGAGGTTACCGCGACCGCGACCGCGGACGGCTCGTTCGCCGCGGCGGTGCCTGTCGGGTCCGGCACCAACGTGCTGACCGTGACCGCTTCGGCCGGCACTGGCACCGGGTACGCCCAGCTCACGGTGGTCGGCGACGTGGTCGGCGGCACGGCGGTGAAGGACGTACCGATCCGGCAGCCGACGACAACGAGCCCGGCACCTACCACTACCCGACCGACCACTACCCGACCGACCACTACCCGACCGACCACTACCCGACCGACCAGTACCCGACCGACCAGTGCGACTCCTCCTTCGTCTCCTTCGTCGTCGGCACGTTCGTCTCCTCCGTCCCGGGCACGTTCGTCTGCTTCGTCCCGGGCACGTTCGTCTCCTTCGTCTCCGGCACGTTCGTCTCCTTCGTCTCCGGCACGTTCGTCTCTACGTCGCCGACTCGCTCGATATCACCGGTTCCAGGTGATCACCGCTGAACGCTCACGCCGACGTTCGGCAACCTGATCGGCAACTGCTCGACGTGTATGCGCCCCCCGCGCGACTGCTACCTTGACGGCCGCCGCGGGATGATCGGCTGATCGGCGCGGGTGTTATGTGCCCGGCGCTATCCGCGGGATGGTTGACACGATCGCGGACCTGAACACGATCGCAGACCTGTCAGCACTTCAGAGTTCGGCGTCCTGCAGCAGCAGGCCTTGGGCGCGGCGGAGGGTCTCGTCAATCTTGTCCAGGGTGGCGGTGTCGGCCGTGACGGGCTCGTAGCGGTTACCGCGCCTGGTCTCCCAGCGGCGGGCCACGTCAGGCGCGCGTTCACCGGTGAAAGCGGCCGCCGCCTGCGCGGCCGCGCCGAGCGCGACCAATTCGGCGGCATCGGGCACGAGCAGGGCCCGCCCGGAGAGCCGCCTGATGGTGTCCCGCCACGCCGCGCCCCTGGCGCCGCCACCGATCAAGATCAGCGGCGCGGCCGGAGACAGCTGATCGCCTGACACCCCAACCTGGGCAAGCGCGGTGAGGAGCGAGCAGGCGGCGCCGTCGTAGGCCGCCTGCAGAAGCTGGCCCGCGGTGGTGTCAGGGCGCAGGCCAGTGATGAGCGCGCTGGCGTTGGGGAGGTTGGGCGTGCGCTCGCCGTCGAAGAAGGGCAGCACCACCGCCGTACCACCCGGCTCGACGGCCTCGCGGTCGCGGCCAAGCAGGCCAGCCATCCGGTCGATGGCCTGGGTGCAGTTCAAGGTGGCAGAAAGCGGCAGGAATGCCCCTGCCGCGTCGGCGAACCCAGCGACCACGCCAGACGGATCGGCAGGGCGCCGCATCGACACCGCGTACACGGTGCCAGAGGTGCCCAGGCTGATGACCGGTTCCCCGGCCGCGAGGCCGAGCCCGAGCGCCGCCGCCATGTTGTCGCCGGTACCGATGCCCACGACGGTGCCAGGTTTCAGGCCAAGCGCCGCGGCGCTGGCGGGCGTGAGGGTTCCCGCGATCGCGTCGGGCGGGCGCACCTCGGGCAGCAGCGCGCGGTCCAGGTCGAGCAGTGGCAGCGCCAGGATCTCGCCGTCGTAGGCGTCGGTGGCGGTGGAGAACCAGCCAGTACCCGACGCGTCACCCCGGTCGGTGACGGCCGCACCACACAGCCGCTCGGTCAGGTAGTCATGCGGAAGCCTGATCGCGGCCGTGCGGCTCGCCGAGTCGGGCTCGTAGCGGCGCAGCCATGCCCACTTCGCGGCGGTGATGCTGGCCACAGGCACCGTGCCGGTCCGCCGTGCCCAGTGCGCGGCGCCTTCGAGGTCAGGCGTGCGCAGGGCCGCGATAAGTTCGGCGGCCTGCGGCGCCGCCCGCACATCGTTCCACAGCATCGCCGGGCGTACCGGATCGCCGCGCGAATCCACCGTCACCAGTCCGTGCTGTTGTGCACCAACCGAGATCGCGGCGACGTCATTTGCGGGCCCCGCCTGATCGAGTGCCTGGGCCAGGGCGGCGCCGAGCGCGCCCCACCACTCGACCGGATCACTCTGCCTGGCGCCGTCGCTCCCTGTCACCGTGTGCGGAGCCGTCCCCCAGCCGAGGACAGCGCCGTCGTCAACGTCGACCACGAGGGCCTTCGTTGACTGAGTAGAACTGTCAACTCCCGCCACTAGGCGCCTAGTCACGATCGGGATGCTACCGCCCGTCGGAGCCGGCCCGCGGCAGCCGCTGCGCAATAAATCTGAACGGCTGCGCGGGGGCCCTGCGGGCCGTCACGCCTGACGGGGGCTCCTCCGCCGGGGGCCCCGCGGCCGGCACGCCTAACCAACGCCTAACCAGGGGGCCAGCCAGGCCGTCGAGCTCGGCCAGCGTGGCGAAGGATGGGCCGACGCGGGCCGACAGGTCGCGGCTGACCGCTTCCGCGTCGCGAAGGACACGCAGCATGTTGCCCCGCGTCAGGCCCGCGAGATCGGATCGCGACCAGCCGTGGCGCAGCAGTTCCGCGATGAGCAACGGCTAACCGGCCACGTCCGCGAGCCCGCCGGGCTGGTCCGGCCTGCCGTCGTAGTCGCCACCGATGCCGACATGGGATGCGCCCGCGACATCGCGGGCGCGGCGCGGCGAGACGAAGGCGGGCACGAAGGTGACGAGTCTGGCAGGGTCTGACCGGCGGCCGGCGGTCGGTGGCCGTCATGACCTTTCGACCAGCCGGGCGAAACGGCGCAGTGAACTGTCCAGGCCTGCCTGCGCTACCGGCCGCACGAGGGCGCGTCCCACCGCCCCGACCAGGACCTTCGGCAACTCAAGCCGCTCGATCCAAACGAACTCGCAATGCGGCCCGCGCGGGACGGCCTCGAACACGCCGTCGCCGCGCACGACGCGGCCGGTGTGCTGGACGACGCACCTTCGCGGCGGATCCCATTCGGTAATCACCATGGTGTCGGTGAAACCGACCGGGCCGATGCCTGTCCGCGCCGATACCCGGGCGCCCGCCCCGTGGCCGCCGCTAACCTGGGTCCCCCACATCCACTCGCCCTGCCGGCGCCAGTCGATCGCGGCCCGCCAGACCCGCTCCTGCGACGCTCGCACGAGTACCCGTGAAGTGATCTCCAGCAGTTCCGCCACGTCATCAGGTTAACCGGCGTGCTGCCACTGTGACAGGTGTTCTCATAGTGGCCAGTGTGCCGAGAGTGCCACCGTGGTGCTCCAACCGCGCCAATGGACCATCGGGTGGGTAAAAAGAACAACCCGGAGGAAGGCGTGGCAGGTACCGCCCGCGGTTACCGACGTGGTCACCGCGGCCATGCTGCACAATCATCGAAGGAGCCCGCCGCGGATTGCTTAACGCCGCGCGCGGCGCCCGATGTCGCGGGAGGTGCGGTGGGAGATCAGGGAACCGCGCGGCGGATCATGCCGGCGCCGCGGCTGCAGGAGGTAGCGGAAGGCATCCACGTCTATCTGCAACCGGATGGAAGCTGGTGCCTCAGCAACTCGGGGGTGCTTGTTGGCCCACGTTCTGTGCTGCTGATCGACACCGCGTCGACGCAGCCGCGGGCACGCGCTCTTCGCGAGGCCATTGGCACGCTCACCTCGCGGCCGGCCCGGACGCTGGTCAACACCCACCACCATGGCGACCACACCTATGGCAACTTCATGTTTCCCGAGGCGACGATCGTCGGGCACGCCCTGGCCCGCAGCGAGATCCTTGAAGCCGGCCTGCAGCTCAAGCTGATCTGGCCAGATGTCGAGTGGGGAGACATCGAGATCGTGCCGCCCGATGTGACGTTCACCGACCGGCTCACGTTGTACGCCGGCGAGCTAGAGGTACAGCTCTTGTATGTCGGCCCGGCGCACACCACCAACGACGTCGTGGCCTGGATCCCCGAGCGCGGCGTGTTGTTCGCGGGCGACCTCGTCTTCAACGGCGGCACACCGTTCTGCATGATGGGCTCGATCGCCGGCTGCCTGGAGGCAATCGGCACGGTGCGCGGGCTCGGTGCTGGCACGGTCGTCAGCGGTCATGGCGGCGTGGCCGGTCCAGAGGTGTTCGACGTCAACGCCGCGTACCTGCGCTGGATACAGCAGACGGCCAGGGCGGCGCTGGCCGCCGGGCTTTCGCCGCTCGAGGCCGCCCGCCAGGCCGACCTCGGCGATTTCGCCGGCCTGCTCGACCCGGAGCGGATCGTCGGCAACCTGCACCGGGCCTACGCTGAGGAGCGTGGGGGTGCGCGCGGTGAGACTCTCGACATAGTGCCGATCTTCATGGAAATGGCCAAGTACAACGGTGGCGCGATGCCCGCGTGTTACGCGTGATCGAGGCGCCCCCGCGATGAGCAACAGCGGCGCAAGGTGAGCCGCAGCCGCGCACGGCGAGCCGCAGTACCCGAGGGAAGCCGCGATGCAAGGGAGCAGCGATGCGCTGGGTGACTTATGTTTCACCAGCTGACGGTGGCGAGCGCCCCGGACTGCTGAGAAACGGGACCGTGCACGGCCTGCGGGGCACTGCCCGGCTGCTCGACCTGCTCGGTGACGACGGCGGCCGCCTGGCCCAGGCTGCCGAGAACGCCCTGGCGGACCCCGCCGAGGTGGTCAAGGAAGAGCAGGCCAGGCTGTGTGCCCCGATCCCGGTGCCGCCATCGATCCGCGACTACATGGCCTTCGAGGAACACACACGCAACGCCAGGCTCGCGCGCGGACGTGAGGTCGACCGGGGCTGGTACGAACTGCCCGTCTTCTACTTCACCAACCCGGCCGCCGTCCATGGCCCAGCGGACGACGTGGCGATCTCACCGGGCTCGCGGCAGTTCGACTACGAACTCGAGGTCGCCGCCGTCATCGGGCGTGAGGGCCGCGACCTCAGCCCTGGGCAGGCCGAAGAGCACATCGCCGGCTATTTGATCTTGTGCGACTGGAGTGCGCGCGACGTACAGTTCGCCGAGATGAAACAGATGCTCGGCCCGGTCAAGGGGAAAGACTCGGCGACCAGCCTCGGCCCGGCTCTCGTCACGCCGGACGAGCTTGCTCCCTATCGCCGCGGCAAGGCCTTCGACCTGGCGATGACGGCCACGGTCAACGGGCGGCCCTACAGCGAAGGCAACCTGGCCGATATCTACTGGTCGTTCGGCCAGATGATCTCCTATGCCTCGCAGGGAACGCGCGTGGTACCCGGTGACGTCATCGGCAGCGGCACCGTGGGAACCGGGTGCATCCTGGAGTTGTCTGGGCTGCACGGCAGCGACAGCTACCCATGGCTGCAGCCAGGCGACCAGGTCAGGCTCGAGGTTGCCCATCTCGGTGCCATTTCCGCGCGGATTCTGCCCGGCCGCCCTGTCGCCGCGCCAAAGCAGGCGGTTCCATGATCATTTCCTGCTCATAGGACGGGTAGACGCGTCGTGATCATGGAACTCGGTGCTGTGCACATGGCAGCGGGTCGCGCACCGCGGCAGCCGTTAGGGTGAGATCGTGAGTAATTCCCCGCCGCCCGCTGATCGCCGACATATGCGGGTCTCTGACGCCGATCGCGATCAAGTTGCCGAGGTGCTCAGGGAAGCCGCCGGGCAAGGCCGGCTCACGTTCGACGAGCTTGACCAGCGCCTCGAACACGCCTATGCGGCGAAGACCTACGCCGAACTCGAGACCGTCACCCACGACCTGCCCGCGGCCGGCCCGGCCGGGTCCACTCCCGGCGCCTCGGCGGTCCCCGACGCCCGGGTCGGCGGCACGCCAGCCAGTAAGGTCTCCATCGCGATCATGAGCGAGGCGAGACGATCGGGACAGTGGGTCGTGCCTGACGTCTACGTGGCCGTGGCCTTGATGGGCGGCGTGGTGCTCGACCTGCGGCAGGCGCTGTTCAGCCAACGTGAGGTGACGATCCATGCGTACGCCTTTATGGGCGGCATCAACGTCATCGTTCCCCAGGACATCGAGGTGGACGTCTCCGGCATCGCCTTCATGGGCGGCTTCGATCAGAGGGCGAGCGGGCCGGGCGTGCCCGGGGCGCCGCGGGTGAAGGTAATCGGATTCGCGTTCATGGGCGGTGTCGACGTCAGGCGCAAGCCGCCGAAGAAGCGCGACAAGGCCGATGCTGGCCAGGACCTGGAGGGAAACCACCGGCCGCCGATCGAGGACTGAAGGGGCTCCTCAGCGGGCCACGTGCAGGCTCTTCCGTATAAGTCCCATGATGTAACCCCGCTCGTTGGCCATCTCCTTCATAGTACCAAGGTTGGTACCAACCTGCTATCCTAGTGCTGGGTCCAAAGAAAGGACGACACCATGCCAGCCTTGAACGTTCAGCTCACCGACGCCGAACTGACCGCGCTGCGCGCGCGCGCCAGTGCTGAAGGACGCTCGATGCGTACGCTCGCGCACGATGACATTGCCGGGAACACCGCCCAGGCCGCTGAGGACGCGAAGATTGCCGCTGCGTATGCCCGGATCAAGCAGATCAGTGCCGACCTTCTTAACCGGCTAGCAGACCGGTGATCTTCCTCCGCTACGAGCACATCGTCGCCATGCATCAGGACATCACTGGCGATGACGCAGTGCGTGACCCAGGACTTCTGGAGTCCGCCCTCGCCCGCCCGCAGGCCACGGTGTTCGGCGAGGACGCGTACCCCACGGTCTGGGAGAAGGCTGCGGCGCTGCTGCACTCAATGGTCCTCAATCATGTCTTCCTCGATGGGAATAAGAGGACGGCTTGGATGGCGGCGACGGTGTTCCTCGAAGCCAATAACCATCCGCTGGACCCTGAGTTTGACCAGCAGGCGGCCGAGGACCTCATGGTCGCGGTTGCTGTTGGCGAATGCGACGACACCAAGGCGATTGCCAACGAGCTGATTAAGTTCGCTAGCCGTTGAAGCACGAGTGATCCCCGAGCTTGCCCCCGCGCGGCGCTGAGTCGGACGCCGCGGCCCCGCATCACTACCCGCGTGTAATCGGCGGCCAATGACCTGGCGCTGGGCGTTCACGACCAGCTGGTGGCTGCGCGTGACGAGACAACGGCGCGACGTGCGTGGGCGTTGTCATGGACCACAGAGCCAAAACAAGCCTCCTCGGACAGGCCACTAGGTCCGCTAGCCTCGGCAGGGTGTATAGCGACATTCCTGGTGAGATCTCTGCGACCGAGGCGCTCGAACTCGTGCGATCGGATGCGGTCCTGCTCGATGTCCGTGAGGATCACGAATGGGCCGCTGGGCATGCCCCCGGGGCGACCCACATCCCGATGTCTCGTCTCTCGCAGTACGCCGCCAGCCTGCCCACGAACAAAACGATCATCTGCGTCTGTCACGTCGGTGCCAGATCGGCGGCGGTCACCACTGCCCTGAACCATGCCGGCTGGACCGCGCGCAACCTCGCAGGCGGAATGGAAGCCTGGGTGGCCGCTGGCCTTCCTGTGGTGGATCACTCTGGCGGCACCGGCGTAGTGATCTGAGGCGCAGCCGGGCGCCGTCAGGAGCGCCAGGCTCGTCCACCGTAAAGTGGACCAGGTCACAGGAGTCTCGCCGTAAGGACACCCGGTATCTATGCCCGCACAACTGACGCTGATGGCTGTCCACGCACATCCCGACGACGAGGTGCTCGGGACCGGCGGCGTGCTCGCTCGCTACGCCGACGAGGGAATTCGCACGGTCCTTGTGACCTGCACGAACGGTGAGCAGGGCGATGGGCCCAACGGGGTGAAGCCGGAACAAAAGGGTCACGACGAGTTGCAGGTCAGCGAACGCAGAATTGCCGAGCTTCGCGATTCCGCGGCCCACCTGGGCGTCACTCACGTCGAACTTCTCGGCTACCGCGATTCCGGCATGGCGGGATGGACGGCCAATGCCGACCCTGATGCTTTCGCCAACGTGCCCGTCGAGCAGGCCGCCGAAAACCTGTCCGCCCTGATGGAACGCTACCTCCCGCAGGTCGTTGTGACCTATGACGAGAACGGCGGCTACGGTCACCCGGACCACATCCAGGCCCACCGGATCACGGTCGCCGCCACCAGGTCCAGCGTGGCTCCCCGCAAGCTGTACGACACCGCAATTCCCCGTGCCCGGATCGCCGGCCTGCTGGAGTACCTGCGGGCAACCGGCGCCGATATGGGTGAATTCGACTTGCCTCCCAACTTCGGCACCCCGGACGAGTTGATCACGACCGTGGTCGACGTATCGCCCTATGTTGAGCGCAAGCGCAAGGCGCTTGAGGCCCACGCGAGCCAGCGCGACAACATCTTCCTGCTGCGGCTGCCTGAAGACGCGCAGCAGCAGGCCTTCGGGCAAGAGGCGTTCGTCCGGCGTTTCAGCCAGGTGCCCGCGCCTGAGCACGAGGACGACCTCTTCTTCGGCCTCCGCTAGCGAGTTCCGCCCGGTCCACTGTGGCTGCCCGTCGCCGAAGGCCATGCGCGGCGCGGCAGCCCACGCACCCGGGCCGCGGGGCGCTTTCTATGGCGGCTCGGCGGCTCGTTCGAGGGTGGTGAGCTGCTCCTTGGTGCCGATGGCGATGAGCACGGAATCCGCCTCGACCTTGGACGTCAGCGGTGGATTCGTGATGAACGTCCCGTCGCTGCTGCGCAGCGCGAGCACAAGCGCGCCCGTCGAGTCGCTCTGGCTGGTCTCCCGCAGCGTGCGGCCTGCGAGCCTGGATCCGGTGCGGACCTGTACCTCCTCCAGGCGGAACTCCATGCTGCCGTCATGCATGACGACGTCGAGGAATTCCACCACGTTGGGCTGTAGTGCGGCCGCCGCGATGCGCTGGCCGCCGATCCGTTGCGGGTTCACGACCCGGGTCGCGCCCGCCCGCAGCAGTTTCGGCTCCGACGCTTCCGTCCGGGCCCGCGCGACGATGACCAGATCGGGGCGGAGGGCGCGGGCGGACAACGTGACGTAAACGTTCTCGGCGTCCGTGTTGATCGCGGCGACGAGCGCGCGGGCCCGCATGATTCCCGCCTTGTGCAGCACGTCATCGTCGGTGACATCGCCAGTGAGGGCGGGATAAGGGACGGTCGCGGCGCGTTCAGGATCATTGTCGACGACTACTACCTGCGTGCCCTGGCCCGCCAGGTATTCGCCCACCGCGCGGCCGACCCTGCCCCATCCGCAGACGATTGCATGCCCGGTCATCCGGGCGATCTCCCGTTCCATCCGACGCCTTCCGAGATGCTGGCGCAGATGACCTTCCACCAGCGTTTCAAGCACCACGCCAAAGGCGTAGAGCGCGGTGCCGACCCCGGCAAGGATCAGCACGATCGTGAAAATCTTGCCCGCGGCGGTCAGCGGGTGGATCTCGCGGAATCCCACCGTCGTGATCGTGGTGACCGTCTGATACACGGCATCGAGCAAGCTGAAACCGAGCAGCAGGTAGCCGACGGTGCCGGCGATCATGACACCGAGTACGGCAAGCAGCGCGAACTCAATGCGGCGGACGTGGCCCACGACGCCATTGTGTCCCCCCGGCCAGCGGCCGGGGCCGGTTAACCCACCGAGGCCTTGACGCGCAGCTCCGTGACACGTCCGATGGTGCCGGAAACGAGGGAGGCTGATGAATGACGCCGATGACGCGCCCAGCATGCCGTTCGAGCGCGGCGGCACCTCGCCGTCGGGCACGGCTCCCGGTTCTGCCGCCGGCTCGCATCGACACGATGGCCTCGGCGGATGCCGGGCCCTGGCATCGCACCTGACGGAGGTATCCCGCTGGGATGATCATCGCGTCACCGAGCTCCGCGCGGTGATTTTCGTCGCCGGCCCCGCCGGTAACTAGCCATGATCTGCTCCCACCATTACAGGGAGTAGGCGGTCAGCACGTGTATCGCAGGCGGGCCGCGCTTTGGCTCACAAGTCGTTCGCGGAAAGTAAGGTGACTTTCGACCCTCCCACCTGAGAGCGCCGCCTGGCTCACTTGGGGGAATGTTCGTTGGCGATGAGGTGCCGCTCAACATCGGCTTCCCGGCTGCCCGCGCACGGTTCATGGAGTCCATCCGCGGCCGCTGGCTCGCCGATGCGTCGGACCGCGCCTACGCCGACGGTTTCTCCGGCCTGATCCGGGTCGGCCCTTTCGGCGCTGTCGTCGGGGCCTCCAAGTTGGTCCACGTGCGGATGCTTGAGCCTTCGCCCCGCGCCGAAGCCGTCGTGCTGCCACTGCGGTGGGAGGCCACAGGGGTGATGGGACGATTGTTTCCCGTGTTCGACGCCGACCTCATCGTCAGGCCCGCGGAAACAGGCACGACCATCCTGGCGCTGACAGGCGCCTACCGGCCTCCGCTGGCCGGTGCCGGTTCCGGGCTAGACCGGCTGGTGCTGCACCGGGTGGCCACCGGGACCGTCCGATCGCTACTACAGCAGGTGGCGGAAATACTCGCAGAACCCTCCGCCCAGGCCGCGCGCGCCGAACTGAGCCGCACCGACCGGGCGACGGGCCGCGCGCCCAGCGGCAACATCGAGCTGGAAACGAGCTCTTGACGCAGCCGGCGCCGGCTACGACGCGGGGATGACGAGCAGCGTCTGGGCGCTCACACCGACCGGCCCGGTGAGATCCGAAATGACCGAAGTGGCCAGCCCGGCCCCGCCAGTGGAGATCGTCGTCGCAGCGTCAACGCAGATCCACTCCCCGCCGGGCTCACGGTGCAGGTGAACGGTGAGCTCGGGGTTGATGAACCGCCAATGCCTGACATCGAGTTCACCCGACAGGCCGCTGGCGCTGTCCGCCACGACGAGCACCCGCTGCAGCGGGGTCGCCTCCTCGTCCGGGACCAGCGGATACCGCAACCGGGCCCAGACCGTGGCCGGGCCGGCCGACATGAACCCTCCGCTGACCATGCGCCACTCGATGGCGGATACGTACCCGTCCACCCATCCAGGTGGCACCTTTCCGACCGGCTCGCTTGGCCGGTGCGACCCGGAGTCAGGCAGCCAAGGTGCGGTGACCTGGCTCGCTCCGGGCGATCGCGCGGATCCAATGGGGTCGCTGCCGGTTCGCAGCACCCGCCATGCGCTGGCCCTGGCCACGTCGCGCCCGCCAACGCGGGTCGCTGCCTCGATCAGTTCGACGCTGCGGCCAGGCCGGACAACGCGGGCGGTCACCTCAAGCTCGCCGACAGGGATGGCGCCGAGAATCTCACAGGTGAACCGGGAAACGATCATTTCATCGCGTGGCGCGCAGTGCTGGATCGCGCGGCCCATCAGGGCGCTCGGCGGACCGCCGTGCTGTGCACGCGAATCCCACGGTCCGCTCGTATGCACCGTAGCGCGCCACCGGCCGTCGCCGAGCGGCAGGTAGAAACTCCCGCTCACCCGCCGGATGTTACCCGCAGGTTCACCATCACGGGGCAGCAGGCCGCCGACAGTGCCCGCGCCATTGGCGATTCGCCGGCTATCGATCGGGACGATTCACCGGCTATCGATCGCGACGACACGTCCGGTGGCCGCGCTGACGCGCGCGGCATCAAGCATCCGGAGGCTGGCTACGGCGTCCCATGGGTTCACAGGTACCTGGCCCTGGCCGCGGACAGCGGCCGCGAACGCCGGATAGAACGTGTGCCAGCGCCCGCGCTGCGTTGGCACCAGTTCGCGCACCTCGCCGCGATGGAGCCAGCCCCAGCGCCGCTGCGGCTCCACGCCCCACCTGTCTCCCTCGGTGCGCGGAGACCGGCCTGCGACGAGTGCCGCTTCCTGTCTGTCGACCCCGTCGACCACATACGAGCCCGCGGCGCCTGCCACCCCCGGCCTCGGCCCCGGAGCGCCTTGCACCCAACTTCCCCACGGATGGGACCAGACACCACCGCGGTGGTGTAGCGCGGCGAAGAACTCGTCGTCTGCGCCGTCGGCGCCGCTGCTACCGGCGTGGACGTTCATCTCCGCGTAGACCGCGTCCACGGATCCGAACAGCACCAGCGCCTGGTCCGCGCGATGACTGCCGAAATCGAGCAAGGTCCCGCCCTGCTTGCGATGGGCCTTTGTCAGGTGCGAAGCGCTCAAACCGCGACTCGAACCGCCTGATGTCACCGAGGTCGCCCGCTGTCATCAGCTTGCGCACGGTGAGCAGGTCGCAGTCCCAGCGGCGGTTCTGGTACACGCTCAGCACCACCCCCTCGCGTTCCGCAAGCAGCACCGTCTCCCGCGCAGCGGCAGCGTCAAGCTCGAACGGCCTTTCGCACACCACCGTCAGGCCGAGGCTGATCGCCCGCCGCGTCAGTGGACGCAGACGCCAGTTCTTGATGGACGCCCGCATCCGCCAAGATCTACGAGACACCACCGCCCTAAACTTGGCGTTTAGCTCGTTTTCTTGTCCGCCGTGCTGGCCTTGGGGTGCTTGCCGACGTCGTGACGTGCGGCTGGCCAGCGGTTTTTCGATCCGGGCGGGCGGCCGGGGCCGGGTTGCCGGGTTCGGTGCGCCGGCCGGCAGGTGAACTTCGCGCGGATGTTCCGGAATCCCCGCGCCGCACCCGCGCCGGGGTGAGCCGGCCGGCGGGGCGCTCCCGGGGTCGGCGCAGGCCCAGGCGGCGGACGAGTCGGCTTCCCACGTACAAGGTCACACGTCGGCGGCCAGCGGCCGGGCGAGGCTGAGCTGGGTAAGGCAGGCGACGATCAGCCAGGTCCACCGGTCGGCGGCGGCCGGGTCGCGGATCTTCGGGGCCGGTCCAGCGGAGGACCTGCTTAAACAGGCGGGAGGAAGCGGAGGACCTGCTTAAACAGGCGGGAGGAAGGGGTGCGCGATGGTCAGACCGGCGCAAGAATGCCTGCCAGCACCGGTCCACGTCGGCGGGCGCGGCGCGCTGGCTGACCACCACAGCCACACCGGCTGGGGGTCACGGGTCGCCGGGCAGAGGTGCTCCACCTGCAGGCGGATTAAGGTGCCGTAGAAGGCCGGCAGCTCGCGTCGTGGTCCTGCCAGGCGGCCCGGCCGGTCAGCCGGGGATGCAGCCGGTCCCGCGACTAGGCCATGGCGGTGCCGTACCGGCTGGTCTGGGTGACCGTGGTGACCGGCGGGTCTGGCCCGGTGCCCGGCTCAGCGAGCTTGAGTTCGCGGCCATGCCAGTACGGGCGGCCGGTCGCGCCGGGGGCGCGCGGCTCACTGCGACGGTTTCTGCCCGCACCGTGGGTAGCGGCCACGGGCCGTTAGTAGGGCTCGGCGGTGGTCCAGTAGGTCCGCCGGGATGGGGCGGTCCAGTGGAAGATGCCTGGCCGGGCCTGGGTGAGTTGCCAGCCGGGGCCTGCTTGACTTGGTGGTGCCGGCGGCACAGGGCCCGAGGTTACAGTCACCTTACTAATGGGTACGGCCTGACCAGCCCAAATTCAAGGGGCTCCGATGCCCACCATGTTCGCCGAACGCAACGGGAGATGGCGCTCAATGCTCTCGCCTGCCTCGACAGCATCGCCAGAGGTCCATCTGCACGGCCTTCGACGCTGCGGAGACGGCAGAAGCAACACGGCGTGTCATTGCCAGGCACAACAGCGCGACCAGTGACGTCCCGGCAGCTAGGTTTCGCGCACCGGGCCGGTCGCGTGACCGAACGAACGCCCACCATGGTGCCGGCGAACCGGTGGAGCGGACTATTCCCGGCGGTCGCTCCGCCTCGTCCCGGCCGTCGCGCTCGGCCTGGACGGGCCGGCCGACTCACTAATCCGGGCGCGGCTCGCGAAAACCCATCCACGTGTGCCGATCTCCCTGCTGGAGGCGGAACGGCACGCCTGCCGATTATGCCCGTGATCCTCTCAGGTCGCCGTGTCGGCCGCGGTCGATGTGTCGCCACGCGTAAAGGTCGCGCAGAGCGCCGATCTGAGTAGCGTGATGACCTACCTCGTTGAGCGTGCCCGCGATGAAGTGCGTGGCCGGGTGCGCGGGACCCGGCGGGCCGGGAACGCACAGGCCGCCTCTTGGCGGCTCCGCGGCATACGTGTACCCGGCGGTCGTCACTTCGAGCTGGTCGTCATCGGCCCGCTCGATCGCCTCGCGGAGTCTCTGCCAGCCGTCACGCAACGCGGTGACAGCCTCGGCGGCACTGGTGAAGATCGGGTGATGGGTTAGGTACGGGGACGTCCAGCCGCTGGCCATGGTGCGCGTCCCGCCCAAGAGGTCGATGTCGCACAGACGGCCTGGCATCGATCCTATGTGCCAGTACAGCCAGGCGATGGTGGTCATCGGGACCGGGGCTGGCTCAGGGATCTCGAAGTCGGCCGCCCATTCGCCGGCTCCGAACGGGTTCGGGGTCCTGCACTGGTCTTGCCGACGAATGCTCCAGGTCATCGTGAATGGTTCCCAGAAGAACTCATCATCGGTCAGGTCCTCCCAGGCGCGGGCAAGGGTGAAGTACTCGATTGGGTGCATCAGCTCCAGCAGCGTGTCGGCTCGTTTCCCGGTCATGAGCCGCATCGTGCTCAAGGCCTCTGCCCACGCCTGATTGCCGCGACACAACGACGGATCAGGCTCCGGCCCAGAGTCGGATCGGTCGCGGCGGAATAGGGCAGACGTTGCCCGTCTCGGCCTTTAGAAGGGACCCCTGGTAGGCACTGGGTATCGAAGCCATGTCGGTCACAGGAGTCCCCCGTGCAATCTTGCGGGGATGCTGAACGACGGCAAAGGGCCTTCATGGGCGGACGAATGGGCTCTGGGCCCGGCTGACAGCCTCAGCAGGGCCGATGAGTTGGACGCTCGCGACGCTGGCGCGGGAAATGTTGGCGCTCGCCGCCGGGCACCCTGACCAGATCATCCGGGCCGAGCACATCAATTACCACACGCGTTCCGTGGCGTAACGGCGCGCCACGGAACGGACGCGCACGGTCGTGGTCGATTCGCGCGTCCGCTGATGACCAGCCGACCCAGCAGCCGACCTACGAGGAGTACACCCGGATCATGACGGGGTGCGCCCCTGAGCAGTTGCCGGTGCTGAGCGGCGTCGCGCGTGAGTTCGCCCTGTTCGACCTACGAAGGTCTCTGGTGTGCGGGACAGATGACTCTGGCGTATTGCTCAAGTCACCCGGACGCTGAGATGGGTTATGAGGTGCCTCGCCCCCATCAAAGGGGCTTAACTCGTGTACGTTACCAGGCTTGCCGGAGCCGTTCTCGCCGACGCCATAGTTTTCGCCGCTTGCCTGGCGGGGACGGCCTCAGCCGTCGGCCCCCCGCCCGGTTCGCTACCGGAAGGGCCGGCCGGGCCGCCTGCCACGATGGCCTTCGGCGGCGTGGCCCGGCGGCCAGCGGTGACCGGCGTCACCGCCGCGGCCTCTTGCCCGGCAGCGCCCTACGGCCCGCACTTCTACGCGCCCGGCCAGTCCAAGACCGTGGCTCTGACCTTCGATGACGGCCCGGGGAAGAGCACTGCGGCCATACTCTCGGTGCTGGCGCACTACCGGGTCCCCGCGACGTTCTTCAACATCGGCGAGAACATGGCGGCCCGGCCCTCGCTGGTGCGAGATGAGGTCGAGGGCGGCTACGCGATGGGCAACCACACATGGAACCACCCGAACATGGTCACGCTGTCCGCAGCACGGCAAGCCGCCGAGCTGGACCAGACGAGCGCTGAGCAGCGATCCATCGCCGGGACCTTGCCGTGCGCGTTCCGGCCGCCATACGGCGACTACAACGCGACTACACTCAGCCTGGCGCAGCAGCGCCGGATGGGCGTGTGGCTGTGGTCAGTGGACACCCAGGACTGGATGGCAGACGGTTCGGGCTCCATTAATTGGGTGCACCGCATCATCCAGCTGGCCGAGGAGGAGAGCGGCGCACTGCACCACCCGGTGGTACTGATGCACAACCAGCCCATCGGGAACCCTGCGACCGTCGGCGCGCTGCCGACGATCATCCAGTTCTTCCGCTCACACGGCTACCGCTTCGTCACCGTCTAGCGGATCGCGGGCAACTCGTCGACTGGTTGAGCGCACAGCAGAGCCGATATGGGCGGAATCAGCGGTTCGGTGGCGGACGCGGTTGGCCGCACGGATCAGGTCCTTCTGCGCACGGGTGAGCCGCCGCGCGCGATTCGGGCCGACCGCACATTCATGTTATGAAAACGTTTCATAACGTGCAGTTCTCTGCGTCTGCGTCGCTTTGGCGGAAGCGATGTAACCGGCGGGCCGGTGTGTCTCCGCCAGTGACTCGTCACGGCGAGCGGGGGATGGGCGGCATCCAGCGCCGTCCGGTGATCGCCTCGCGCAGGGCAGTCAGGATGCCGGCGATGTTCCTGGCGGTGGAGATGCCTGCCAGCACCGGTCCACGTCGGCGGGCGCGGCGCGCTGGCTGACCACCACAGCCACACCGGCTTGGGGTCACGGGTCGCCGGGCAGAGGTGCTCCACCTGCAGGCGGATTAAGGTGCCGTAGAAGGCCGGCAGCTCGCGTCGTGGTCCTGCCAGGCGGCCCGGCCGGTCAGCCGGGGATGCAGCCGGTCCCGCGACTAGGCCATGGCGGTGCCGTACCGGCTGGTCTGGGTGACCGTGGTGACCGGCGGGTCTGGCCCGGTGCCCGGCTCAGCGAGCTTGAGTTCGCGGCCATGCCAGTACGGGCGGCCGGTCGCGCCGGGGCGCGCGGCTCACTGCGACGGTTTCTGCCCGCACCGTGGGTAGCGGCCACGGGCCGTTAGTAGGGCTCGGCGGTGGTCCAGTGGGTCCGCCGGGATGGGGCGGTCCAGTGGAAGATGCCTGGCCGGGGCTGGGTGAGTTGCCAGCCGGGCGCCTACTTGACTTGGTGGTGCCGGCGGCACAGGGGGTCGCGCTGCCATCATCAGTAACCCCGCTTCAGTTATCCCCCGTGGCAACTGGATAGGCGGGATCGCCGGATCATACGATTGTGTTATGACGCAACCGTATGATCCTGATGGGCTGCCATCGCCCTCTTCGGCGCTCCTGCAACTCGCTCGCCTGAAGACCGGCATGAGCCAGCGGGAACTGGCCGAACGTGCGGGAGTACCAGTCACGATGATCTCAGCGTACGAACGTGATCAGCGGCAGCCGACCCTCAACACATTGCTGAGGCTGCTGCGCGCGGCTGGCTTCGACCTGCGCCTGCACCTAGCCGCCTACGATCCGCACGACGACATACTCGCCGGGCTGGAGACCAGCCGCTCGGAATCCGAGCGGCTTCGCCGCAACCGGCAGCTTCAGGCATGGCGGCAGGCAACGCCCGCAGAGGATGTGGCGTGAGCGACGGGGAGGCTGCCGGTGAACCCGAACTGAACGCGGCCGCCATAGTCTCCGCACTGAACCGGCACCAGGTGCGCTACGTCGTGATCGGCGCCTTTGCCGCCATTGCGCAGCAGGCCCCGATACCAGCGACAAGGGACATTGACCTGACGCCGGCGACAAGCCAGGAGAACCTGGCCCGACTGTCTTCGGCGCTGAAGGAGCTCGGCGCACGGATCCGGACCGAGGCGGTGCCGGACGGGCTGCCTTTCAGCCACGATGCCACGTCCCTGGCGGCAGCCGACGTCTGGAACCTGATCTGTCGGGATGGCGAGTTCGACATCTCTTTCCATCCATCAGGCTTTGACGGAGGCTACGCCCAGCTCGCGGTCAACGCGCACCGCCTTCGCGTCGGTGAGGTCGAGGTGATCGTCGCAGACCTTGCCGACGTGATCCGGTCCAAAGAGTCAGCCGGGCGCCCTAAAGACCTGCGCGTACTGCCGCTGCTCTACCGGCATCAATCCACCCGCCAGGGCGGGAAAGATGACTGACGATGTCGGCGCCGCCGCCACTCCGAGAGGTCTGGCAGTTGAATGCGGGTGGGCGCCGAGGGCATGCCTTCTGCCAGCTGCGATGCTGCCCAGTTAGTGGCGACAGCCATTTTGTCAGTGCCGGTGCGACACTGCGAGCCATGGACACTCTCAGCAACATATCGGATACTAACTACGATCCTCCGCTGAGCGAAGCAGACCAGACCGCGCTGCGGCCAGCCTTGCTCCATGATCTTGGGACCATGCCGTTCAGTCCGGGAGCTGGAACCGGCTCAAAGGCGCTGACGCGGAGCACGCCGCGTTGCTGAGCGCCGCAGCGGAGCGCGCCCGGTGTGAGGCGGTGCTGGCGCTGGCGGAGGTGAAGGAGACATGGGATGCCTGGCCGGCGGATGAGGATCCCTGGGACGACTACGACTACGAGGAGGAGAACGAAGAGGACGAGGAGGACTACGACGACGCCTACCGCGACCGGGGCGGCAACCATGACGACTACCAGCTCAACGACCTGATCGACGACGAGATCATCCTCGGCTGGTGGACAAGCCCGGACGGCGCCGGCGGCGAGCCGATATCGCTGTACGTCCCCGACTCCCAGGTGTGTGCCAGCACCCCGAGCGCGAACCTGACGCCCTACCAGTCCGAGTACGAGGGCTACATGGGCAACTACGGCAACACACTGGACCGGTGGTACCGCCGGGCGGCGGTCGTAATATGGCCGCGGGAGCGGGCGTTCGCGGCGCGCGCCGAAGCCGGGTCGCGGTGGGCGCTGTCGCAACTGCACACTCGAGTCGAGGCCGGAGATCTGGCAGGGGCGCGTGCCGCCGCGGAGTCGCTCGCGCCGTTCTGGAGAACAATCGGATCGCAGGTGGGACTGCTGGGTACCGCGCTGCAGGTCGCGGCGGACCTGGGTGTTGCCGGGACGGCGGCGATGCTGCTGGAGCCGTTCCGGGTGGAGATGCTCGCGCCGGAGCACGCTGGCGGGCTCGCGGCGGCGGCCGGGCAGTACGGCGAGCAGTGGACCCGCGGCGTCATCGACGGGTGGCTCGGGCCGGGGCATCACTTCGAACCGGACAGGTACCAGTGGGTGGGGAGCCTGCCGGGGCTGTGCGCGGCACTGCGTGCCGCCGGGGCCCCGCAGGTAGCGCGGCTGCTGACCGCCGGGGCCTGGGGCCGGATGGGCGACCAGCTGCGGTTCTGGACGGCCACCGCGCGGGCCGGGATGCGGGAGCCGCAGCTGGAGATGCTGAGTTCGCCGCTGACGGGGCTCCTGGAGGCGGCCGACGGCGAGCTGCGGGACGAGATCGTGGCGGCGCTGCGCGGGTACGGGGACAACGTGCTGGGGTGCCTGATGCCCGCGCTGCGTTCGGCGGCCGCGCTGCCGGCGGCCACCCGGCGGACTGCGGGGCTTATGCGGCACCAGACCCGGCGGCAGGGACGTACACGCTGGTACTAACGAAGACCGAGGAACTGTTCGCACACGAGAAGGACGCGAGGCAACAGGCCGCTTCCGACCTGGCGTGGCTAACGTCCGCATGGGGTGACGGTTAGCGCCGCTATAACCGGCACCAGGTGCGCTACGTCATCTTCGGCGCCTCTGCCGCTATAGCACAGTGAGCCCCGATACCAGCAACACGGGACATCGACCTGACCCCGGAGGCAAGCCAGGAAACCTGGCCCGGCTGCCGCTGGCGCTCAAGGATCTCGGTGCGCGGATCCGGACCGCGGCGGTACCGGAAGGCCCGCCCTTCAGCCACGATGCCACCTCCCTGGCAGCTGCCGACGTGTGGAACCCGACCTGTGCAGACGGCGAGTTCGATATCTGGTTTCGCTCGTCCGGCTTCGACGGAGGCCACGCCCAGCTCGCGGTCGATGCGCACCGGCTCCGCGTCGGGGAGACGGAGGTCGTCTTCGCAGATCTCGCGGACGTCATCCGCTCCAAAGAGTCAGCCGGGCGCCCCAACGACCTGCGTGGCCTGGCCGCCGAATTCTGCGCCGCCATCGCCGACGACGAGCTCCGTGTCATCGAGATCACGCCGCATGACTACCGGAGGATGGCCGAACTGCTCACCACCTACTCCTCGCTGCGGCTCCAGGTCGTGCTTGCGTGATAGCGCTCGCCGAACGGCTGGACCTGCATGAGGTAGCCGCTCTTGACCGCCGGGACTTTCAGGTAGTTGCGCCACGCCACCTGCCGAAAGGACAGCGGCTCAAGTTGCTGCCGGAAGACTGAGCTCCGGGACGAATCTGCCCTGCGCCACCTGTGTCATCATCGCTTGCACGGCGGCTTGTATCAACGTTGCCAGGTCGCGGGAAACTGGCAGTCACGCCTGCGGGAAACGGGTATTTAGAGGTGCGGAAAACTGGTACTCTTGAGGGGTGAGCGACCTGTATGTGCCCAGGATCGTCGACGGGCTGCTCGACGAGCTGCTCTCGTCGTTCCCGGCTATCTCGCTGGTGGGACCTCGGGCAGCAGGAAAGACCACCACGGCGATCCGGCGCGGCGGCACGGTCTTGCGGATGGACCGGCCGGAGGTTCGCCAGTCGGTAGCGGCCTCGCCCGACGCGATGCTCGCAGGGCTGCGCCCGCCGGTCATCCTGGACGAATGGCAGGAGGTACCGGAACTTCTCGGCGCCGTCAAGCGCTCAGTGGATGAGGATCCTTCCCCCGGCCGCTACATCCTGACCGGTTCCGTCCGCGCGGAACTGGAGAACCAGGTCTGGCCAGGCACTGGCCGCCTTCTGCAGGTCCCCATGTACGGGATGTCGGTCCGCGAGGTCCGGGGACGCGCCAGCCTGACGCCGTTCATCGACCGGGTCATAGACGGCGGGCCGGATATGGTCACTGCACCAGACGACGCGCTCAGCGTGCGTGATTACCTGGATCTGATGCTCGCCGGGAGCTTCCCCGAGCCGTCGCTGCGGATACCGGCCGCCGCCCGGCGGCGGTGGTTCGCCGGCTACGTCGAGCAGATGATCACTCGCGACGTGCCCGCAGTGGCGCCGCGCCGGGACCCGGAACTGCTGCGCCGGTACCTATCCGTCCTAGCGGTAAACACCGCTGGCATCGCGGCCGAGTCAACGCTGTGGTCCGCTGCCGGGATCAACGCCAAGACCGCCCAGGCCTACCAGGCGCTCTTCCAGCGGATGTTCGTCCTGGACCTGGTCCCCGCCTGGTTCTCCAACCGGATCAAGAGGCTCGTCAAAGCCCCCAAACGCTACCTGGTCGACCCGGCGCTCGTCACGGCCGTGCTCGGACTCGGCAGGGACGCCATCCTGTACGGCCCCGAAATGCTGGGCCGCCTCCTCGACACCTTCGTCGCCGCGCAGTTGCGCGCGGAACTCGCCGCAAGCAGCAACGGCCCGCGCCTGTACCACCTGCGCGAAGAGCAAGGGCGCAGGGAAGTGGACCTGCTTATCGAGACAGCCAGCGGGCAGCTGATCGGCATCGAGGTCAAGGCCGCCGCCACCGTCACGGCCTCTGACGCGCGCCACCTGGCCTGGCTCCGCGACCAGACCGGCGACGCATTCGCTGCCGGCATCGTCCTGCACACCGGCCCGTATGCCTTCCCCGTCAGCGACCGGATCGTCGCCGCACCTGTATCCACGCTCTGGTCATAGCCAGACGAGCGCTCGGCAGCTGCCAGCTCCGGGCGGCCCCCCGCACAGATCCCAGCGAGCACTGCTAGCGCTGGGCTCCTACCTCGGGTACGGGCGCCAAATCGGACGTTCGGCCAGGAATGCGCGATGCGGGCGGCAGGCAGCCACCGTGCTTCGAGCCGGCGCATCCGCTCCCAGGTCACCCGGTGGCGCTGGCTGCGGCGCCGCAACGCCCGGCCCCAGTGCTGCGTGACCTGCTTGCGGAATGCCGACACGGCATGGATGTTGCCGGGAACCGCGTAGTAGGCGGTGTGCCCGCGCACCACGCTGCCCAGCCACCGTCACTGCTCTGGGATGGGCCAGTGACGGCGTTGCATGAGCAAGGTGTTCACCTCGCGCAGCTTGGCCGCCATTCTCTTCGCGATCGTCTTGCGCCGCAGCGCGAACCGTCCCGCCCGGGTCTT
>Ga0335078_10002296_pt1 | contig 29028 bp, 17 predicted proteins | sample Lox_Sample_32_FD_206711 | JGI IMG/M metagenome (GOLD analysis project Ga0335078, IMG submission 206711) | Soil microbial communities from Loxahatchee National Wildlife Refuge, Florida, United States - Lox_Sample_3.2 | ecosystem: Environmental > Terrestrial > Soil > Wetlands | place: USA...
GGGCAACGGCGACATTCTGCAACACCTCATGATGATCAACGCCAGCCGGTTTACGCCGGTTGACGCGACCCTGATCCCCACCGGCGAGCTGCGCAGCGTCGAAGGGACGCCGTTCGATTTTCGCCACCCGACGGCGATCGGCGCGCGGATCGACAACGACGACGAGCAATTGAAGCTGGGACGCGGCTACGACCACAACTTCGTACTGGACCGCAAGGGAGCGGGCTTGACGCTGGCGGCGCGAGTGGTGGAACCGAACTCAGGGCGGGTGCTGGAAGTCAAAACCGACCAGCCGGGAATCCAGTTCTACACCGGCAACTTCCTGGACGGAACCATTCACGGCAAGGGAGGCAAGGTCTACAGCCGGCGATCTGCGTTCTGCCTGGAGACACAACACTTCCCGGACTCGCCTAACCACCCCGGTTTCCCGTCGACGGAGTTGAAGCCTGGCGGGACTTATCACCACGTCACCATCTTCCGGTTTACCACCGCCCCTTAGTGCCGGCGCAAGGGTCCCCCGGGGTGCCCGTCTCGTCAGTGATGTAGGCTAGTTTTCAGATGGAAGGAGGGTCTCGTTGAAGACCCTCCCCTGGATACGTCCGCGGGGCCCACGCCGCGACTGAAGGCGGAGGCAGGGAAGGGAACGTCGCCTTCATCACCGCGGGCGCGATGCCATTTACTTCGCTTTCTTGGGGGGGGCCACGGCGTCCTTGAACGCCTTTGCCAGGCGGAACTTCACCACCGTCTTGGCCGGAATCTTGATGGCCTGCCCGGTTTGCGGGTTCCGCCCCATGCGAGCTTTGCGATTGGCCTTCACCGCCTTGCCCAGCCCGGGAATTACAAACTGACCGCCTCCCTTAGTCTCCTTCGTGGCCAGGGCGACGAGTTCCTCCAGTATCGCGGCAGCCTCCTTCTTTTGAAGTGCCGCCTTCTCCGCCAAATGCGCGACCACCTGCGTTTTCGTCATCATGCTGCTGCTCCTCTCTCCCGTAAGATTGTAAGAACGACATCGTAGTTAGGTGACTTTACGCAAGACAAGCGTTGAAGTCAAGCTCTTTCGTTGAAGGCAACCTCGAAACAAGCGAGATAACACGCGCCTTCCGTGAGCCGTGCTCGCACTCCTGCTCCCCAAGTCCCTGCTCCCCGCGTTCCTACTCAATAATGGCCAGCACCTTCTTCGCCTTCAGCGCGTCGTTGAAGGCGGGAATCGTTTCTTCCAGCAGCTCGCGGTATTGCGACTGCGCGCTCTCCAGGCGCTGCTGGAGGATCCCGAAAACTTCCGTCTGCTGCCGCGTGGGCGCGAAGTCCGGGTTGCCGGCGATGTCACCGGCGCCGTCGCCGACCTCGCCCGCCAGCCAGAGCAGCTTCATGTAGAGTTTCATGTCGTCGGGATAAGTCTTGGAATCGCCCGCCGCCAGATACTTCTGCAGGAGTTCGTCCTCCACCGCCGCCGACTTAGCGTCGAGTTCCTTGGCGTCCTTGAGAATCTGCTCGGCGTCCGGACGGCCCTTGAGGTAATCCGGCATATCCTCGATCTGCTTGCGTACGCGCTCGATTTTATTCACCATCTCGACCACTTGATCGATGTCCGCGTCGATCTTCCGCCACAGGGCGACGCCCTGCTCGAGTTCAGCCTCGCTACCGGCCGAGTGTGGATCCTTGATCACAGTGAGCGGCTGAGTGAAGGACTTGCCATCCACCGTCAGCTTCACAGTGTAGTCGCCGGGCACGGCCAGTGCTCCCTCGCGTGGATGTTCGGATCCCCAGTGGTAGATGGGCCTGGTCTTCTTGCCCACAAAGCGCGTGTCGATCCAGATCTGCGGATAAGCGGGCGGCGTGGTCCGCAGCTCCATCTCTTTCACCGGCGGATAGCGCAGGTTCCAGTGGACCCGGTTAATCCCAACCTCCTTGGTCCCTTTGAAGGTCCGCACCACTGCGCCCTTGCCGTCCAGGATGGTGACCTCGACATCGCCCTTGGGCGCCGCCTTCAAGTAGTAGTTGATGGAAGCGCCGTAGGCCGGGTCGTGGCCGGCCGATGGATCGTCCTCGACGCCGCGCGTCACGCTCACCCGGTGGAAGCGATACGCCGGCCGCGTCTTGAACAAGGTGACGGCGGAATCGCGCACCTCGGGCGTGAACTGCTGGAGCGGGCCGATGTCGTCCAGGATGTAAAAGCCGCGGCCCTGCGTGGAGAGGACCAGGTCGTTGAATTGCTTTTGGACTACGATCCAGGAAACAGGCGCGGGCGGCAAATTTAGCCGCAACGGCATCCAATGGGCGCCGTCGTTGAACGAAACGTAGAGCGCGTTCTCGGTGCCGGCATAGAGCAACCCCTGGCGGACCGGGTCCTCCGCCACCACGTGCACGTAGCTGAAGACGCTCTGGGGAATGTCGGAGCTGATCTTCTTCCAGGTCTTGCCGTAGTCGCTGGTTTTGTAGATGAACGGATCGCGGTTGTCCATCTGGTGATAGTCCACGCTGATGTACGCAGTTCCGGCGTCGAAGTGCGAGGGCTCGATATTGCTCACCGTGCCGTAAGCCGGCAGATCGGGAATATTGGCGGTGACGTTCTCCCAGTGGGCGCCGCCATCGCGCGTCACGTGGACGAGTCCGTCGTTCGATCCCGCCCAGATCACGCCCGCTTGGAGCGGCGACTCGGCGATGGCGAACAGGGTGCCCCAGTATTCCACGCCCAGATTGTCGGGCGTCAGCCCGCCGGAGATGCCCATGTGGGAGTGATCGTTCAGCGTCAGGTCGGGACTGATCACCGTCCAGCTTTCGCCGCCGTCGGTGGTACGGTGCACGAACTGGCTCCCCACGTAAACCGTGTTGTGGTCGTGCGGCGAGATGGCGAGCGGCTGGGTCCAGTTCCAGCGGTACTTCAGCACTCCGGCCGGCGAATCCAGGCTCTTCTCCGGCCACGGGCTCACCGACCGTGTCTGGCCCGTGCGCAGGTCGAAGCGTTCCACCGTGCCCTCGTAACAGTTGCCCCAAACAATGTTAGCGTCCACGGGATCGGGGTAGGAAAAGCCGGACTCGCAGCCCGCGGTGGTGCTCCAGAGGCTGGAGGGAATCCGGCCCGCACGCGAGTTCGAGGGGCCGCGCACCGATTCGTCGTCCTGCATGTTGCCGTACACGTTGTACGGCACCTGATTGTCGACCGCGACGTGATACATCTGGCCGATGGGCAGGACGACGCTGTGCCAGCCCTTGCCGTGGTTGGTGGTGATGAGCAAGCCGCCGTCGTACCCGATCATCATGCGGTCGGCGTTGGTGGGGTCGGCCCACATGTCGTGATTGTCGCCGCCCCAGTGCATGTTGTGGACCGTGTCGCCGCCGTCCAGAGTGCCCCACAACTCGTTCGACGGGAAATAGACTTCGTTGGAGTTGTCGGGCGAGATCATCAGGCGCGTGTAGTAGTGAGGGCGTTCGTTGAGCAGCCGGCTGTAACTCGTCACGCGCCACTCCTCGCCGCCGTCGTCGGACCGCCACAGCGAGCCGCGCCCGTTGCCGCCGGTCTCGAAGAGCGCGTACATGCGATTGGGATTGCGCTCGGCGATGCCCACCGCGATCTTGCCCAGCGGCGCGCCTGGCAGCCCGTGACCCTTAAGTTGGGTCCAGGTGGCGCCCTCGTCGCGCGACATCCAGAGTCCGCTGCCCGGTCCCCCGCTATTCTGGCCCCAGGTCTTGATCTCCATCTGCCACATGCCGGCCAGCAGGATGCGCGGATTCGCAGGGTCCATGGCCAGGTCGGAGGCGCCGGTGTTCTCGTCGACAAAGAGGACGCGCTGCCACGTCTTGCCGCCGTCGGTGGTGCGATAGACGCCGCGCTCCGGTTGCGGTCCGTAGCAAGTGCCCACCGCCGCCGCAAGCACAATGTCGGGATTGCGCGGGTCGATCACGATGCGCGCGATGCGGCCCGTCCTTTCCAGGCCCACGTGCGTCCACGTCTTGCCGGCGTCGGTCGACTTGTAAATACCGTCGCCGATGGAGACGTTGCTGCGGATGAAAGGCTCGCCGGTGCCCACCCACACGATGTTGTGGTCCGAAGGCGCAATGGCGATGGAGCCGATGGAGGCCGCCGATTCCTTGTCGAAGACCGGCTTCCAGTCGGTGCCGCCGTCCTCCGACTTCCAGAAGCCCCCGGAGGCCGCGCCCGCGTAATAGACGTTCAGGTTGCCGGGCTCGCCTGCCACCGCGCTCACCCGATTCCCGCCCGGCCCGATAAACCGAAACTTGAGTTGCTCGAAGACCTTGGGGTCCACATCAGGATTCTGGGCGTAGGCACACACTGCCGTCATCACCAAGACCAACAGCGTAGCGGCGACTTCATGTCTCCAGCTTCTCTTCCAATCCTGACTTGCGCTCATGGCATTCATACGGCACCACCCTTTCCAAGAGGGGAACTTATATCACATCCGGTTCGAGATGGCTCAGGCCGAAAAACAGACATAACCAACATGGTCATATGTTCTATGATTGCGGCATGAAAACCGTGAATATCAGTGACCTCAAGGCACGACTCAGCGCCCATATCCAACTCGTACGGGAGGGCCAGGAAGTGCTGGTTTGCGACCGCAACCGACCGGTGGCGAGGATCGTACCGATCCTGCTGGAAGAGCGTTCCGAGCAAGAGCGGCGGCTAGTTGCCCGTGGTGTCCTCGCGCCTCCGCTCAAGAAACGGCCTGCGTCCCGCTCGTGGCCGGAGCCGCCGGGCAATGTTTCCGATGAGGTCATGGAGCAGGTATGGCGGGAAGAACGGGAAGGCCGATAACGCGGCTTTCAGCCTTCTGGGACACGAGCGCGCTGATTCCTCTCTGCGCGCGCCTGGGGATCACCCCTCAGGCGATTGCGCTGTTACGGACCCCTCGTGACCCACAGAGACTGCGCTACGGGCTCCTCACTTACGGGGCTGGGCTGCAAACGACAGGGCCGACGGCGCAACACTGACTGACGCCGACGTTCCCGTTCCGCTCAGGCCCACGGCTTGCGGGCTGCCTCCGCCGTCGTCGCTGAACAGCAGCGAAGCGGCTCGCGGTCCCGTGGTGGTGGGTACGAAAGTTACGCTGACGGTACAATGGAGCCCCGCTCCCAGGCTGTTGCCACAGGTGTGCGTCTGGGAGAAATCCCCGGCATTCGTGCCGGAGATGGCGATCTGCCATAGGTGCATCGTCACGGCGCCTTGATTGGTGAGGGTTACGGTTTGGGTGCTGTGGCTGCCCACGGTATGGCTACCGAAGTTGACGCTCGGCGGCGAAAGGCTCGCGGCCGTGCCGACACCGGTGAGAATGGCCGTCTGCGGACTGCCCGCCGCGTTGTCGCTGATGCTGACGGAAGACTTCCTCGGACCCGACGCGGTCGGAGTGAAGGTAAGACTGATCGTGCAGGTGCCATTAGGCGTGACCGTGGCTCCCGTGCAGGTGTCGGCGCTCTTGGCAAAGTCGCTGGCGTTCCCGCCGCCAATCGTGACTGTCGAGACGGTGAGGTTGGCCGTGCCGGTGTTCGTGACCGTCTCTGTCTGGGCGGCGCTCGTCACACGCAAGGGCTGAATGCCGAAACTTAAACCACCAGGGGCGGACAAGCTCACCAGGGGCGCCGTCCCGGTTCCAGTGAGGGAGACGGTCTGCGTACTGTCAGGAGCGTCGTCGGCGATCGAGATTGCGGCAGTGCGTGTGCCGACCGCGGTCGGCGTGAATGTCACGCTGATGGTGCAGCTTGTGCCGGACGCAACCGAACCGCCGCAGTTGTCGGTAGCTGCGAAATCACCGGAGTTCGCTCCCGTGGTGGTGAGACTGGAGATGCTCAGTGTCTCCGACCCGGAATTGCTGAGCGTCAGGCTTTGTGGCGCGCTCGTCGTGCCCACCGCTTGCGGCGGGAACGTCAGGCTGCTCTCGGAAAGGACTACCCGCGGGAAGAAGGCGTGTGGATTGACGCCCAGGTCCGCGAAGATGGCCCAATTCGTCGCCGCCAGGCCAGGTCGTTCAGCAATGCACTGGAAGGGTGTGGGAAGGCACTCGCTCGCCGGGGGCAGATTGTTGGGCGGGTTGTTTTCGCCATTCAGGGTAGCGGCCACCAGGCCGGAGCCGTCCGCAAACGGCGCCGAACTCTGCGCGTCGGCAATCTGAGCGATGTAGGTTTGCGCACAGGAACCGAACGTGCTCAGGCCAAAGAGGTCGTCGAGGTAATTGCACGTTTCGACGCTCTGGCCCGTGAATTCCCAGGCGATGCCGGTCGCCGGCGGAGCCGGAACCAGGTCAAAGCCCGAAAAGGAAAGACTATTGGCCTCGATCGACTGCGTGAAACTGGTTGGCGGCGCCAGGTTCAAGACGTACAACATCGCGGGTTGCCAGTCACCCTTCGTTGCGCTGTAGAGCCCGAAGTCGCGCGACCCCGATAGAGCCAAGGCGGGGAATGTATCCGCATCGAGAAAATCGGACGTATTAATGGTTTCATCAGCTTTCCGGGTGCGAGCCGGCCCCACCCCCGGTCGCGATGCGTCGCCCGGAACCGTTCCCGCATTGAAACGCCCATGCGCTGAGTCGTACATCGCCAGAACGAAGTTCCCGGCTATGTCGGCGTTGGCTTTCCATTGTGCTGCCGCAGCCGGGTTGCCCAGCCCCGTCTCGATCTCGGATAGGAGAGTGAAGGCGGCAAAGATGTCGGCGTTGTTCTCGGTTGACTTCGCCATGTTCAGTTGCTTCGGCAAGCCCATGTCTGGATAGCCCTGGAAGTACCCGCCGTAGCCCGTGCCGCTGGTGTCCGCCAGACCGACAATCCAGTTGGCTATCGTGATGGCGTCATTGAGATAGGTGGGATTGTTGAATTGCCGGTAGGCCGCGAGCAAGGCGATCACGGCGAAGGCATTATTGCCACCCGTCGCGCCGTCGAGAACCAGGTCGAACGTGGGCGGAATGGTTGGGACCGTGAAGCCCGCGAGGCGAACGTCCCCGGCCAGCCCGGCGGCGGGCGGCGCCTGCTGATTCAGCAAAGCGACGTCGCCGTCGTCGTAAGCGTTGTGCAGACCGCACTGCGAAGCAGGCGCGCCCCCGAAGCATCCGGCGGTGGCCGTCGGCGCGGTGGGGATGAAGTCGCCATGATTATCATGATAGAGGGCATAGTCGAGGGCGTTGGCTATCTCCTGTGCGTCCGTCAGGTCGCCGGGCTGGCCCCGGTAAAGCAGCGAGAGCAAGGTCAGCGACGCTTCGTAGATCGTGGCCACGTTGCGATTCACCTGGTCAGGAGGGAAATTGCTCGTTTGGGGAACGACGCCGTAAGTCTTGGTGCTCAGCGGCAGGCTCAGCGTCTCGGAACCCTGGTTCGCTCGAGGTGGGACGGGTGTGAACTGAATGTTATCGAGCAGCACCGTGCCGCCCTGCGGAGCATGCGACGCGTTGGTGACTACGAAAAAGAGCACGTTGGCGCTGCTCAGGGTCGGCGTGCATGCGAGCGAGGGTGGACCAAGGGACAGCGACATGTGGGTGTAGGTGGTGCTCGCCGGAATGGCGGTAAAGACCGTGGCACAGCCCCCTTGCGGTAAGCTGCCCACCCCGAACTGCAAAGTGATCCCGTCCGGCGAGCGGACGTCAAACTCGATGTGGGTGGCGCCCGTGAGGTCGTAGGGGTTGCAGGTAGTGGTCACGCCGCACTGACCCTGAGAACTAAGCCTACCCCAGTCCTGTGGCTCTTCGATATTGAGTCCCGTGAACTGAATTCCCGATTCCGGCGGGAAAGTGACGCGCAAGACAGTGCCGTGCACCTGATCCAGCGCGGTCGTGTTGGTGGAAGGGTAGCACCCGATGTTGGTGTCGGCCGCGTCGTCGATACAACCCGGGTCGACGGCGACCTGGGCGGCACCGTTTCCGGTGAAAGCGCCCGACGGAAAGCCGTGATTGAGCCCGGCGTCTTCGTCCAGATAGACAAAAAAGTTGTTCTGGTTAGCCGCCACGGCGGTGGTCAGCTCGGGGTAAGCCGAATTGCCGATCGAGCTGGAAGTCAGACTGGAACGACGACGCGCCGCGGTATTCGTCGTGTTGCTAACGGCGGGGGCGAACTGCGGCGCCTGGCTGAGGTTAACGGACTGAGCCGGGAACTCAACGCGATGAGCCGACGCGGGCGGGGGGCTGCTGGCTCGGTCCCCGCGGCGAATCGTGGGACTGGAAACGACAGAAATTAGAAGAAGGGTATCTACGAAGAGGCGACCTTTGGCTTTCATGGGCGGCCACCCTCCCTGCTGATCGTCCGTCGTCGGACGCTGTGACGGAGCGTAATGGCAGGATGAGGGGTTTGTCAAGGTGAATTCACTCAAACTCAACTCATGTCACGCCTATTCCCTGTTCCCTTCCCCTCGGCTTGCCGGGAGATATACCGCACGGCCGCCAAGAATGATAGCCTGGGCTTGACGCAATTCCTCATTTTCGAGACCAGGCTACGCCTGCCGTTGTCTGCGTTGGACAAGCACAGTAGCCTATGGACGATTCTGGATCGACCCTCATTTTCGCGATCAGGCTCTGCCTGCGGAATCCGGAGGGCGCGATTGTCCGGACGCCGCCATGCCCTAACCAACTCCCGAACGTGACCGGCAGACCACAGAGGTCTTCGCACCCGTTCCCGGTTCTGGCCCAGGTTTGTTCCCGGGTTTGTTTTTGGGGGTGCTCTCCCACTTCAATGAGTTACCAGGTTTGTTCCAGGTTTGTTTTGTCAAGCGATGCAATTCTAAAGGACTTACCAGGTTTGTTCCAGGTTTGTTTTTAGGGTCATGTTGTTGAATAATATGGACTTGTCAGGTTTGATTGACCCTTTTTTCATTTTTTCCAGGATTCCCTGGTCTCTAAAAGGGCCCCGTCGCCCTCCACTTTCGCCGCAACTCGTGGCCACGGCTTTCTTCTGCTTCCACCGTCACTTTTCCTCCTACCTCCGATACTCTAGCAGGCATTAACTCCGCTGTCAAGAAAAATCGTACTGACTCCGGAGAATATTTTGCTCTTGTACGCACTGGACAACTCATCTAGCCGACCCCCACGAAGTAGATAGAACGCGAGGCATTTTGGGCACTGGCGCGACCATGATGGTCCGCACCCACAGTGGACCCACGGAGCGTGGTCAGCGCCGCCCGCTGCCAAGTCACACTAAAGAACCTGCCGGTATTCTCTCAGGTGCCGGTCGAGGCTTTTCATTTAGGGGCCGGTAATGGTTTAGGGCCATTTAGCGTTGGGGCCGTCCGATTCGTCCGGACCCGGCGCTGCAAACCGTTCTCACGGGCGGTCTTCTCGAGTGATCATCTTGAGATTTGGTATGCCGTGAAAGTCGCTGGAATTGAACACGTCTGTATCGAGGAGCAGGGCGCTCACTGCCGGGCAAGCTCCCGGTCCTCCCGGCGGCGTGCATAGATCTCTTCCACGAACCGTTCCAGATCGCGGTCACTTTCCCACAGGTCGGCACCCTTGCCGCGGATGTCGTCGAAACGAGTTGGCTTTACTCCTTGCTTCGCGGCAAGTTCTTTAATCGACTTTCTTTCGGAGAATGCCATAGTGGGCCTTCCGCGCTGACGGCCCCGGGCAGCGCGCTTGGAAGCAAGCGTTGGCTTCGTCTTGCGGCCGGCCCTCGAATCTTGCTGTCCGGCGGTCACTGCTTTGCCCACTGGTGCCTCCTTTCCCTCCGGTCCCAGCGCCAGCAATCCGACATCAGGACGGCTGACGACCGGGGCGGCAACTTGCCGTAGCGTAACACGGACTGCGCCTGCTGACACACCATCCTGGTCGATCCTTGGTCCTCACGTGCCGCGGACCTGCGGGTCAGGTTGACACTACGCTTGGTGAGAGCTGACCGCTGAAAGCTGACGGCTCACGTTACGTCGAAGCGCTGGGTGGGAAGCTGGAGATTCGAGGGGTCTTCCCCGGCCGCGAGGTCCGCATCAGCCGGTTTGAAGAGCTTCCGAAGTAGCCCGACCATGAGGGCGCTGCTCTTCCCTGTTCCCTGTCCCCCGGTCCCCTGTCCCCTCTTCCCTTTAGTGGCCGCTTGTTTCTTCGAGTGCCGTGGAATAAGCTACCGGTATGAACGAAATCGTGTTCGAGGTCAGCCAGGAAGGCGACGGCGGTTTTGTGGCGGAGTGCCTCACCGAGGCGATTTTCACCGAGGCCGACAACTGGGAAGAGTTGCGTCGGAACGTAAAGGAAGCGGTTGCCGCCTACCAGGCCCAGCCGACCGCGGCGATCCGCCTCCGCCTGGTGCGCGACGAGGTTCTTGCCAACGGATGAAGATCCCACGCGACCTGAGCAGCTCCGACCTAGGAACAGCCATCATTGTTTGCAGCCACTTCTCGCTCCAAAGCGGTATATTCTGGCAGAAGGACGGCGTGAGCCTGTTCGGGAACTGATGAGCAGTTGAAGTTCGAGGGGCAGGAGACGGCTATCGTTACTGGGGGAAAGTCTCGAACGGAACGGTGGTTTGTCGCCGGAAGCCAATCTGCCGTAGGGTACGGAGGTCCGCGTGGAGCCCGTAGCCCCAAGAACGCTGGCTGAACGCCTCAAGGACCTCATCGGAACCGTGCACGGCGGGCCGCCTGACTGGGCGGAGAATCACGACTATTACATTCACGGTACACCCAACGCCGGTAGCCCCGTCGGGGCGACATCACTACTATCCATTCCCGCATCAGCATCCTCCCATGCGGCCTGGAGCATCAAGTCGCGTGGGCCGTATGTCGCCCCTGCCGGGGCTGTGCCCGAGCAAGGGAAGATGTCAAGGGTATTCGTCCATCACCCACGGCTGTCGCCGTGGGCTAGATTACGCCGCCCCTGCCGGGGCTGGGAAGGCCTTTCCTAACGTATCGACTAGATTCGAAAGCCGGCTTCGCCTGAGAGCTGACCGCTGAAAGCTGACGGCTTACTTCACGTCGAAGCGCTGGGTGGGAAGCTGGAAACTCGAACGGTCTTCGCCAATTTCTGATAGCTTGTCGGATGAGGCGCGTTTGCAGGGACGGTGCTAACCGATGTCCCGCTATGACTTCAGATCGCTGTCGAGCCAGGACTTCGAGGAGCTTGCACGCGACCTCTTGCAGGCCCAATGGGGTGCCGCCCTCGAAGCTTTCAAAGCGGGCAGGGACAAGGGCATCGACTTGCGGTATACACCCGCCAACGGCGGCACGACCATTGTCCAGTGCAAGCATTTTGTGGAGTCTGGCTTTGGCAAGCTTCTCAGACATCTGCGCGATGACGAGAGACCGAAGATTGAGTTGTTGCATCCCAGCCGGTATGTGGTGGTGACGTCTGTTCGGTTGACGCCGGGCAACAAAGATGAGATCGCCCGCGCGTTGCGGCCGTTCGTTGCGAATCTCAGCGACATTGTTGGCGCAGACGATCTCGAAGGTCTCCTCAGCCGACATCCTGAGGTCGAGCGAGCGAATTTCAAACTTTGGCTTACGAGCACGAGTGTAATTGAGCGCGTTCTTCACAACGCGGAGGTCTGCCAGACGGAGTTTGAGGTCGATCGCATTCGGCGGAAGTTGCCGCTTTTCGTGCAAAGCAATGCATTTCCGCGCGCCATGAAAATGCTCGACGAAAGCAGAATCGTTGTAATTTCGGGCGTGCCTGGAATTGGAAAAACAACTCTTGCCGAGATGCTGCTGTACACGCATCTGGAGCAGGGCTATGAACCTGTCGTGATTAAGGCAGAGATCGCGGAAGGAAGAGCCTTTTTCAAACAGGATGCCAAGCGAATTTTTTACTACGACGATTTCCTTGGTCAAACGTACCTTGGAGATCGCAGTGAGTACTTGGGCCGGAACCAAGACGCAGCCCTCACAGATTTCATGGAGATGGTGCATGGGTCGAGTCATGCACGCTTCATACTAACGACCCGGGAACATATTCTTCATGCGGCACTGCAAGTGTCGGAGCGACTCGCCAGGAGCCCCATGCTCGAACATCGATGTGTTTTAGAACTCAGTGACTACTCATACGCTCACAAAGCCCGTATTCTGTACAATCATCTGTATTTCAGCGACTTGCCGCTACCTTACAAGAGAGCAGTACTGCAAAAGGACTTTTTCCTAAACATCATTAAGCATGAGCACTTCAATCCTCGTCTCATCGAATGGCTGTCAACGCATTTACGACAGCGTGAGGTCGCGGCGAACGAGTACCGGGGGTATATCTCGCGATTGCTTCAGTCACCGACTGACATCTGGGACGGTGCATTTCGAAACCAGATTTCAAATGGCGCGCGTCACTTGCTGCTCAGTTTCTACACGCTGGGGGAATCCATCAGCGTCGTGGATCTGGAGCCGGCTTTCAAGTCACTGCACAGCTACATGGCTGCGAAGTACAACCAGTCTATCGCCCCCGGTGACTTTCGCAATGCGTTGCAGGAACTGGACGGCGCATTTCTCTCGTACCGTTCCGGGTATGCAAACTACTTAAACCCGTCGATCCGTGAATTCATTGCAACCGTAATATCCGAGGAAAGGGACACCGCAGAGGACCTGCTGAACTCTGCAGTTCGGTTTAAGCAAGTTGCTAGATTGTGGGAACTCTCGCTGGCACGCCCGAATTGCGAACTCGTGGCGTTTTTCGCTTCGAACCCTGATCTTCTGACACATTCCCTGTTGCGATTGCTACAAGGCCCCTCAATACGATGGGAGAAATCCCGCAGCGGGTTGCGCGGCTATGGCATTGATATGGGGGGCGAGTCTCGGATCAGCTTCCTCGTCGAATTGTCGGAAGTGCAACAGTCATTGCAGGTGCTTGGTCTTGCTTCGCGAGCTTCAGATCACTTAGTGACCGAGTGGGATCACGAAGTGCCTCATTTTCCGTCGGTGCTCCGCCTGCTCGGGAAGGTTACCGAAAATAACTGGTTCGTAGCGCACGGCGGGCGCGCGATATATCGCAAACTTCTCGAGGGAATGTTGAATCATCTGACGTTTGCCTATGCGTCAGACTGGATCGAACTGATTTCACTCCCAACGAGCGCGCTGGAATGGACCGAGGCGGATCAGCGTACCCTAGATAGGGAGCTCAAGGACTACTGTGAAAATGGCGTCCGCGACGAACGGCTCAGTTGCAAAAGACCAGATGACATGGAGGAGCTTAGGGACTCGTTAGCTCAGCTTGGCGGCAAGGTGGGGTACGATTTCAGCTATGAAATCGAACGTCTCGACGAAGACCTCGCCGAACGCGAGGAAGAGCACGAATCTCTAAGCGAGGGGAGTGGCATTCCGAGAAGTGCGAGACTTACTCAATACGAGATGGTGACCGATGACGACGTGAGACAGATGTTCAGCACACTTTGCAGCGGATAAACGCGATCATTACGCGGTCTATGTGGTCGCCCACCAGATGAATCGAGAGTCCAGGGGAAAGGTTATCGCAAACACCTATGGTGGGCTGAGCTTGGTAATCATGAAAGAGCTAGGCGTATGAGGATTCGACAGCTGGCCACCGAGAACTTCAGAGGAATAGAAAGTGCTGGAAAAGGACGTTCCAGGCCCGGAATCCCGCGCGCGAATCGACCTACCCCAAGCGGCCACGCCCACCATGCGACAAGCCCACTTTCCACACCGTATCCCAAACCCGGCGACACCCACGAGCGGAATGTGTGACCCGGTGGTTATTTGCCCTCTTTGAGTTCAAGTGAGAGGAAGTGAACCCGGCCCGACGCATCGCCGGCAAGGATCCTGCGATCGCCGGCGAAGGCGCAACACCGGGCGGCCGCATCGCAGGTGAAGGTGGCCATCAGTGCTCCGCCCTCCAGGTCCCACACCCTCAGCGTCTTGTCATCGGAAGCAGATACTGCCCGACTCCCGTCCGGACTCACCGCCACGCCCCAGACTGCCTCAGAGTGGCCGGTCAGGGTGCGCAGTTTGCGGCCCGTTTCCATGTCCCAGACTTTCAGCGTCTTGTCCCAAGAGGCGGAGACCGCCCGTCGTCCGTCCGGACTCATGGCTACGCCGTTAACCGATTCGGAGTGGCCAGCCAGGGTGCGCAGTTTGCGGCCTGTTTCCAGGTCCCACACCTTCAGCGTCTCGTCTTCAGAAGCGGACACCGCCCGACTCCCGTCCGCGCTCATTGCCACGGCCTTGACCGCGCCGGAGTGGCCGGCCAGGGTGCGCAGTTCGCGGCCCGTTTTCAGATCCCACACCTTCAGTGCGTGCTCCGCGGAAGCGGAGACCGCCCGCCTGCCGTCCGCACTCACCGCCACGCAATTGGCAGCCGATTCGTAGCCCATGGCGTTCAGTTCGCGGCCGGTTTTCAGGTTCCACACCGAGAGAAGGCACATCGCGGAAATGGACACCGCAAGCCGGCCGTCGGCGCTCACCGCCACGCCTCTTGCCGCGCTAGGGGGGCCGGTTAGGGTCCGCAGTTCGCGACCTGTTTCCAGTTCCCACACCTTCAACGTCCCGTCCTCAGACGCGGACACAGCCCGCAGGCCATCCCGGCTTGCCGCCACGCCATGGACCACGTCAGCGTGGAGGGCCTGGGCGCGTAGCTTGCCGCCTGCCTCCAGGTCCCACACCTTCAGCGTTCGATCCGACGAGGCGGACACGGCCCGCCGTCTGTCCGCGTTCACCGCCACTCCAATCACCCAGCCAGAGTGGCCGACCAGGGTTCGCACCTCGCGGCCCGTCTCCGTGTCCCACACTTTCAGCGCCTGGTCCCCTGCACCGCACACCGCCCAGCGTCCGTCCGGACTAAACGCCACACAATGGAAAGCCCCATCGTGGCCGGCCATGGTGCGCAGTTCGCGGCCCGCTTCCAGGTCCCACAGCTTCATCGTCCGGTCCGAAGAAGCAGAAACCCCCAGGTGGCCGTCTGGAGTCACCCCCACGCCACTGACTGCCCCGGCGTGGCCGGCCAAGGTATGGAGTTCGCGGCCGGTCTTTAGGTTCCAGACCTTCAGTGTCTTGTCTTCGGAGGCGGAGACCGCTCGCCGGCCATCCCTACTGATCGCAACGCTGTTGACCGCGTCAGAGTGGCCCGTCAGGGTGAGCAGTTCGCGTCCCGTCTCCACATCCCATACCTTCAGTGTCTGGTCTTGGGACGCGGAGACCGCGTGCCGTCCGTCCCCGCTCAACGCCACGCCGTTGATCCTGTCAGAGTGGCCGGCCAGAGTGTGCAGTTCGCGACCTGTCGCGAGGTTCCACACTTTCAGGGTCTGGTCCACTGACGCAGACACTGCTCGCCGCCCGTCCGCGCTCATTGCCACTCCAGTGACCCAGACAGAGTGTCCGGCCAGGGTGCGCAGCTCGCTACCGGTTTCCAGATCCCACAGCTTCAGGGTCCCGTCCTCGGAGGCCGATACGGCCCGGTGTCCGTCCGGACTCACCGATACTCCCGTGACCCAACCAGAGTGTCCCACTAGCGTGCGCAACAGTGCCGTGCCTGCCGGATGAAGCACGGGCCACAGCGGCCGCAGCCACGGTTTGGGCGCACCCTGTACCAGGCGACTCGTGAATTGCTGGACGGCAGGAATTGGCGGCGACGCCTCCTTTGGTTGAACGTACGGCAGAAGACGGCCTATCATTTGTGACGCAAACTGCGCCGGATCGCGCTCGATGACGTGCCCGGAGAGCCGCAAGGCGCCGTGGATTAAGTCCAACGCCTCTCGGTCCGGATATTGGGCGCGCACATAATCGAGTTGCAGATCGTGCAGGCGGATGCTGCCGGTCTTCCTCTCCTGCTCCGCGTCCCCCCGCTTCACGCCCCCCTGCTTCGGGCCGCCCATCATCACGCCCTCCCAATGGGCCAGTGAACGGTCAACGAATTGCCTGCTGACGCGCCGGGCCTCGGCATCATTCGCGCCCCAGAGCGTTTCGAGAACAGGCAGCGGCGCCGCCATATCCTCCAGCAGCACCGCCAGCGCCTGATACCGCTTTTGCATCTCCGGCGCCAGCGCCTGGAAGCTCACCTCCACGGCGCGGAAGAAGCTCTCCTGCCCCGGAGGAAGCTGGCCGGCGATGGCGGCCAAGTCCGCCTTCTGCAATAGCCTAACGGTATCGCCCCATACCTCTGGAGCGGCGTCTCGCAACAGCGCGCCCACCACCGAAAGCGCCAGCGGAAGGTTGCCACATTCACGGATGATGGCGTCCGCTTCCGGAGGCAGCGCCTCGGAGCCGAGCCCCGCCCAGGCGGCCAGGAGCTCGCGCGACTGCTCTAAGGGGAGCAGTTCGGCGGTGTGCTCGCGTGCCCCGATGAATCTCGAGATGGAGGCATCGCGAGTGGTGAAAAGAAGCCGGGCGCGTGGGGATTCGGCCAGGAAGGGGTCGAGGTCGCTCTTCTTCCAGACGTCGTCGACCACGATCAACGCCGCCTTTTGCGCCAACGAAGTCTTGTATCGGTTAATGCAGGCAGGCTCGGTGTCATAACCCTGCAACTCGTCTCCGAGCGCCCCGAGAGCCTTACCTATTTCGCGAAACGTGGTGACCAGATCGTATTTTGATTCCCGGCCGATGGTGATCCAGACGATTCCGTCCGGGAAGGCTTGTTGCACCACTTCGTCGCGGGTGAGCGCCTGGGCCAGCACCGTCTTGCCGATTCCTCCCATGCCGGCGAGAGCTGTGAGCGCGATAGGCTGCTGGCTTCGGTGGGAGATGCTGCGGTCAGAGAACAGGGCGTCGCGCAAGGCCCGCAGCGCCTCCGGGCGTTCGATATAGTTGGCGACCGCAGGCGGCGCGGTGACGTAGGTGACGCGGGTGACGCAGTATTTCTCGTCGAGGGCCACGCCGGCGCCCACACCGGCGCCGCTCTCGATGCTGACGAGTAACTCCTGGAAGCGCTGGGGGTAGAAGGAAGCATCGGTGAAGTCAAGGTGCTGTTTCCCTTCCAGAAGGAAAGGAGTCTCGCTGCCGGATTGGGCGAGCAAGGGAATAACGCGTTTGCCCTTGCGCCAAGCCCGAACCAGCTCGAGGCCGCAAACGTGCGACGCGTAGGACATCGGGGTCATCACCACCAGGACCACCTGGGAAGCGTCGACGGCACTTTGGATCTCGGTAGGCCAGGTAGCTCCGCCGATGAGGCGTCGGGTATCGAGCCACACGTCGAAGCCTTGCGCCGCGAGATCCCGCTGGAGACGCTGCGCCAGTTGCGTCCCGTCCTTGCGGGCGTAAGAGATGAAGACTCCGGTAGTGCTGGTCCCACTCATGCGTAGGGATAATGTATCACGACTCGATCGATAGCCCCGCTGGACCCGCCAGACCCGCTGGGGTGCGCGACGTAAAAGTTAGGAGCACGGCAGGTCAGGTGGGTATGGCCCGCGAGGGGCTAGGCGATGAGTAGCCTTCGGTCGAACCTTACGGACTGGGAGTTTCTACCTTTTCAGCCCTCTCCAGGGGGAGAGGGTTGAAAAGGTGGAAACTCCCGTGTCTCGCTTCGCGGGACTGCTGTCTTCACGGGAGGTGGCATACCTTCCAGGTTTCTACCCATCACCGTCGAGTAGGCGCGCCCGAAGCTTTCGGACTGCCTGCGCCCGCCTTAGCGATATTTGCGGGTTTGGAGCAAGGCTTTGATTTCATCATGACTCCCGAGGAAAGAGACGAACAAGTCTGATGGCCGGTCCTGAAAGATAAAGCGTAACGCAACATTGCCGCGACACTCGAAAATCTTGTCGCCCAACTTGCGAATTCCCAGGCCGCTATGCACATGCGGGCGGCCAAAAGTCTCGGGCAACTCGCACAGCGCTGACAGGCACTCGGCCCTTTCGTTTTTCGGCAGGTTCTGTAGGCGTCGTAACACTAAGGGGTCAATCGACAGAAGCTTACTCAAGCAGGTTCCTCAATTGCTCGGTGGTAACGGTTACCAATTCTCCTGATCGCTTGAGCCGGCGATAGCGTTTGTCGGTGGCCGCCGCAAACGCCGCAATTTGCTCTGGCGTCGCCGCGTATTCGCGCTGCGCGTAATCGGTGGATTCCACGTCGACTCTGCGCAGAGCAATGATTTCCGCCCCACGGATAATCCCAATGTCCTGCCCGCGGGCGGCAGCGTCAAGCCAGCGGCTCAGGTTCTTCTTCGCATCCGTTATCGTGAGAGTCTTCATAGAGTCTTTATACAGTCTCCAAGCCGCCTTGTCAATCCCCTGGCGCTCCCCTGGCGCTCCCCGCTGGACCCGCTGGACTTGTCCGGCGCCTTCGGTGACAATGACCTCATGTCAGATCCGGTTGATTGCAACCTCTGGTCGTCCGCCGAACACGCCTTGGAATACCTCCGTCGCGCCGACTCCATTCCCCATCGGACGGAAGGAGAAGCGGTTTTGCTGGACTTGGTTCCGCATGAGGCGGCGCGCCTTCTCGACCTGGGAAGCGGCGACGGAAGGCTGCTCGCGCTGGTGAAGGCAGAGCGGCCCACGGCGGAGTTCGTCGCCCTGGACTTCTCGCCTGCCATGCTGGAAGCGCTGCACCGCCGATTTGACGGCGATGGCGGCGACGGCAAGGTGGTTGTCGTCGCTCACGATTTCTCGAATCCGCTGCCGGCGTTGGGACACTTCGATGGCGTGATCTCCAGCTTTGCTATTCACCATCTGCCGCACGAGCGCAAACGAAGCTTGTATGGGGAAGTTTTCGATCTCCTGCGGCCCGGGGGCATCTTCTGCAATCTGGAACACGTCGCGTCGCCCACCATCCGGCTCCACCAGCAGTTTCTTCAGCGGCTGGGCGTCGCGCCGGAGCAAGAAGATCCTTCCAATAAACTGCTTGACCTCGAAGCGCAATTGGCTTGGCTCCGCGAGATCGGCTTTGTGGACGTGGACTGCCACTGGAAGTGGCGCGAGTTGGCGTTGCTGGCAGGGGTGAAGCCCGGGGAATTGCCGATTGCAGATTGACGATTGACGATTGGAAGAGAAGATGCACGCCATTCCGCTTTTCGAGCCGTCAAGCCTTCGCTTCGCTCAGGACCAATTGTCAAGCGTCAATTCTGGGTTTTGCCGCCGTTTTCGGTCTTGCAATCCTCCTGCATCAATCCGACAATCGGCAGTGAGATTCTTGCAATTCCAGTGCCGGTCAACCGTAATAGTCAATGAGGACCGGGCTCGGGCGGCAGCATGGATGAGGGCAGACTGAGCGCGGTTCTCGGGAGGGCAGGCTCCGGCGATGCGGACGCCTATGCGGAACTCTTCCGTGAGTTCCAACCGCGCGTGCTCGCCCTCTGCCGGTACCTGTTGGGCTCCTTCGAGGACGCTGAGGACGCGGCCAGCGAGGTATTCGCGCGGCTGCCAAGAGCGATGAAGACTTACGACGCGGCCCTGCCGTTTCCGAAGTGGCTGATGAGCGTGGCCAGCCACCACTGCGTGGACCAACTGCGGCGGCGCAAGGTGCAGCAGCGGATCTTCGATCCGCCGGACGAGCGCACGCCGGAGGCGGTCGCGGGCCAAGCCTCGCCCTTGGAGGACTTGGTATCGGCGGAAGAGCAGAACGTCGTGCGTGCGGCCATCGCCGCGTTGCCGGAACGATCGCGGCTGCCGCTGGTGCTGCGCTATTACAACGAGCTGAGTTACGACGAGATCGCGGCGACCCTCAGCCTTAGCCGCGCCAACGTGGCCACGTTGATCTTCCGTGCCAAGCAGGAGCTGAGGGAGGCGCTCGCCCGCAAGGACCGTAAGGGAAAAATGGGCGAGAGCCCGAAGCTGGCGAAAGCTCACAAGGGGACGTGGTGATGGACTGTTTCTCGGAGTTACACTACTCGATCTACGTGGACGGCGAGTTGCCCGCCGACGAGCGAAGCCAGGTGGATGAACATCTGCTGGTGTGTCCGCGCTGCCGGGCGTTGGTGGCGGCCCTCCGGAGAGAATCGTCGCTGCTGACGGACGTCTTGCAGGCCACGCCGGCGGAGGCCTTCGACGCCGCCACCGGCATCGGTTCCGCACTTGGAATCCTGGGGGCGTTTTCCGGGATGGTGGCGGTGGCCGTGGGCGTGGTGATGGCGCTCACCTGGGCCGGCCGCGAGTTTCTGGGATCGACTCCGCTGTTTAACCCCCTCAATCGCACGGCGATCATCACCGTGTTCGTCGACGCGGCCCTCTACCTGGCCAACCAAGGAGCTTCCATGTTGTACTCGATTGTAACTACGCTCAGCGCGCTGACGCTGGGTTTCCTGGCGCTGGTGGCGGTCCGCTTTGCGCTGCGACGGAACTCGCTTTCGATGGGCCTGCTCGCGGGCCTGGGCCTGACCTTCCTGCTGGGATCGCCCACTCCGGCGGTGGCGATCGAAAAACGGGGAGGGACAGTGGTCACCGTTCCCGCCGGCCAGACCATTGACGACTCGCTGCTCGCCACCGGCCAGTCGGTCAGCATCAACGGCACCGTCAACGGCAACGCGTACATCTGGTGCCAGCGCGTCGTTGTTCGGGGCGACATCAAGGGCGATTTGTTCACCGGCAACCAAAGCCTGGAGATTACTGGGACCGTCGAAGGCAATGTCTACACCTACGGCCAGAACGTGGTGGTGAGGGGCCACGTGATGCGCGGGCTGCACATGGTTGGCGCCACCCTCGACGTCGACAAAGAGGGGCAAGTGGACAGTGACACGCTAGCATATTCCGGTGACGTTCGCTTCGATGGCACGGCGGGGCGCGATCTGGATGTGGGGGTCGGGACCCTGGAGATCGGCGGCCACGTCGGAAGGAATGTGCACGTTCGAGCCGGGGATAGCATCACCGTTTTCGCTCCGGCGCGAATCGACGGTAGCCTGGAGGCCAGCGTCAACAACGCCGTTGACGTGCACGTCGAGCCGGGCGCCGCCGTTGCCGGAAAGACAGTCGTGCATTTGACGGAGAAGGCGCGCAGTCGGTACTCACAGCCCCGTTTCTACCTCTGGCAGGCAGTCTGGCTGGGGGCGGCACTGCTGACCGGGTTCATCCTCTTTCTGCTCTTCCCCACATTGTTCGCGGGGCGCATTGAGAGCGCTCTCGGCACTCTGGCCGGTATCGGCATCGGCTTGGTCCTCCTGATCGTGCCGCCCGTCGCGGCGATCATAGCCGGGATTACGCTGGTGGGCTTGCCGCTGGGGTTGATTGGCTTGATGGCATGGATCGCAGCGCTCTACTTGGCAAAGGTCTTCGTGGCGGCAGTCATCGGCCAGATGCTGGTCACGCCGGGCGCCGACCCCAAGCGCCAGAGCGGGTACTTTGCCATAGCACTGCTACTGGGACTCGCGATCGTCTTTGTGGCGATCAACCTGCCTTATATCGGTGGATGGACCAAGTTCCTGGTTCTGCTGCTGGGACTGGACCTGCTAGGGCGGCAGGTGCTAGTGACTTGGCGGCGCGGTCACTGAAGGATGGTGTGAAACTAGTTTTCAGTTTTCAGTTATCAGTTCTGAGTAGCTGATCGCTGGTGGCTGACGGCTGCTGAGAACTGAAAACCAAGAACTGTGCGATAGAAAGGAAAGACCCGCTCGGGAGTCAGCGCCTGTTGGGCCAAAAGGGAAGGATAGAATGGCGCCGTTCCCGAGCGGGTCGGTGGGCTTATGATTGCTGCGGTCTTTCAGCGACCGCTTGTCCTCCCGGCGAGATCGTTCTCGCCACTTATGACTACCTCGAAAGTTCGATCGGCTTCCAGGTGGCTTTGATTACAGCGTCCCTTCTGCCTTTCGCTCTCTCCAACTAACACTCTAATCGAGTTTACAGGGGTGTCAAGCCTTTTGGGACATGAGCGTGCATTTTTTAACAGATATGTTAAGATGGAAGCGAAAAGTGCATCGGAAAGGAGCCGCCGTGAGCATCGGGTCGCGCATTATCCAGATTCGGAATCAAGAGAACATCAGCCAGAGGATGCTCGGTGAGCGCTCCGGCCTTGCCAGTTCCTACCTCTCGCGCGTCGAAAACCGGCGCGTGGAGCCGGGGCCGAAGACGTTGCGCAAGATCGCCGACGCGCTGGGCGTGCCGGTGAGCGAGCTTTTCGAGGAACACCCGATCAGCGACGGCCAGCACTGTGCAGTCAGCGTCTCGGGCAAGTGCGTCATGGACATGCTTGCCAATCGGAAAGGCAAGCAGCCGGCACATGGGCCGGCACACGAGATGGAGACTTACTCGCCGCGGCAGTTGCAGCTCCTTCGCATGGCCAGCTACCTGATTCAGACCGGTAATGCCCGCCTGCTCGACGCGCTGGAGGTGGTCTTCCAGGCCCTGCTGGCGGGGTCGGGTGGCCGGCATAAGGGATTCATCCCGGTGAGTGACCTGGTAAAGAACCCTCAGCCCTCGGCGGTCGGCAATCAGCAAGAGAAAACCAGGGCCGTTCTTACCCGCTGAGAGCTGAGGGCTGACCGCGGAATGGCGGATGGCTTCCTCGGCCAACGACCCCGCGTTACGGGTTCGCAAATCTCGACTCGAGGTACGCGAGCGGCACGTCGTAAAGCAGGGCTTTGGGGGAGTGGCGCAGGCTGTCGTGGATGAAGCAGACATGGGTGCACCAGCACTGGTCGCGGACGATGGCGTCCACTTCCTCGCGGCGCGCCTGAGTGTCCCAGAGTCGTTGGAAGTCGCAATCAAACTCGCGCAGGTTGGCCAGCCGGCCGCGCAGCTCGCAGGCGCGAACGTCGCCGTTGTAGTCGATCACCACGGACGTTTCGCCGGCGGTGCAGGGCATGGGCCAGGGGTGCGGCGATTCGATATTCTCGAGTTGAATCTTGTTGTGCAGGGCCAGCGTCCCCGCGTAGTAGGCCTCACTGAGACGGCGCGCCACGCCCTTCCCATCCTTCACGTAGCCGGGAGCGTAGTGTCGGTAGGCCTTTTGCAGCTCGCGGTAGAGGGCCGGCAGGCGCTCGGTGGGGATGCGCTTCAGACCCGCATCTTTCGCGCTGCCGCGGATGATGTTGAGGTAGTGGCCGTCGACCCGGCAGTTGGTTTTCACGAATTCCACAATTTCGAGAACGTGATCGAAGTTCTCGGCACAGATCACGGTGTTGATGTTGACGCGCAGGTTGGCGTGCCGGCTCCGGCACTCCTGGAGCGCGTCGAGCGTTTCGAGCGTCTTCGCAAAATTGCCGGGAACGGCCCGGATGGAATCCTGCATCTCGTAGAGACCGTCCATGGCCACGTTGAGGTCGAGCTGTAGTTCGGGGTTCTCCACCAAGATCCGCGCCACCCATTCGGAGGTGCGCGCCGGCAAAAGACCGTTGGTGGGCAGGTTCATCCAGCGGATGCCGTTGTTGACGTAAAAGAGATGGACGATGTCTGTGAGTTCGCGGCGCAGCATCGGTTCGCCGCCGGAAAGCCACAGGTCGGTGAAGCGCGGCATGCTGTGGGAAAGCTTCTGGATTTCGTCCCACGTCAGATCGCCGCGCTGGTTGAGCTCTTCCCAGTAGAAGCACGTGCGGCACTTGGCGTTGCAGATCGACGTCACGAAGAAGATCATCAGCTTAAGGCGCTTTGCCGCGGGGTGCGAACCGTAGAGGTTGCCGAGGCGGGTTGTGGAGATGACGCTCATCTGTGTGACCGCTGAGCCCAAGGCCTGCGCTTATTGTAGCAGGAAATGAACTGGCTTGAACGATGGCGGAGAAGCCTTGAGAAGCCCTGACGGCTCTGCGCAATGGGGGAATCGGTCGTCGTCCACCGTCAGTACACAATGTCGAACCAAGTCTCGATCGACCGGTGCTGGAGTCCGGCGAAGTGGCCGAAGTAGGGCGAGGTGATGTTCGAGTAGACGTCCCGTGGGTTGCTGTGATCAGTGACGTTGTAAACGGCGAAGGCGCCGCGGAGCAGATGGCTCTTGACCCACGGGAGAAAGGAAATGCGAAAGTCCTTGGTAACCTTGACGTCGGTGGAGAAGAAGGCCGGAAAACGCTGGCTGTTGGGGACCCCGACATAGTTCTGCAGCACGTCGTAGGCCGAGTAGGGAAAGCCGGAGTGAAGGTCGAAAAGCGGAGCGATCGTCACCTTCCAGGGCACTTTGAACTCGCCCCAGGTGATAAAGCGGTTCGGTATGTTCGCAGGCAAGCTGGCCACGGCGTTGCTTCGAATCACCGGTTGCTCAAAGGGCACATAGAGCTGGCCGATGGTGTTTAAGTCTCCGCGCGCCAGGCTGTAGATGTAAGAACCGTTGATGTTCACCTTCTCGTTAGGCTGGACGCGAAGCGTGGATTCGAACTCATGGTAGCGCGAGGCTCCCTGGTTGGAGAGGAGGAGCACGGGGCGCTGAAAGGTATCCGGCAGGGGGTTGATGATGAACTGGTTGTAGGTTCGGCTCGAAAGGTAGCTGAGCCGCGCCACCACGTGGGGTCGGATCTCGCGGTCGGCTTCCAGGGTCCAGGTGAGGTTGAAGGGCGTGCTGTCCAGGCGGTTGCGCGACGGCGTATAAGACTGGCCGTGCTCGTTATACCGCAGATAGGCGTTAAAGTACGTCACCGGGGACCCGATGAGGTTGCCCTGTTGGTCGAAGAGGCTGACTGTGCGCAGGGGATTCTGGGTGAAGTCGGCGGCAAGCAGAGGTACGCGGTCGTCGAAAACTCCGATACCGCCACGCAGGATCGTCTTGCCACCCGTCCCCGGCGAATAGACCAGGCCGAAGCGCGGCGCATAGGCTGCCGGCTCGCCGATGGTCTGGGTAGAGAAGCGCAGGCCGGCGTCCAGAGCCAGTTGGTCGGAGAAAATCCAGTGATCCTGGAGAAAGAGTCCGACCTCGTTATCTTCCACTGCCAACGAAGCTGGGCCCGAGAAATCGACCTGCTCGGCCAGGGTGCCGTCCGCACGCTGGAGTTCGACGGGGCGCGAGTCGCTGGTGCCGCTGTAAGCACGGCGAACATACTCCGCTCCCACTTTCACCTCGTGCTTGCCGAGCCAATGCTGCTGAGGCAACTCGTACATCTGCCGGACCTGCTGCTCGTCGCTGGCGCGGGTGTAGGTGTTGAAGAAGTTGCCACCCCAGCCGTTGGGAGTCACCAGCATGTCGAGAGGCCCTTGGCCGTGGGCGTTGCTGTTAAACCGCGTGTTTTGGACGAACGTGCTGAGAATGCCGCCGGAGGCGAACAAGACGCGGTCGATGGCTTGAACGGAGAAGCCCCTTTGACCGTAGTCGGAGGAAGCGGTCTGTGGCACCAGCGAGTTGATGTCCACAAATTGCTTTTTCGCCGGAAAAACGTTGACGTTGACGGTGAACAGGTGCCGCGGCGTAAAGATGTACTGGAGGCTGGTGAACGAGTTGACGCTCTCAGTCTTCGTGACGTTGTTGGGCCAGGCGAGACCGCGCACCGGCTGCTTGCTCAGGAAATAGATGGCCGATTCGATGAAGTCCAGTTTGTTGGGGATAATGGGCCCGGTAAAGGTGACACGCGGGCCGTCGTCCTGGATGCCCACCAGGTGTCCGGCTTCAAACCGAGCCGTTGGCAGCAGGTCGTTGAACTCGTAGCGCCACTCGTTTGACGGCGCCTTGGTTTGGATTAGCGTCAGGCCACCGGAGAAGCGCCCGAACTCCGTCTGGTAGGCGCTCTTAAAGACTTCCACGGACTCAATGGCATCGATCGGAATATCAATGGTGTAAGCGCCAGTTACGGGATCGACCGACTCGGCCGCGTCCACCAGCACTAAGCCCTGGCTCTCCGAGGTCCCCTTGATGTTGATTTTGCCGTCCGGCGTGCGCACCACGCCTGGCACCAGCGGCAGCGCCGCCTTGAACTTCTGCTGGATCAGCGGCAGGGTCTGGAGTTGCTGGCTGTTGATGGTGGCCGGTGGCGTAGTGTTCTGCTGCTGGGCGACGGTGGGGGCCTTTTCCGTGACTTCGACGCGCTGCTTGACGATAATCTCAGCCGGCAACACGATTTGAACAAAAGGAGTCTGGCTGGCGGCGACTTCGAGGCCGCCATTGAAAACCGGCTGGTATCCTACGGCGGCACAAGTGAGCGCGTAAGTGCCGGGAAGGAGTCCAGGAAAGTCAAACTGACCCTTCTCTTCGGTGGTTACCGAGAGCCCTTGCTCGGGCAACTGCACCTGGGGCGAAGTGGCCGTGAGGGTGCACGCGGCGCCGGCGATCGCCTTATTATTCTCGTCTATTACTTCGCCTCTTAGATCCTGAGTCTGCGGGAGGGCAGGGAAGGCCCTGGTCGACGAGGCGGCTAGAAGGCACCATGATAATAGCAGCGAGGCCCGCGGCCTCCTTGTCCGTGGCATAGTTGTTGGATGCCTGCAACTCACCGGCCGTCCCATTTCATGCGGGCGCCCTTGTCGGGCACGGAGGGGTTAAACGCAGGCCGGTGATCGTCCAGGTGGTATTCTACCCTATTCGCGCTAATCCCGGTAGCCTCAGGCAAGTGTGGCAAGTGTGGCCAGACGTGGCAAACGTGACCCAGGAGAGGAGGCTGATGTCATTCGAGAAGGAGGCGGTTGGCCTCGCGCGCCAGTTGGGATTGTTCGACGCCACCATGATCGTCATGGGTGGCATCGTCGGGGTGGGTATCTTCATGAATCCCTACGTGGTGGCGCAGCGCGTGGGTACGCCGGCGATGATCCTGGGCGCGTGGACGGCCGGCGGTTTCATCGCGCTCGCGGGCGCGTTCATCTACGCGGAGCTGGCGGCCCGGATGCCGGCGGTGGGCGGGCAATACGCCTACTTGCGCGAGGCGTACCACCCCGGGGTCGCATTCCTTTACGGCTGGGTGTTGCTGCTGGTGATCCAAACCGGCGGGATGGCCGCCGTGGCGGTGACGTTTGCGCGTTACTTTCTCGAATTGGCCCGGATTCCGGCAGGCTCCGCCACTTATGATGGGCTGGTCGCAGCGCTGGCCCTGGGCGCACTGACCGTCGTCAACTGCCTGGGAGTGAAGACCGGGAGCGCGGTCCAGAGCGCGCTGATGGTGATGAAGACCGCCATTATTGCCATGCTGGTTTCTTGTGGATGGCTGCTGGTGCGCGGCACACCTGGATTCACCGCCCTGGCACGCCCGTGGCTCGACCGTCCCGTTTCCTTCGATCTCTTCACCGGTTTTGGTGCAGCGATGGTCCCGGTCCTGTTTGCCTATGGCGGTTGGCAGACCTCTAACTTCGTCGCCGGAGAAGTGCGTGATCCGCGCCGGAACATGCCGCGAGCCCTGGTCGCCGGAGTGCTGGGTGTGATCTTGCTCTACCTCTCCGTGAACTACGTTTGCGTCCGCGCCTTTGGTCCGGCAGGCCTGGCGCACACCACTGCGCCTGCTTCCGCCGTCATGCAGCTCGCGCTCGGCGACCGCGGGTCCGCCTTGATCGCCGGCGGCATTGCCGTCTCCGCCCTCGGCTTCCTCAGCCAGTCGATTCTAACTGCGCCGCGCGTCTACTTTGCCATGGCCGACGACGGGCTGTTTTTCAAGAGCGTGGCCAGGATCAGCCCGCGCACTCGCGTTCCCGTGGTGGCCATCGTGCTGCAAGGCGCCTGGGCGATCGTGGTGGCCCTTTCCGGGCGTTACGACCAGATCCTCAACTACGTGGTGTCAATGGACTTCATCTTTATGGGCCTCTCGGCCACGTGCCTCTTTGTGTTTCGGCGGCGAGAGAAGTCCGGGATTGCCGATTGCCGGTTGCCGATTACCGATTTAAAAACGCGGGACTCCGACGCGCGGACCCCGACTCTGAGGGAGGAAGAAACAGGGCAAGCGGCTGAATCGCAATCGTCAATCGGCAATCCTTCGCTTCGCTCAGGACGATTGTCAATTTCTTACCGTGTTCCCGGCCACCCCTTCACCACAGTTTTCTTCGTGGCAGCTTGTTGGCTGGTAGTAGCCAACGCCATTTATCGCTATCCCAGCAACACGCTGATCGGCATGGCGATTCTGGCGGCGGGGGTGCCAATATATTTTTTCTGGAGGCGGCGGTCGAAATCGGAGATCAGCAAGTAGAAATCAGAGCCAAACGCGTTTTCCTCTTCTGATTTCTACTTTCGACTTTCGGGCGTGAGCAGCGTCAGCGCGTCGCGCGTTACTTCGAACGCTGCGGGCAGCGTGCCAACCAGTTCGCCGTCGAGTTCGAACAGGATGCGTGCCTCCGGTTCCACCGGGAAACACTCGACGCGTTCGGTCTCTACCATCGTCACGTCGGCGAGTCTCAGGTGGCAACGCGCCGCCAGGGCGGCAGCGTAAACGACGTAGCGCGGCCATCGCCGGCTTTGGAAGAGGCAAGCGTCGAGACGCGGCTCGAAGAAATGCGCGCGCGGCGCCATCCGGAACCAACCGGCGTATCGGCTGGTGCGTTGGATGGCGGCGAAGGCCGCTTGCACTTGGCGGCCGTCGGCGCGGCAGATGAAAGGCGGGAACCCGTAGCGCGTCACCTGGCGTAGAGCCTCGATTCCGTAGGCCACCACGCCCAGGAACATTTTGAAGTCGTGCTTGAGCCGGTCGACTATGTGGGCATCGAAACCAATTCCGCCGACGCTCAGAAAGTAACGATGCTGGGCTTCGTGCGGCAAACGGGAGTCGGGAATCGAATCCCGGGGGTCGGAGCGAGTGGCGCACAAGCCCCGAGTCCATCCCGGCAGCTTTTCTGCGGTCCCCGACTCCCCGCTCAGGACCTCCGTATTCAGCGGCCACGTGGCCACTCCCAGTGGAACCAGACGCGGGCGCCACCGCGGAAGCTCGCGCGCCGCGCGAACCAAATTGTGGGGCAGCCCCAGTTCCTTGGCGATGATGTTGGCGGTGCCGCCGGGCAGAATCGCGAGTCGAGTCTTGCTGAAAGCGAGTCCGTTCACCGCCTCGTTAATGGTGCCATCGCCCCCACAAACCACCACCAGCTCATCGCCTTTTTGGGCTGCTGTGGCCGCGAGTTGGCAGGCTACTCCGGGCCCGGTGGTGGCGGCCAGTTCAACCTTGAATCCTGCGCTTTCGAGGGCAGCCGCCGCGCGCCGGATCTCCTTCTCTCTCCGCGCGGGCTGGCGTCCGGCTATGGGGTTGTAAACGAGGGTTGTGCTTTTCAAGAGGAGGACTTTTTAGAGAGATCGAAACTCCAGGTTGAATTCAGTCTTCACCCACCTTTCTTCGTTTTCATAAGTACGGCCACGTATTTGGCTGAGACCGCCCGAATTTCGAGTTTCGATTTTCGGATTTCCGACTAGTCTAGGGCAATTTCGAAGCTACGGCTCCGACCAGGATTTTTTTG
>Ga0335078_10002298_pt1 | contig 29012 bp, 29 predicted proteins | sample Lox_Sample_32_FD_206711 | JGI IMG/M metagenome (GOLD analysis project Ga0335078, IMG submission 206711) | Soil microbial communities from Loxahatchee National Wildlife Refuge, Florida, United States - Lox_Sample_3.2 | ecosystem: Environmental > Terrestrial > Soil > Wetlands | place: USA...
GCGGAAGCTCGTGGCGCAAAGGGCGGGAACTTCGGGGAATTCGCTGGATCCGCAGTAGCCAATATACGGCAGACCAAACAGGTAGCAAAAGAAGAAGCGCGTTCCGCAGTTTTGTTGGAAAGCTGCGGGGGCTCTGCTAAAATTCTGTGTCGCTACGGGTGGGCGAGTAGCTCAGCTGGGAGAGCGCCTCGTTCGCAACGAGGAGGCCGGGGGTTCGAATCCCCTCTCGTCCACCAGATTTTAAAAGACTTAGCCTGCCTTTCTAAAGACGATCAGTGGGGCGGGTGGGGCAATTGAGCGCGCCGGAAGCCCGAACCCCATTCCGATCTTCTCTGCCCAATCGAGCCGATAGTCACGATTCAGAAGCAGCTTGGTGTACCGCTCCGAGACGTGCGTAGGGGCATGACCCGACCAAAAATGCTGCAGCGCTTCCGGGCAGTCTGACTTCTTCAACTGTGTGATGCGGAAGCGCCGGAAAATGTTGAATCCACCCTTTTCGTGCGAGAGCTTTCTTAGGATGGGATGTAGGCTGTCCTGCAGAGTGTTCGCTTGCAGGAGTTGCCCACCCGTTGATGTGGAAAACAGCAGCCCAGAGGTGCGGATACCGATGAACTCCTTGAGCATCGTGACCAAAGCGCTGCAAAGGTCAACGTCGCGTTCTCCATTCTGCGTTTTTAGATAAGGCTGAATCACGCCGCGCTTCGCCTTTTGGCGAATGTGCAGCGTGCGGAAGTCGGCGCTGAAGTGTTTATCGATTTCAAGCCCCAGAGCTTCGCCGGCGCGTAGAGGGCCGCATCCTGCAAGGAGCGCGTACAAGATGCGATACTGCCCCATCGCCTCCCTGAGAATGCCCTCCATACCCTCCTCGGTCGTGCTCGGCTGCTTCTGGTGTTTGACCAACGGCGCGTCGATGAACTCCTCGTTCCATGTCCGTGGAAATAGTTGTTCGCCATTCTCGTTCAATGCCGACGCAACCACAGCTTTCACGATGTTGGAGTAATCGCGAATGGTCGCCGGCGCCAAACAAGAAATGTGTTCCACGAAGTCTCTCTTTGTTAGGTTGTTTACATCGGCCACGAATTTGCCATCGAGAAAGGGATATATCCATTTGTCGAGGGCATACCGCCGAGTCTCAATGGTTGTTTGTTCGAGTGGGTTGCGCTTCCGGTTCGCGAGCGACCTGAGCCAGATCTCGCCCTGAGCCTTAAAGCTAATGGTCGAGGTTGCTTCAACGAATGTTTTCGCTGAATTGATGCCGAGTTGGTCGAGCTTCTCGGCAGCTGCCCGTTCGGCGATCGTGCGTGTGCGGCAGAGCCCAAGACAGGCTTTCTCCTTCTTGGGTCTGACTTGTCCCGGAATGTCCCGCCAAAACTGCACATAAGCGGGTTCTTTCGAGAGCCACGCATCCGACCGTTTTCTCTCTTTCTGAAAAATATAGCCCTCTTGATACTTGCGTCGCGCCAAAGATTTGCCTCTCCGGCGTGGCACCACAATCAGAGGGATTCTAACAGGGATCATGGCGTCTTGAGGCGGCCGCGACCCACTGCCATGCGGAACGATTTGGTGTGCCGTTGCCATGCCCAGCTAAACTCCGGCTACACTCTTTCCGGATTCGACCGCGACAGACACGCCGACCTGAGACAGCCGGTCAATGAGTTGGGTCACGCTCCATCCAACCCATCGCTTGGCTGCGAAAGTGCCGCTCGCAGCTGTTCCAAGGTGGTGCGCGCGAACAGGGCCGGGTCGGTCACCACCGAACAGGTTTCGATGGCAACAGGAGGCTTCTTTGAACTCCACTGAATCAGGTGCAAACCCTGAGGCATCTCTGGGACCGATTGTCGGTCCCTCAGAAAGGCTGCTACTTCGGTTCTGTGTTGTAGCAGAAATGCAACCTCCTCAACGAGCCCGTCGCGGCGCGCTTCATCGGGGTACCAGACGCGCACTCTCTTTCCATCGAACCGAAAGGCAGCCCCCGCCGACTCGATGACGCCGACAATCTCCGCGACATTCACAGTTCTTCCTCCATACCGGATGGGGACCTTGAAACCGCTACACCGCTACAAGGCGCAGTTTCATTGATGTTTTGGCACTTCGGAGCCGCGGCATTCTCAACTTTGTAGCGTTTTGAACAATCTCCAGAGTCCGAAGCTAACTCACTGGAGACAAAGGGCGCGCTGGCGGCTTGTAGCGGTGTAGCACTTTGAACGTCGGAGGGAGCATTTGTGAGTCGAAGATAGCGTTCGAAGGCGTCTCGAAAGCCCTCCAGTTCATAACCTTTTGGAACTTTGCCCTCCATGCGGATATTGTGCGGGGTGATTCCATAGGGGCTGAGCAGACGGGCCAACTTCGCAGCCGTGAGCGGTTTCCCATGCGACCATTCGCCCCACGGAGATGTTTCGATCTCAGCCAGCGCCGCAGCAAGCTCGGTAGACGAGAGCCGATCTAGGCCTTTCGACTCGAAAACCACTCGAATATCATTCAGGAGTTGTACACCAATCGAGCTATCGGCTGCTCGCGCATCGGCACACAGTTCTATTAACGCTCGACGTGCGGCTTGAGGCCATTCACCGCCAGCGAGATCCGCGATGGCCAACAAGGGTTCGGCGCCATCCTGTTGCCGGTCAGTCATCTCTTCGGGAAGCTGAGGCCGTGCATCGCGCAACATGGAAAGTATTCCGCTGCACCACACCTCGATCTGCGTTTTCAGGCGACCGGCGTCTCCCCCCACGCCGGTCGTTTCCATCGCCCCGACGTGGGAAGGTTCGGATGTGCTGGAACCCCGGAGTGCTAACTTATGACTGGACCAAAAACGGGGGGCAGGTCATGCCGGCTCCACACCGTGCGGGATGGGTGGTGTGGCAAATTCATGATTAGCTCGGGCCGCTGACACGGTAAATGATTTCGCTAGTCGGCCATAAGGCGCCGACGGCTGCGCCGCCAACGAAGCCGATTACCGCGCCAAAGGCGGCATCGAAATCCTTGGGAAAAAAGGGTTGTCCACAGATGATGGTGGTCCCACCCGCGGGTGTGCTTCCAGGTCCGCATTTCTGGTGGTAGGACACTGCGCCGATGCCTCCTCCAACGCCGGCACCTACTCCGGCTCCAATGAGGGTATTGCGAAGCCGATGCTTGTTTTTCATCAGGCGGACGATGCGGACGTCTGGCCGCTCGATGGTCTTCTCGCCGGCTTTTTCTTGAAGAGTGATCCCGGAGTCGGAAACATTCAGGAATGTTCCGGAGACTTTTGTCGAATTGGTCTGAACGACCTGGATCTTCTGGCCGGAACGGAGGGTGTTTAAGTTCGCCCAGTATGAGGCAGCAGCGGATTGCGCCGAGGAGAAGCACGGCAATCCCAGAACACACAACGCAATAATCGTTAAGCGCACGAACCGTTCCTCCGATTTCCACTACCACCGTGCTAAACGGCGCCGGCCCGCGCTCGAATCGCGAAGAGGAACCGTTTAAGATCGGCGCCCTTTTTCTGGGTCGGCCGATCCTTCCAGGATCACCGCTTAACCGCGAGTTTCGCATACCTATTGAAAAGAGTCTTAAACGCGCTCCAGTCCGGCGTTGTCGGCACGACATTGAAGAAAACGCGATTGCCGAGAGCATCAGGCGTTCTGCAGGCCACTCCTGCCGGCAGAAACGGACTGGTCGGTTTCGCGAGGTCGCTGACCATCCATGCACTCGAATCGCAGGAGATGATTTGTCCTTGCAGATTCCCGCCAAACGTAACGCCCGTAAAATCCGCACTGGAATTGACCAGCGCCAGTATTCCCGGTCCGTTGTTCTGTGTTACCTGACCGCCGCGCATCAGAACTTGCGAGTTTCCATCCCCACGGATGCCTGCACTGCGCGGATCCGAAACGGTGCCGTTTTGCAGAACCTGGTTCGCGCCGTTGAAGTATGCCTGGCTATTCGCGTAGATATCCACGCCGGCGCTGGTATGGCCCGAAATTTGCGCGTTGACCGTCCCGGTGATGTCGTAGAAGGTGACTTGGCTGCCCAGGCCCACCGAAACCCCCACGGGCCCGTTGCCCTGAATCACATTTGGCTGCCCGAGACTGAAGAAGGAGATCTCCGAGTTCTCTTGTAGAAAGGCTCCGCCTGCTTGGTTGCCGGTAATTGTATTCGGGCCATACAAGCTGCCGATTTGCGCCCGCGCGCCGCCAAGAATTTCGATTCCGTACCCAGGATTTGTCCCCACTCCGGAAACGTTGTTCGTTATGGTCGTTGGGCCAAGGGTCGAAAACAGGCTACCCGCGGACTCCCACACTCCGGGTCCACTGTTGTTGCTGATGTCCACGGATCCGGCCCAAGCCACCAGCGAGACGAGCGAATTGCCGTTGATATTGATTCCGCCGTTGCCGTTATTGTCAAACGCTCCGCTGGCTCCCACCGTCACATCGGACATTCCAGAAACGCTCAAGCCTATTCCGGCATTCCCGCTGATAGTGCAAACGTTTATAGAAGTCCCTCTGCTGTTGGACACCGAGATACCGTTTCCGGCGGTGTTCGTCACATTGAGCCCGTAAAGCATCACGTTTTGCGAATTGCTTATGGTTATCCCTCCGTTGAGGGTAGCGGTGAATCCGTAATAGGCTCCTAGGCTCAGCGAGCTAACCCCGCTTAGCGAGACATTTTCGGTGCAAGGCCCCGTTACTAGAATAAAGCTGCCCGGAGTTGCGTTCGGCAGAGCCGCGTTGATGCTCGGGTAGGCGGACGGAGTTGCCCCTGTACAGTCAACGATCAGGTACTGCGCACGAGTTCCTCCTGGACAAAACAAGAACAGCAAGAGCAGGGGGAGGATTGAATAAAAACTCTTGGCCATTAGCTTCTTGGATGTTTTCATGATGACTCCTTCTGAGAATGGGTGGCGCAACTCCTTGAGATTGAAGACGAGACACGATTCCGTTATGGCTGACAAGCGCCGAAATCCTTGGTTACTTTTTTGGTTTCCCAAGTGAGAGTGTTGCTGCCCTTGGTTTTGATTTTCTTGAGGTGCAGCGTCATGCGCTCGCCGGGCTTGATTCCTGCCGCATCACCGGAAAGTGCGTAAACCCGCTTGTCTTTTTCGCTGGTGACCAGCATCCCGTTCGGGGCCGAAGTGACACATCCCGTAACCGTGCGATTGGAAGCCGCTTGGCGGACGAGGAGCACGGTTACGACTACGACGACCGCAACCACAGCAATGGCGGCCGCCAGGAAGTGATCCGCGTCCGACTGTAATTGATCCGCTTGGACCGAGGTGGAGAGAGCCAGAGTGAGAATGCCGATCAGGGCGATGCGGAAGAGGTGCGTTGAGGTCAAGGGGATCCTCTTGAATCGTCAAGTGTAGTTCTCCATCGGTGGTCCCTGACGAGGCCAGCGATGGAGAACTTTTCGTGCCGTCGTGCGGCGGGGTGTTCCCGGAAAAGCAAAGGACGCCCACGACATGCCTGCTAGTCTCATTTGTGCGGTTGGGAGGTCAATGGAGGGAAGCTGAAGGATGGGTGGTTTTTCATCTGAAGGCGCAAACCATTGACAGCACAGATTTTGTATTGGACAGAAAGGCACGTTGCGAAGAGAATGGCAGGACAAGTTGCAGGGGTGTCGGTTGGAGAGCCCTTCCAGAAACTTCTCTTTCGGCCCTTTTGAACTCCGCTCCCGGTCGCGGGAGCTGTATAAACACGGAGTCAAGCTCAGGCTGCGCCCGCAGCCGTTCCAAATCCTAAACGAACTCCTGAATAGATCCGGAGAACTGGTGACCCGTGAAGAGCTGCGTGACAGGCTGTGGTCTTCCGAGACGTTCGTGGACTTCGAGCAAAGCTTGAATACTTCCATTAAAGAACTGCGTGCGGTGCTCGGGGATTCGGCGACGGAACCCCGGTACGTGGAGACGTTACCTAGGCTGGGGTACCGGTTCATTGCCAAAGCTGAGGCGATGGAAGCAGCCAGCGGAAATGGGAATGCTGTTCACGGAAATGCCGCAGCGGCTTCGGCTTTGGCAGAAGTTCCGAGTCGAACAAATGGCGGCAGGCCAGGACTGGGGGTAGATACCGGTCCGCACCCGCCGGAGGAGCGGACTCAGACCGAAAGGTTCGGGGCAGCGCCACTCGTGCGGGCGCGCTGGTGGAGTGGACGGCTCGCAAAGGTATTCGCCGCCTGCGGCGCGGCATTGCTGGCCGGCCTGCTTGTTTTTCGGGTGCTCGCTCCTTTGCCACCGCCGCGCGTGCTGCAGTTTACTCAGTTGAGCCATTTAGGTCATGTTGAACCATCGGGTTCGCTAACCACGGATGGTGCGCGGATCTTTTTCCTGAGGAGGGACCCCGACCGATTTAGATTGATGCAGATGCCCGTTTCAGGCGGAGAACTGCAGCCGTTTCCATCAACCTTTGAAAGCGCCCGGATAGCAGACATTGCGCCGGACCGTTCTGAGTTTTTAGTGCAGACAACTGCATCCAGTCCATCAGGGGACCCAGAATTGTGGTTATTGCCCTTCGTCGGAGGCTCGCCCCGTCGCTTGAGCAATCTGTCTGGAAGGGGTCCGACTTTCTCTCCCGATGGAAGGAAGATCGCGTACAGCAAAGAAGACGGAATTTACGTTTGTGAGAGAAATGGTAGCAACGCGCACAAGCTAGTAAGCCTGCCGGGCATTTCCTGGGGACTGGCCTGGTCGCCCGACGGGAAGGTATTGCGGTTCACTTTAACTAACGAAAAGGAATACGACGTTTCTCTCTGGGAGGTCTCGAGGGACGGCAGTAATCTCCACCCGCTGTTTCCGGAGCGGCACGCGCCTCAATTTGATTGCTGCGGGCAATGGTCGGCGGACGGCCGGTATTTTTTCTTTACCTCCAACAAAGGAGACTCGAATGTAGTCGTCGGGAGCGTCTGGGCCCGGCGCGAGAAAGGAAACCTTGCGGGCTGGTTCAAGCCCGGACCGCCAGTGCGCTTGAGCGTCGCGCCGGTAAGCCTCGGGCCGATGCACCAGAGTGCAGACCCACGGAAATTTTTTCTGCTTGGAATCGCAAACGAACAAAACGAGTTGCTTCGCGTCTCGCGCGACAAACTGTCGTTTTCTTCGGTCTTCAGCTCGACGGACGGCCATGCCGCTAGCATCTCTCCAAATGGAGACTGGCTCGCTGTGATTTTGGGCGACTGGACTCTATGGCGGAGCCGACCGGACGGCACAGAACGGACGGAACTCGCGATGGACTTGTCCGCTTACAAGGATTATCCGCACTGGAGCCCCGATGGACATTGGATCGTTTTCCAGGGAGCGAAGATTGGAAGTCCCTCAAACATTTATATAGTGAACGCCGGTGGAGGCCCGTCGCAAGCATTGCTGCCGAATGACAAGCCTCATCGAACGCCGGATTGGTCGCCCGATGGCGAGTCCATCGTGTATTCCGTGCCTCGGGAGAGCGACGCCGGTCCGAAGGACGAGAGTGGCTTCTTCATCCTAAATCTGAAGTCGCACGAGACGGTCAGAATCCCCGAATCGGAAGACATGACGGACCCGCAAATTTCGTCCGACGGGCGGTATCTCGTGGGATTTGTCGGAGGCGAGAAGTCCACCATGATGGTGTTCGACTTTCAGACGCGCCGGTGGAAAACCGTGGCCCACGGCAACAATTTCTATCACCTGCGAAAGTCGTCCGACGGAAAGTATTTTTACTTTCAGGAGATTCCTGCTCCGGGAGAGCCGATCTTCCGAATGCATGTTGGCGATTGGAAAGTGGAAAAGGTTATGAGCTTCGAGTCGCTGCTCCAGGGTAACGTCGTCCGGTGCAGGTTTGCGGAGATGTTGCCGGATGGATCTCCGATGGTAATCGCCGTCCGTGGCGGGTATGAAGTCTATTCGCTCGACATGGATCTTCCGTAGTCTCCGCAGAGAACACGCTGAATGGCCAAGCGCTTGAAGGATTGCAGGGGCAAGGTCGAAAGTGAACAGCGATCCGGAAACAACCCGCGACACGAATTTCGAGCGCGCCAAGAAGCTGTTCCATGGGACGTTTCGGAGCCTTTGGAACCCCGCAGCCCCCCGTGGATTGTTCGACTATTTCCGTACGCGACGAATATGGGACGAGAAGAACTACGGCAAGCTATCGGAGCACGACATCCTGTTCATGAACCAGGGAAAAGAGCGATTCGGCAATCCAGGCATGGAGAATCTGTACCAGAGATGGCGTGCCGGAGAGATCACCGAGAACACGGTGCGGTCAGAATCTGTGAGTTCCAGGTGCCTTCTCAGGTCACCTTCATTTCAGCAACCGTGAATGGACAGGCGGCTTTGTTCGAGCGGCAGCCGCATCAGCCGATAAATACACCCCGGAAAAGTTCCGAGGTGAATCGCCCGTGGCGAAAGAGGCGCTGGAGCGCATCATTGCGCTGTACGCCGTCGAAGAAGAAATCCGCGGACATGCTGCCGCAGAGCGGCGCGAAGTGCGCCAGCAGCGCAGGTTGCCGTTGCTGCACGCGATGAAGCTGTGGCTCGAAGAAACGTTGACGAAGCTGTCGAAGAAATCCGACACCGCGCGGGCTGTGCGCTATGCGTTGGGCCGCTGGGAGGCGCTGCTGCGTCTCTGCGACGACGGTCGCCTGGAGATCGACAATGCCGCGGAACGCTCCTTGCGCGCGGTGGTGCTAGGCCGCAAGAACTAGCTGTTCGCGGTCCGACCGCAGCGGCGAACGCGCCGCAGCCATTTACAGCCTGATCGGTAGCGCCAAACTGAACGGCGTGAATCCCGAAGCGTACCTCCGCCAGGTGCTGACTCACATCGCCGAACTCCTGCCCTGGAACCTCGCCCCGCAATCTGCTCCGTTAACGTAATCCGCCGCCTCACGGCCTCGACCGGACGCTTACCCTTCGTTGGTGCACACTACAAAGGTCCCCGTTTCAGCGATCGCGAAATTGCCGCCGGTCATGCCTGCGTCGGCCGCCAGGAACCTGGGACGCGCGTTGTTTCGCATCTCCTCGGTCAAAACGCTGGGGTCGTCATCATTTGGGTCAAGAACTGGAAGACAGGAACGCCGAAGTATTGAGGCAGTCCGAACAAGTGCGAGAGCTTTCGGCACATCTTACTGCGCACGCAGGACGAGGAACGGTGTCATATTGCCCGCGAACTGCACGATAGTGCGGGGCAAACTTTGGCGGTGCTCGGCATGAGTGTTCCGCAGCTTGTTCTGGCCGCCGAACGCGGAGCGCCGGGGATCGCGGAGCGAGGTAAAGAAATTGAGGATTTGGTGCAGCAATTAAATCGCGAAATACGCACGACCTCCTATCTTTTGCATCCACCGCTATTAACGAGAGTGGGTTGTCATCAGCCCTTAACGAGGACGTGCAAGGGTTAGCCGATCGCAGTCCTATTGCGATCACGACTGAGATCGACGAGAAGCTCGGACGTTTACCTAGAGACATGGAACTTGCGATATTCCGATTGGTGTAGGAGTGTTTGACGAATATCCACCGGCATTCGGAGAGCACCACTGCTCGCATTCGGCTATCTCTCGAAGGGTGCAACGTTCGCGTGGAAGTGATCGACCAAGGAAAAGGCATAACACCTGAACGCCTCACCGAGATTCAGAACGGAGGCTCAGGAGTGGGGATTAAGGGGATGCGAGAACGCCTTGTTCACTTGGGAGGGACGCTGACTATCGAATTGAATTCCCCTGGTACTCGCGTCTCCGCAAGCATTCCCATCCGGCAAGAAGCCACTGCTTCTATGACTGTCAAACCTCTTCAAGCCGCAGGGTAGGTGAGGCTAATCTCTCAGGTCGGTCTCGCTGGATTTTGCGGTTCGTCGCTTGCCTACCTCATGCCGATTCGCCCGGTCTTCAAGCTACTGAGCAGACGCAACATAGAACGTCGTCGGCCCTGGATCGAGATCGACGACTTGAACGCGATCTTCAGGTGACTGCACTCGCTTTGGATACGGGAGAGTCTGCCAGCGCAACGCCTGTAAATTGTACGTTTAATCCGCCTGTTGGGCGCGTATGTCCCTGACACCCATCCCTCACGCTCGGCCGCGAACTCGACGCCGAGACGATGAAAAAGCGCATCCAAAGACTGTCACCCGCCTCCTTAAGGAACTGAAGCACGGCGATGCCATCTCGGAAGCAAACCTCATTACCGCTGTCTATAATGAAGTACGTCGATCGCAGACAACCATTGTTGGCGAGCTAGATGTGAAGGTTCAAACCGGCTCGAAGTTCGATTCCGCGCGATTTGTCAGGCTGTGGCAACCTTGGCCCTCCGGCAAGCGTCAACGCCGGCTTCGGCAATTTTCACGTCGTTGTCGACGGTGCTGCCGCTGGCACCAATCGCGCCGATGACATTGCCCTCGCTGTCTTCGAGCGGAATGCCACCGCCGAAAGAGATTAGGCCGCCGTTGCTGAATTCGATCCCGTACAGTGGTTCGCCAGGCTGCGACATTTTGCCGAGCTTGGCGCTCTCCATGTCGAAGTAGCGCGCGGTTCGAGCTTTTCGAATGGCGATATCGATGCTGCCGAGCCAGGCGCCGTCCATGCGGATGAAGGCTTTCAAGTTGCCGCCCGCGTCGACGATGGCGATGTCCTCTTTCACTTTAAGAGCTTCGGCTTTGGTTCTCGCCGCGAGCAAAATGCGCTCGGCAAGATCGAGAGTTAGTGCGTGTCCGTGTCCCATGATTTCTCCTTGGTGTGGATGGCTGGAAATTTGTTCTCCGCAAAGCTGGTTTGCTTACTGAAGCTGCCGCAGATAGGCCACCATGGCCTGCAGCTGCCGACCGTCGAATTGCGTGATGTCCGGCATCTCCGAGGCGGGTTTGAGAGCCTGTGCGTGAGTGATCCAGGCAGCCAGGTTCGCGTCATCGTTGGGTAACATGTTCGCGGCGATTTTTTGTCGCGAACCGATATGGGTAAGGTCGGGCCCCACGCGACCGTTAGCGAGCGTGCCCCGAATGGTGTGACAGAGGCCGCAGGGACGCGAGAGAAACAGGTCTTGACCGGCACGCTGTTGCTCGTCGACAGCTTGACGGGAGTCCTGTCGTTGATTCTCTTCCCAGCGTTCGAATTCTTCCGGGCGGTCGGCAATGACCAGCAGCTTCATGTTGGCGTGCTGCGCACCACAATATTCGGCACATTGGCCCGAATATGTGCCCGGCTGATCGGCTTCGATTCGAATGTGATTCACCTGGCCCGGAACCAGGTCAACTTTTCCGTGCAGCGCAGGAACCCAGAACGAGTGAATTACATCGACCGAATCTAATTCGATGTCTACAGGGCGGCCCGCTGGAATGTGGATCTCGTTCGCGGTGCGAAAGTACTGGTTGACGCCACCGGAGAGGTATTCGATGTCCCACCACCACTGGTGGCCGGTGATGCGAATGTCAGCCGGGTGCGCGGGACCGTCATGGATCGGAAAATGCGAGTTGGCGCGAAGACCGCTAACAAACACCGTCGCAAGAATGACGATCGGAACGGCGAAGCCGCCAATCCAAATCCAGGAATATCCGCGTTCGAAGTGAATCGGCGCGTGCTCATCAAACGAGCCTCTAGGGCGCGTGAGCACCAATAAGATCAGAATCCACATCACAGCGGCGACGATGAGAAACAGGATCAGGACGAAGCGCGCAAGATGCGAAATTTCTGCGGCTGCAGGCCCGGCAGGATGCAGAGCGGATTGGGGAGCGTCTGCCCGGAGAAAGACCGGAAGCATCAGCAACAAACCAGTAAGCAAAATGGCGAAGCGGCATTGGCGCATGGCGGTCACCATCACTCCGGCGGGTCCGGTTCCTGCGGAGTTCGCAGGGACTTGATGTAAGCGACGAGTTGCCAAATCTGCTGCTGCGGCACTTTGGTTCCCCAAGCGGGCATGCCTTGGCCACGGCCGCGCGCAATGGAATCGAAGATGGCGGCATCGGAGCTTCCGTAGATCCAGACCGGATCCCGCAGGCTGGGGCCCATTCCTCCTCCCGCATGGCCACCGTGACACCCGCTGCAGTTGTACTCGACGAATAATTTGCGCCCTTCTTGCAACGAGGGGCGGTCGTTCGCGAGCGGATTCGTGGGCTGCGCTGGTTCGTTGCCGCCGCCCGGGATTGGCCCGATCGTGATTTGGCCTACGGCAGGAGCGGATCCAGCGAGCGCTGTGTCATTTTGGCGAATGTTGCAACTGGCTACAATTGAGGCCGCCAAACAAATTGAGACGGCGATGAAGTGTTTTGCCATGAATCACCTGCCCGCTGTCGTGAGATGGGCCGCTAAGGAGGATTGAGGAACACCGTAGTCGTCGAGAATCGCGTGGATTCGAGCGCGACGTTTGGCGATGACGGCGTTGAGCTCGCTGACGAGAGTGGCATCGCCGCTACGAGCGGCCATTGATATGTCAAAGGAAAGCGAATCGGCGTCTGGTGAGTGCGGAACAGGCGTCACCAGCAAAGGCACTGCCGCATGCTTCGCAAAATATCCAGCAATGGGGCCCCAGCTTACGGCTGCGTCAATTTCGCCTTTCTCGACGGCCTCGATGAGCGCCCACGTGGGATTGGGCCGGGAAAAATCGGGAAACAAACGAAACCAGCTTATGTTGTCCGCAAGACCGTGACTGATCAGGACTTGGGCTGGCGGAGCGACTGCGGCTTCGTGCTGCATGATCTGCACACCGATACGCGCGTTGTGAAGGGCGGCGTCCTCGAAGGAACGAACATCTATTGGATGATCGCGACGCGAAACGAAGACAAAGCTCGACCGATAGTAAGGAATGGTCGGCTGGGCGTCGTCTGTGGAGGAAGGAAGTCCCATGACCAGATCACACTTACCGGCGTTGAGAGTTTTTTTAAGGAACTCGCCACGCTGAGGAGCCCAGGCGAAGGCGAGCGGGCGATGGAGGTCGTGAGCGACGAGTTTAGCGAGTTGATTTTCAAAGCCTTGTTCGGCGTCATTGGAAAAAGGGAGATTGGCCGGATCGGCACAAACTGTAAGTGGATGAGGCGAATATTTTTGCTTCGCAGCCGATGCGTAGCTCGCTGCGACGAGCGCAACAACCATCCCAATGACGAGCTTAGAGGCCGAAAACATACAGCGTGCCCCCCGGGGCGGTGTATTTCTTGATGTCCTTCATTGCGCCCACAACACCAAGACCAGCATATGGGTCGTCTGTGGAAACACTGGGAAAGGCGACTGCTCCCATCCACCCGCCTACGCCCGCGTAAACCGCGACGTATTGCTTGCCATCGGGGCCGAGGTAGGTCATGGGATTGCCGACGATTCCGGAGGAGGTCTGGAATTTCCAAAGCTCTTTTCCGGTGTGCGCATCAACAGCTTTGAACCAACGATCCATCGTTCCGTAGAAAACCACGTCCCCTTCGGTCGAGAGCACGCCGCTGTAAAGAGGCAGAGGCGGCTCTTTGACACTCCATGCCGCGCGCTGGTTTTTCACGTCCCAGGCAACGAGAAGTCCTTGGTAGCCTCCGGGACCAGGTTTCATTTTTACTTCGGCTCCAAGATATGGTGTGCCGGCGATGTAGCTGGCTTCTTCGGCGCCATAGTCCATGCAGGTGTTGTGCGCGGGAATGTAGAGAAGGCCGGTGCGAGGCGAAAACGATGACGGCACGAATTCCTTCGCGCCGGTTGAAGAAGGACAGATGTCTTTGGTCACGGTGCCTTGATGCGTTCGCTTTGCCGGATCTTCCATCGGCAAGCCCGTTTGCAGGTCGAAGCCTTTCGCCCAATTGACCGGGACAAAAGGCTCTGCGGACAGAAGTTCTCCAGTTTCTCGATCCAACACAAAGACAAAGCCTGTGCGGCCCGGATGGATGAGCAGTTTGCGCGGCCGGCCTTTCCAGTCCATGTCGACGAGCACGTTTTCCATGATCTCGTCGTAGTCCCACGCGTCGTTGGGGTCAATTTGGAAAGCCCACTTGGCGTATCCGGTGTCGGGATTTCGTGCCCAGATTGTCGTCGACCACTTGTTGTCTCCCGGACGTTGATCGGCGTTCCAGACGCCCGGATTTCCGGTACCGTAGAAGAGCAGGTTGAGTTCGGGATCGTAGGAAATCCAGCCCCACTGGGTGGCACCACCCAGCTTCCATTGGTCTTTCGTCCAGGAGGTGACGCCTAAATCCTTGCCCTGATCTTTTTTGTAAAAAGGCTTAAAATCGTCGCCAATGAGCACGTCCTTGTCAGGTCCGGTGTGATAGGCCGTCCAGACGACCGTGCCGTCGGAGAGATTCAGCGCCGTGGTTTTGCCGCGGACGCCGAGTTCTCCGCCACTGTTGCCGACGAACACATGGTTCTTGACGACGAGCGGCGCCATAGTGATGGTTTCGCCTTTGTTGGGATCACCAATTCTGGTGCGCCACGCTTCTTTGCCGCTCGCCGCGTCGACTGCCACGACCTGGGCGTCCAACGTTGCGTAGACAATTTTTCCGTCGCCATAACTCCCGCCCCGGTTCACGACATCGCAGCAGGCAACGCCTTGTGAGCGCGCATCGGGATTCGGCTGATAAATCCATTTTGTAGGTCCCGTGGGATTCCTCAGGTCGATGGCGATCAGATTGTTCGGAAACGGGGTGATGACGTACATCGTGTCATTCACAACTAGCGGGCTGCCTTCGTGGCCGTGCGGAATGCCCGTGGCCATGGAACTGACGAGATGGAGGTTGGCGACATTTGCGGTATTGATTTGGCTGAGCGTGCTGAAGCGCGTGTGCGCGAGGTCGCCTGCTGGAATAGTCCATTCTTTGTCGGGAAGTGGACTGACGACGTGGATGCCAGAGACGGAGCCCGGCACGTCGGGCACTCCTGCCGCACTGACGCTTTCGGTACGACCACAGCCGGCCACCAGCAACGGCAGACTGAGAAGGGAAAGGAAGATGGAGGAGGTGCGGAGTCCGAGCTGTGTCATAGCGCTCCTTATTGCAAAGTGTCGAGGTAAGCGGCGATGTCCTGAGACTGCTCTTCAGAGAGTCCGAGTGTCGGCATAGCGGTATTCGGTTCGACGAGCTGCGGCGCTTGGATCCACCGCGCCAGGTTAGCCGGCGTGTTGGGAAGCTGACCGGCGATCATTGTTCGGCGACTCCACCAAAGAAGTGGCGGCCCCACTAACCCTAGAGCGCCGCGAATTCCAGGAATGACGTGGCAGGCGCCGCAGCCCTTTTCGAAGATCAGAGCCCGGCCGCGGGCCACACGCTCGTCGGGGGCGGCGGGCAGCGCGCGATGGTCGCGCCGAGCGTAAATCTCTGAAGTAAATAGTCCGGCAACTGCCAGAACGAAAAGAACGACGAGGAGCTTGGAGATTTTCGTAAGCATCAGCGCGTTCTCGCACACAACCCCAGGAGAATCACAGGTAAGCCTGCCCAAAGAATCCCGAGCGCGAAGATGAGATTCGCAATCAATCCGACAAGCCCCATGTACTGAGCAACACCGGGAACATCCATCCGCGACTCCGGGTGGCCTGCGGAGGAAACACGCCAGTCTCTCCAGGAAACCCATGCGGCAAAGAGCGTGACCGCCAACGCAACGAGGGTGATCAACCCGAGCCAGACGCGGGATCCGGGAACATTTTGCGGCCCTGCATAGCCCGTGGAACATGCATGAGTAGAAAACACAGCGCAAAGCGCGCCATGAAAACCCCAAGCGACGGCGCCCCCACACGTAGCAAACCAGATCCGCGATGCCAAGTGCGGGAGACGCTGAGCCGAACTGGACGATGGGGCCATACTGTTCAACGGATATTCGGAAGCACGTAGAGAAGGGCGACCACAAACACCCAAACGATATCGACAAAGTGCCAGTACATGGCGGCGTTGCGATAAGAACGGTGCAACTGCTCGGGGGCGCGGTAGCGTGGAATCAGCAGGACGAAAAACAACATCAGCAAGCCCATTCCCACGTGTGCGGCATGAAAACTGGTAATAGTGTAAAAGATAGAACCGTAAACATCAGTTCGCGGCGTCAGCGTGCGCAGGTGCTCGCGATACTCCTGAACTTGCACCGCTACAAAGACGAGCCCGAGAATGAATGTGGCGATCAGGCTGAGGCGCGCGTAGGTGGTCCTTTGCGCTTTGAGTTGGCGTTCACCCCAGGCGATCGTCACACTGCTCAGGACGAGAATTGCGAGTAAGGCGAAAGCGAGACCCAGCTTGGGCGGTTCTTCGGAGAGCCAGCGACCGCTGCCCCGCGCCAAGAAAAAATAAGAGAAAAACAGCAACACGAAGAGAAAGCCTTCCGTGGCGATAAACAGCGTCATGCCGTTTGTGCCCAGGTGCGCTTCGATCGGCAGCTCGGTAATGCGAGGCTCGCGTTGATCAGACAAAGCGGGAGCAGCTGCGGTCATGCGAAACTCTCCTCTACCGGCCGGGGCCACAGCCACGCAGCCGCGACAACGGCAACCAATGCGAGTCCGACAATCCCGACCGCCAGCCATTTCAAAACCAGTGCGGTGAAAAACAAAGTCATGGCCAAAGCGAGGAGCAGAGGCGTAATCGTGTCCTCAGGCATTTGGGCGAGCGAGATGGGCACGGCGTCGAGAGCGGAACTGACGGGCGTTTGACGGCCACTGTCAAAGACGCGTTCGTCTCCTGGATCGTCGTATTCGTTGTGCTCATCCCAAAGCGGATGGCGCGACGTTACCGTGGGAATATGCGCGAATGCATAAGAAGGCGGAGGGGATGGAATGGACCACTCAAGACCGTCTGCGCCCCACGGGTTGGCGCTGGCGACTTCGCCGCTGCGCATGCTGGCGAAGTAGTTCCAAAACGTGAGAAGAACGCCGAAGCCCATAGTGAATGCGCCAATCGTGGCAATGAGGTTCGTCGTTTCCAGTCCCAAGCCGCTTCCGTAGGTATAGACCCGGCGAGGCATGCCCATTAGGCCTGCAATCTGCATCGGGAAGAACGTCAGATTCAGGCCGATGAACATGAACCAGAAACTGACCTTGCCCAGCGCTTCGTTGAGCATGCGGCCGGTCATTTTGGGGAGCCAAAAATAAATGGCGGCAAAGACCGGGAAGACATTTGTACCGGCCAGAACATAGTGCAAATGCGAGACGACGAAATACGTGTCGTGAACTTGCCAATCCACTGGAATTATCGCGGTGACGATTCCGTTCAATCCTCCGATTACCAGCGCCGCGAGGAAACCTAGGGCGAAATGAAACGAAGCTGTGGGAACAATCCGGCCGGTCCACAGGGTGCCGATCCACGCGAAAATTTGAATCGCGCTGAAAATAGAGATGGTCATGCTCGCCGCGCTGAAAAAACTCATCGACATATCAGTCATACCGACGGCAAACATGTGGTGTACCCAAACGCCGAAGCCGACCACCCCGGTGAGCACCGTGGAGATGGCCACAAGCGGGTACCCCACAATCGGGCGGCGACTAAACACGGGAAGGAGCATGGAAATCATGCCCGTGGCCGGAAGAAAGATGACGTAGACCCAAGGGTGTCCGAAAATCCAGAACAGCTGTTGCCACAACAGAGCAATGCCGCCATGGCTGATGTCGAAGAAGTGGGTGCCCCATTGACGGTCAAGTTCAAGGAAGACGCAGGCAACCGTGAGTGCCGGCAAGGACGCGACGATCGAGAGCGAGACGGTCAACGTGCTGTAGCAGAAGAGGGGCATCTTGCTGATGGTCATGCCGGGCGCGCGAAGACGGAAAATGGTGACAATGAAATTGATTGCGCCGGCGGTGGTCGATACGGTTAGAAAGATGAGCGCCAGCGCGAAAAAATCCATGCCATAGTCCGGCGAATACGGCGCTGTGGTGTAGGGCACGTAAGCGAACCAACCGCCGTGCGGAGCCTGAGAAAGCAAAAGGCTGGCGTGCAGAAAGGCCCCGGACAGCAAGAAACTCCAGTACGAAAACGCGTTCAATCGGGGGAAAGCCATGTCCCGCGAGCCGATCATCAACGGGATGAGATAGTTAGCGAAGCCCGAAAGGATCGGCGAGGCATACCAGAAGATCATCGTGACGCCGTGCATGGTGAAGAGTTGGGTGTAGGCTTGCGGGCCGATCAGCGTGCGATTGGAGGTAGCAAGTTGCAGCCGAATGACCAGCGCTTCCAACCCTCCAAGAGTAAGAAAGAAAAGAGCCGTGACGATGTAACGTTTGCCGATCTCTTTATGATCCACGGTCGTAAGCCAGCCCCACAAAGTTTTCGGAGTCTCCCAAATTCGCTCCAGGCGGGCTTGTAGGTCTTCGCTCATTTGGATCGGGAGATTGAAGAAGCGGTAGAAACGGGCACTTACCACTTCTCGGCGCGGCGATCAGGGCGTTCGGCGGCGCTCTGAACGCCACTCACGACTGGCCGCATCCACTCCCCGGACGCGGAGTCTACGTACAGCAACTTGGGCACAATCGACGATGAAGCGGAGCGCGACGTAGGGTCAATCCGTACTTTGCTGTACTGAGAGTGCGATCAAGGCTAAAACGGCTTCAGATCCGCGATCTGTCACCTTGCTGGTGTGCATTTGTCGAGGTTGGTTCCATCGACGGCCTCCGAACTGTTAAGAAAGCTGCTGCGCGCGCAGATAAATCTGCGTTCCTCGACTAGCTTTTCTTGGTGTTGTGCGCGGCTGGCGAGTTCATTGAAATCATAACCCTTGAGCCGCCGATCCTCTCCGGAGAGTTCGCCCAATACCAGCCAGAGGGCCCGCTTGCCGTGAATGCCGAGTTGGAGAAATTCCAGCGCCTCAAATGTTCCAAGCCCAGTCGAATCCGAGTGATCAAGCTTAAAGCGAGAGATTTTCTCGCTGAGCCAGGCGGCAGCTTCCCTGATTCCTCCGGACGGCTTGCCAATCTGATCCGCGATCAGGCGCAACGTATCGCGGTCCTGGGTGATCTCCTGCAACAAAGAGTCGGCGAAATCGCCCAAGGCTTTTCCCTCGTAGTGGTCGCGGAGGGCTTCCGTGAGATCAATGGCGTACTTGGCGCCTGCCAGATGGTCGTGAAGATAGATTGCCAGCGGCTCGTGGTCCATAGTGAAGCTCCATTTTCCAGAAACCAGAAGTAACGATCAGAGTGCTTTGTCCAGAGTGGGGCAAACGGAGTCGCGAGCAATCCTTTGATTCATGTAGAAGCGCAGATGGTGCGTGAATATCAGGTACGCCTCAGTGAGGTGTGAGTTCTCTAGACGACAATCGCGACTGGCAATTCATGGACCGTGATTTGCGTGGCTCGACGTTGTATACTAGGCCTCAGGAGGGCCGCCACAGGACGGCCTCTTTAGACGAAGATGATTCGGAAGTCTGCCAGCTCCGGTCTCGCAAAATACTAGCTTTTCGAAAAGCCCGAAAGCTCACGCAAGACGCCCTCGCCAAGCGATTAAATACATCCGCAATGAACGTTTCCCGCTGGGAGCGGGGAGAAGCGGAGCCCACAGCGGATGCCTATATACGTTTCGGACATTTGGCGGTCGATCCGCTCTGTTGGTTTTTCTGGCAGCGCGCCGGTCTTAGTACTTCGGATCTGATGCACATCTTGCCTGTCGCGCGCTGACGTTTGCGCCAAAACGTGGTAGCAAGCGTGCAAGTCGTCCACGCGGGGAAAAAACGACAAGCCCCTTAAGGCCGACAGATTTTGTAGCCATCCCAGTTCTTCCCGTTCGTGCAGCGACTCCCGGCGAGGATGCCGAGGAAGTGGCGGACCTCGACCAACTAAGGCCCGAAGCACTCTGGGCCGCGCCCGCCGAATGGTGCCCCCATCCTACTAGCACCATCAGTCTTCGAGTCAAAGGCAAAGGCCGAAGCCAAGCCGTGTGAAGTCGGCCTGCCAGCGTTTTTTTTCTATATCGAAACTCTTTTTGGCGTCTACGAGAGCGAGCTTTCAATCGTTCCGGTTATTTCGCCCGAGCTGGCGGTCTTTGTTAGCACAGCGTGCGCTCCGGCGCTTTCCGCTAGACGCGTAGAAGCGAGGCCATCGTTCAGTGTGAGAACCAAGACCTTGGTGTTCGGAAGCAGTACGCGGATTTTACGCGTAGCATCCAGTCCACCCATGATCGGCATATTCACATCCATAATGACCAAATCGGGCTTTAGTTCGCTGGCCATCTGAATGGCTTCCAGCCCATCGGATGCTTCGCCACAAATCTCGTAATGGTCATCGAGAATATTTCGAATGCCGCTCCTCACGATAGGATGATCGTCTACCAATAAGATTCTCTTCTTCCTCATACCGAATAGAAAAACATACCGCTCCCCTCATCGCCGAGACCGTCGTCACACGCCGATGTGACGGCCGTCACCTGGTTTCGGTAAACAAGTTGGTGGCGGAGCAAAGCTCTTGCGAAACACGGTCGAAACCGGGACGGAGGGCAACGCAGCGTAGAGCGTCCAATTGAACGCCGAAGCGTCCAACTAGCGTCCCCAATTGGGCACTTGTGAGGGGAATTTCAGTAACTTAGCCGGGTAAGGGCAATAGAATCATCGAGACTTATGGAGCGGGCGATGGGAATCGAACCCACGCCCAAAGCTTGGGAAGCCGCGTGAGTTTGCTATGCTTGCCCAAAAACCTAGCCGGCGAACTCTCCATAAGTCGCTGATTCTCCTTAATCGAATTCTGAATTCTAGAACGCCCAAAATGAACTGTTTCTGGGCGTTCGTTCGTGTTAAGGCCCACGGGAAACGAAGTTCCGGCCACATTTCCCATAACCCCGTTTATGGCCAACCAATAGACGTTTATAGTTCGGTAGCCACAAGTGAGTTGTCGGTACTAACCCAATGCGCGAGCTGATAACTTCCGGGTTGCCCGTGATTCAGGAGCGATTGGGGGAAGCAACGGGGATCAAAGTATCTTCAGCCCGTCGCTTTCCCACACGGACTAGGCGGGGTATCAGAATGAGGACCCCACCGTAAATGAAGAGGGAGGCAGCTAGCGACCGCGTGTTACCAATTCGCAGATCCTCGAAAACAAGCTTCAGACTTCCCAGAAGGGCGGCGGCATAGGCCATCCACACAAGCTCGAGCCGCTTCCATCGCGCGCCGACGAAAGCCAGCAGGAGTGCCGCAGCACATGTCACCATGGTGCGAATGACAGACAACTGCGGGAGTGTCGGAGCAGCCCCGCGTGCGATGAGCCCGACCAGAGCAGCAACGGCGAGCGCGGCACCGGCGTAGACCGCCAAAACGGCCGGCAGCAGCCGCAAGATCCGTTCGACCGAGCGCTCACCGGGATAACGCGAGACCATCGCGGCACACAGAAGAGCTGCGCCGGCAGCCACCATCGGTAGGGCTCCATGCACAGTAGGATAGCTTCCAGCGAGCGCACGACCAGCGTACTCAAGCAAACCCGACGCGAAAACGGCGCCGCTCAAATATACCACTCCGTGTAAATCGAGCTCGGGGTTCCGCGCACGCACACCGAGCGTGGTTGCGATCGCTGCCGCCACGCAGAGACAAATCACCAGCGGCACAGAGGGCAGGGCAAGAAAACTTCCTGCCATCACGAAAGCAAGTCCGCAGGCGGCGTAGAAATGGAAGTTCGGGCGCACGCGAAGCCGTGCCAGTAGGCCGAACGCAACGAAATGGCACGCGGCTCCAGCGAGGAGACAGAAAACTCCCAGCTCTACCGAGCCAGCCCCGTGGGTGACTCGGAGCGCGGCCCAAGCCGCCAGCAGAACGGTGATAACGAGTTGTACCGCCTCAAGGCCCCTGACCTTCAACTCAAGAACGAGCGAACGAATGACAAAGCTGAAGGTATAAATGACGAAGAGCGCAGCAGCCAATGCAATCAGGATGCCTGATCCCACAGGGGCGTACTGCGGAGGAACAGCCCTGGAATTCCCAAGGATGATGATCAGGATTAGTACCGCGAGGTCAGCCGCCAAAGCAACGACCGGACGCAAAGCGAGCCAGCGCCCGCGAATGGCCGCAAACTCGCTGAGCAACGCCATGGTAAGAAGCGCCAAAGTGAAGGGCACAAGAGCGTACGTGGGAGCCATTAGAAGTAAAGCAGTGATGACCGCCGTAAGCGTTCCTACCCATACGACAGACGAAATGTTGCGACGCCAAGCCAGGGCCGCCGCCAGAAGAGCGAATCCGGCCAGGACCGCGGCGGTCACGCGCGGCTCAAGCATGCGGAAGCGCACCGTGGCCTCCCACAACATGGGAGAAAGAATCAGCGCCGCGGTAATCGAGTAGGTATACCTCGTCAGTTGGGTTTGCGCACCAGGCCACGCCGCCCACACTAACCAGACTGCAGAATAAGTCAGAGCAATGGCCACTGCGATCCATGGAGGAAAGCTTCCAGACTCCGCGACGGCGCGGAGAAGATAGGCACCAGCAATTCCGAGAACCGCCCTGCCAAAAACAGAAAACACGCCCGGCTGAGCGGATGGCGCTTCGCCTGGACTAAGAATGGCAGGGGCCTGAATGGCGGGCTGCTCCAGCTGGGGACCCTGAATTTGCACGGGATGTTCTAGGGCCGAAAGGCGGCGCTCAAGCTCCCCCACTCGCGCACTGAGCTCTTCCAGATAGGATGAAACGTCTACGGGGGGCATATCCTCCACCTCGCCGCGCTCGAGCCTTAACTCGCAGCCTAGTCGTCACCGAGGGCCGGAGCAGCGCCGCCCCGAAGAAGCGACTCACGGTGGTCTGGCCACGGCGGAAGGACTTTCACCAAGGCCCATAGGATGACAAACGGTAAGAGGGTCAGGGCAATGGCGGTCAGCAACCCTTCCTTAGCCACAAAACCAATCTTGTACGTCGTGTACCCCAGAAAACTCTTGGAAAAGAGTTGGCCGCCAATGACCACGTTCCAGCGCATGGCAAAAATTCCGATGAGCGTAAGGCTTGCCGCCACGGCATAGATGCGCTTGCGGGCCGATTCGCTGAGCTGGGCCAACTGAGTAAGGGCAAGCAAGATGATCGGCGCTAGTGTGCCTATATAGATTTGAAGAACTACCTGCGAGACGTACAGCCGGGTGTGCACCATAAAATCGAGGCTACGAAAAGACTCATCGGCCTCATAGATGCGGTGCACCAAGTCGAGCATTTCCAGCCCGAAGTCGATGAGAAAGGTATAGAACAAATAGCGTGCGATCGTGTCCACGCAACGCATGTTTATTTTCTCTTTGCGGTACGATGTCGAGAACATGTAGAGCAGCAGGACCGCGGCAATGCCCGACACCATCGCGGAGAAGAGAAATACGACCGGCATCATCGGCGAGGACCACCAGGGATTTGCCTTGACCGATCCGAAGATGAACCCGACATAGCCATGCAGGAGAAACGCAGAAGGAATGCCAACGACGGTGACTATGTAACCAACGCGATCGTCGATGCGAAGCGCATGTTCACTGATATACATCGAGCCCAACGCGAGCACACGGTAGAAAAACCGCTTTAAGCCCCGGGCACGCTCGGCTAGCAGCACGATGTCCCGCCGGTAGTCGAGCCAGATTTCAAGCACCAGGACCGCCATCAGATACCACAAGTACACGAAGCCAAACATGGCCATGGCGGAGCTGCGATGCGGAGTCAGATACATCTCGAACGAACGTTCCGGATGGCCCAGATGGAGTTGCAGAGGAAGCGGAGCGACTAGCAGAAACGAAAGCGCCGTCAGCAGCGCCAGCCGATAGGTCGGTTTGACGGCTTCGACGCGGAAGACACGCTCCAGCGAAGCCAGTATGAACGCGCCCGCCACCAACCCGGTGATGAAGGGATACAAGACGATGAGTACGCTCCAAGCAAGCTCGACTTCGTTCGGGTACATGTAGCCTTGAACCGGCATGGCCTTCTAGCGCCTCCCTTAGCGCACCGAACCGTCCAGGTCGTTGTAGAAAAGTTTTGCTCCCGTGGCCATGTAGGGCTTGAGCACTTGCACGTCATGTGTCCGCAGGAACGCATGAATCGGATCCTTGGGATTCTTGAGGTCGGCGAGCTGCCGGGCGCCGGTGGGGCAGGCTTCGCAACACGCCGTGGTCAGGCCCTTGGTAATGCGGTGATAGCAGAGCGTGCACTTCTCGGCCGTGTGCATCTCGGGATTCAGGAACCGGCACCCGTAAGGGCAAGCTTGGATGCAATACCGGCAGCCGATGCAATAGTCCTTGTCCACAAGCACCACGCCATCAGGGGTGATGAACGTCGCGCCAACGGGACAGACCTGCGTGCAGGGCGAATCGGCGCAATGGTTGCACATCTTGGGGATGAAGAAGTTTTTGCCGTCGGATTCGAGCATTGGCGGAAAACCATTCTTACCACCGTCAGGCGAATCCACCACCGGATTGGCCAGATCGTAATCGGCGACGTGGTAGCGTTCGACCCAGGTGCGGAAATAGCCCTCCGGCACGTCGTTTTCCGCGGCACAGGCGCGCACACAATTTCCGCAGCCGATGCACTTGGAGATATCTACTAGCATGCCCCACCAATGCTCGGTCAGAGTGTAATTGGGCGAGGCTTCCGGCATCCCAGCAAGGATGGCATCCCAAGCTACTGCGGCGACGGGCAGCAGGATAAGTATTTGCCGGCGGTTAATTTTCATGGCTTGGTTCCCGCGCCAATCAGCGGGCTATGCGGCTGATGACAGGTCTCGCACGGCAGTCCCGCGCTGTGCTCCTTCGTGACAACCTGCGGGAAGCTTTTCGGCTTGGCGCCGTTCACTTCATGGCAACGGACACAAAGAACGGCAGTATCCAGCTTCGGAGGCTGGATCGTGCCGGGATCCTCGGTGTGTTTTGCGAGGGCGCCGTGGCAAGCCTCGCAGTTGACGCCGGCATGCTTTCCCTGGCGCTTCACGTCACGGATATCGGAATGACAGGCCTCGCAGGTTTGGTGTCCGGCAAACACGATCGGCTTGGCGGCGATCGCCGCTATGGCATTTCCGCGATAGTGACCATATTGACCGAAACTCTGAGGCACCAGAGCCGCACGGACTAGGAGAAAAGCGATGGCTCCAGTCGCAAAGACCAGGACGACACGCAAGAGGTGCTCAGCATCCTTGAATCTATTCATTCTCGCACCAGTCCATCAGCGCCCACACGGCCCACGCAACCATCTACCGGACCTAAGAGGGGGGAAAGAAGAGGTGGGCGCTGTGGAGTCTGGCGTGGCGGGGCGAAGGCGTTTCTCAGCCAGCCTTCCAAGGCAGTGGCTTCGATGAGCTTTCTCGCACGACACCAGCCGGCGGGAAGACCATTCCGCGTGTATCGGAAATGCGCCAAATCACTCATTGACCTCTTCTCTTGAGAGGGTCGGCGACATCAACTCTGAGTTTGCATACACCGCATTTGGACTGGCTGCGGTAACGGTCGTCACGCACAGGCATGACGACGGTCACCCGTTTGTCGGGCTGAACTGGCGTCACAGTCGCGGTGGCCAGGAGACAATGGCGTTGCAAGGAGGGATATTGCTAGCGAAGGAAGAAAGTGCCAAACTCGCCAGCTGAGTACGGAAGCTCGCTCGGCAATCCGGAGTGAAGCCTTTGTAGCACTAAAATCGATAGCAAACGGAAAACGGGATCGTGGGAAGCGGAAGATGAAGTTCTGGATCGTCAAAAAGGCGCCTGAAATCCCCAGAAGTCCGCTTATGGGAGAGGTGAAGTACTGGGTCTGGCCTGCCAGAAAGGCGCCGTTATACTTTTGTTGTGACGCCCAGGATTCATCTCGGCACTTCGTCTTTCACCGCGTCGGGTTGGGAGGGATCGTTCTATCCTCGCGGTTTGAAATCTTCGGATTATCTCGCCTTTTACGCTGATCACTTCGATTCCGTTGAAGTTGACTCAACCTTCTACGCATGCCCATCGGCCAAGACCGTTAGCGGCTGGTTCTCCAAGACGCCCGGCAACTTCATCTTCTCTGTGAAGGTCCCACAAACGATTACGCACGATAAAGTGCTCGTCGATTGTGACGCTGAGTGGAAAGAATTTCTGGACACGATGAGCCTCCTACATCAGAAGCTTGGTCCCATCGTTTTCCAGTTTCCCTTTTTCAGCCGTAGCATATTCCGTGACCGGGAAGCGTTTCTGCAGTGCCTCTTGCCGTTCCTCAAGGGACTGCCCAAGGGCCATAAGTTTGCGATTGAACTGCGAAATAAGGACTGGCCCGATGGCGATCTCGCTTACGTGTTGCAGCACTTCGGTGTTGCCCTGGTGCTCCAAGACCGCTCCTGGATGCCAGACCCGCTCGCTCTCCGATTTGACCCGATCACTGCCGACTTCACATACGTTCGCTGGGTTGGGAACCGGAAAGAAATTGAGGCAATGGTTCAAAAGTGGGACAAAGTCGTGATTGACCGAGACGCAGAGTTAAGCATGTGGGTCGATATCTTTCTCAAGACGACGAAGCGCGGCATCACCGTGTACGCATACGCGAACAACCACTACCAAGGCCACGGACCTGCAACGATTCACAAATTCATCGGGCTTTGGCGTGATCGGGGTTTTCCTGATCTCCAGAAAAAATCGGCCCAAGCAAAACCAGAGCTCATCGTGCAGCACCAACTATTTGAATGAAGCGCATCACCTTCATCCCGCCCATGGAGTGCCTGGCTGTGTCCAAACTGCCGAAGGGCTCGCAATGGCTTTGGGAAATCAAGCTCGATGGATACCGAGCCCAAGCCGTGAAGTCTTCCGGCAATTTGTTCTTGCTCTCGCGGCGCCAGAAGTCTTTGAGCAAACAGTTCCCGTTGATACATGAAGCCCTCAGCGATCTACCAGATACCACCATTGTTGACGGTGAGATCGTAGCCCTAGGCGAATCGGGCCGACCTGATTTCAATCTGCTGCAAAACTTCCGCGAAGCAGCCAGGCGGATAAACTACTTCGTTTTTGACTTGCCCCTACTCAACGGTCGCGACCTAACTGACCTAACGCTTACAGAGCGGCGCAGCGCAATGCAGTCTCTGAAATTTGGCCCACCACTGATCCATATATCCGACCAATTCGAATCGTCCACCGACGACATGCTTGCCGCCGTGCGGCAATTAGGACTTGAAGGCGTGATCGGCAAGCGGAAGGACAGCAAATACGAAATTGGCCTGCGCACGGGATCGTGGGTCAAGCATCGGATCAACCGCGGTCAGGAATTAGTGATTGGCGGCTACATCGCCGGAACACACGGTCTCGACTCCATCATCGTTGGCTATTACAGAGGCCACGATCTGACTTATGTCGCGCGCGTGCGCAACGGGTTTGTGCCCCAATCCCGGCGCCAATTGTTCGGAAAGTTGGAACCACTGGTTACTTCAAACTGCCCTTTCGCCAATCTCCCAGAGACCTATCGCGGCCGATGGGGTGAGGGCCTAACTGCAGAGGAAATGGTGAAATGCATTTGGCTAAAGCCGAAGCTCGTGGCTCGAATCGAGTTCCTGGAATGGACAGAGTCCGATCATCTTCGACATTCGAAATTCGCCGGATTGCGCGAAGACAAAGCCGCGAAAGATGTCGTCAAGGACGAGCCGCGCCCTTAGCACGTCATTCGCATTATCTCGGGACCAGGAGTCCCCGAATCGAGCGAATCCGATGCCGATCGCTCATCTCTCGCGGCGAGCCACCCGCTTTGTCCAGCCATTTCGTGAAATCGTTTAGTTTGACTTCATGCTCCACGCGAACATTCGCAACGGAGACCTTTACGGTATTCAATCCCTCAGCAATGCCAGCAACCCATTCATTTCCTCGGATTGCGGCGAGCCCCTGCGCCACCGCTTCGTACAGCGTTGCCGCTGTAACTTCAACTGTATGCGAAACGCCGTCCATATCCCGGATCGTGACCTGGCAAGATCGCAGTGGCATGACGGCGAATATCATATTCGCTTTATATTCGCCATGTCCACCGCCGCGTGGCGCGGCCTTATCTGGCGCGGTACAGTCCCAGTACCCAACTTACCGGTAACCCGACTTAACAGGAGCTAAGGGAAAGATAGACGGTGCCACTCGCCGATTTCGCGCCCGTGCTATTGATTGCTGCGAGTTTCGGAATTGTGACCTTCTGATACCAGTTTCATACTCTCCAGAGCGGACCGAAGTTCGTCCGGCTGTTGCACAGCTGTGGCGACCAACATAAAAACCAAGCCGTTTGAATCTGCCACATAAATGAAACCTTTGCCTTGTGGGTTTTTGGCGTTGTGCATCAAGAGTCGATAAGCGTGCCGCCCCGAGAGGCTCATCGGTGTCAGACTTTCATCGACAATCCATCCGTTGCTGGTCGTGCCTCTTACCATGATTTGCGCGAGGTCCAGCAGTGGATGGCGCTGCCGATTCTGAAACTCCGGAGACAATTTGTAACCCAGAACGAAGACCGCGTATACGGGGCGACCGTTCACCGTATATCGTAACGCCTCTTTAATGTCGGCCTCACCGCAAAGCGGGCCACTACAATGAGCTTTGATACGCTCCTCTTCGGCTTTTGCTTTGGCTTTTTGCTCGGGGGAAGAATATGCGTCGACTTCCATGAATTCCCAAGAGCCTGGGAGGCATATGGTTATGCCTAAAACAGAATTGGTATAGATGTGGCCATTTTGAATCGTGCCTCTGTTAGTTTCGGGAGAGGAACTGTCCGCTTGTCGCACAGGAGCAGCCAGGGAAGAGCACACAAAAAAGAGGAGACAGAGAACGAGAATTCGCTGCGACATAATCGTATAGTATCAACCGAACAGCTTTGGTTAAGTTTTTTTGATTGACTGAGACCGCCCATCTTTTCGGGCGGCCCTGGCGAACTCCTGGTAAATGCCGAAACCGGAGATGTGAAAATCAACGAAAAATCTACTTGTACGGTAATCCGACTAACCGGGAGTTGGACTGCGATAACAAGTATCCCGCAGCTTTACCGGCCTCATTTTGGGCCAAAGGCGTACCACAGGGGGTAGGCCATCAGAGAGACAGCGGCCGCGATTAAAAGGGCGGCAAAAAGCAGGCGTTTGCGACTTTTCGGAAATCTTCGTGCGTGTTCGTTCCAAGCGTGTTTTGTCGCGCGGTCGCGTCTGCGCCACGTAACGAATCCCACTGTTACATCCCAATAACTGCGGATAGCGGTCCGGTCCTCTGAATCCAGCAACGGAAGAACATCGCGGACAATCAAAGCAAAAGTCAGTACCGCCAGTACAAACAACACACTGAA
>Ga0335078_10002299_pt1 | contig 28997 bp, 29 predicted proteins | sample Lox_Sample_32_FD_206711 | JGI IMG/M metagenome (GOLD analysis project Ga0335078, IMG submission 206711) | Soil microbial communities from Loxahatchee National Wildlife Refuge, Florida, United States - Lox_Sample_3.2 | ecosystem: Environmental > Terrestrial > Soil > Wetlands | place: USA...
CTCGGGCACATCGGTCCGGACCGCGCCGGGCGGTGCGGACGCTGCCCCGGCCGGGCCGGGCCTGGCGGCCGGGCCGCAACCCACGGTCCCGGCCAGGCCCGCCCCGGCCAGGCAGGCCACGATCAGCGTGGCCCGGCGGGCCCGGCGGTGCCGCACGGTCAGCAACACGGTTGGCCAGCGTACAGCCCGCCGGTCTGGTCAGCGGGGCGCGCCAGCGACCTGGGCGTAGTCCTGCTGCTCCGGGAACGCCCGGATCACCGCGGCCGCGCGGCTGGAGACCTGCAGCCGGGCGTAGATGTTCTCCAGGTGCTTGCGCACCGTGCCCTCGGCCACCCCCAGCCTGCGGCCGATCTGGGCGTTGGTGTGCCCGTCGGCGACCAGCCGCAGCAGTTCCCAGTGCCTGCGGGTGAGCTGGGGCAGGCCGCCACGGCGGCGTTCCGCCTCGACATAAGCCTGGTGCAGGTGCGGGCGGAGCAGCGCGAGCAGCGCGCGGTCCCGCTCGGCGAAGTCCGGCCCGGGGCCGCGGAAGAAGATCAGCCGCAGCGTCCGGCCCGGCCCGGCGGGCAGGCACAGCATCAGCTCGTGATCGAAGCCGGCGGGCTGGAAATAGTCCTGGTACATGCCGGTGGCGTGCCAGCGCCGGGCGGAGTAGAAGTCCGAGATCTTCGTGATGCTGCGCGCGTCCCCGCTGCGGTCGGGGTAGGAGCACGGCTCGCAGTCCCAGTAGTGCGCCCAGAACGCCGCGCCGCCGTCGCCGTCAGCGGGCTCCCCGGCCGGCAGGTCCTGCGTGAACCAGTCCGCCCGGGTGCCGCTGTCCAGGCCGAAGAAGGACACCAGATCGGCGGGGATGAGCTGGCACAGCGCGTCGAGCACGGGCAGCGGCAGCCCGTCCGGCGGCGGGTCGGCCGGGTCGGCGTTGACGATGTCCAGCATCGTCCGCAGGTCCCGCTCGCTGGGCGTCACCGGGCTGGTCATCGCGATCCTCCTCTGGCGATAGACCCACGGTAACCGCTGCGGGCGTGACCTGGACATACGCAGAACGTCGTATGGCGGCGGGCCGGCCGGGCGGCTCATCCTGGCTACCGGACCGACCAACGTTCGCTGATCTGAGGGGATCGTCATGAGCCGAATCCGTCACGTCCGTGTCCGCCGGCTGGCGGGCTTCGTGGCCGGGCTGGCCAGCGCGCTGCTGGCCGCCGCCATTACCGCGCCGGCCGCGCTCGCCGTCCGCGTGCCGCCGCCCGGCGGGACCACCGACAGCCCGCCGGTCGTGGTGCACACCCGCACCCTCGTCCACGGCGGCATGCCGGGCTGGCAGATCGCGGCGATCGCCGCTGGCGCCGCGGTGGTGGCGGCGACGGCGGCCGTGCTGATCGACCGGGCCCGCCTGAGGCGCCGCCAGCCGGCCCCGGCCGCTCAGCCCGCCGTCGTGGCGGGCAGCCGGTAGTAGTCCTGGTAGACCCGCTCGGCCCGGGCCCGCGCGGACGCCGCGTCCCAGGTCCCGGCCGCGAACCGGGCCGGGCTGAGCGACCGCACGTAGGGCGGCGGGTCGGGCTGCAGGCTGGCCAGCACGTGCTCGGCCAGACCCGCCGAACCGGACACCCCGTGCGCGTTGCACGCCGCGGCCATCACGAACCCGCGCAAGCCCGGCACCGGGCCGATGACGAACCGCCCGTCCGGCGCGAACGCCGGGAAGCCGCGGAACACGGTGCGTACCCCGGTGCTCGCCACCGCGGGCACGAACTGGGCGAAGTCCTGGGCGAAGCGGGTCAGCACCGGCCAGTCGGGGGCCACCGGCAGGGGCTGGCCGACCGCCACCTGGCGCGGGTCGAGGCTCAGGCTGGCCGCTTCCCAGCCACCGCACAAGATGCCCGGCCCCTCGGCCCGGGCGTAGATCCGGATGTCCGGGATACGCAGCACCGGCAGGCTGGCGTGCCAGCCCGGCACCGGCCCGGTCACGAAGTACTCGTGGCGGACCGGCACGACGGGCAGGTCCACCCCGGCCAGCGCGGCCACCGCGGCCGCCCACGGGCCGGCCGCGTTGATCACCATGCTGGTCGCGACGTCACCCTGGTCGGTGCGCAGGCCGGTCACCGCGCCGCCGCGCAGCCGGATGCCGGTGACGGTGGTTCGCGTCGCGAAGCTGACGCCCCGGGCGCGGGCCCCCGCGACGTAGGCCATGACCAGGCTGTTCGGCTGCAGGTACCCGTCTGTCGGGCACCACAGCGCCGCCTTGACGTGCTCGGTGGCCAGCACCGGGCACCGCTCGGCCAGCGCGGCGTGGCCGAGAAAACTGACCTCCAGGCCGGCCGCCGCGGCCACCCGGGCCAGCGCGCGGAACTCGGCCACCCGCCCGTCGGTCATGGCTATCCGCAGGCTGCCGGTCGGCCGCCAGTCCGCGGTGCAGCCGGTGTCCTGCTCGATCCGGGAGTAGGTGGCGACCGAGGCCATCGCCAGCCGGCATCGATCGGGGCTGGCGCGCACCTGGCCGACCAGCCCGGCCGCCTGCCCAGTGGTGGCGCTGGCCAGCTCGCTGCGCTCCACCACCTGGATGTCCCGGTACCCCGCCCGGGCCAGGACGTAGCCGACCGCGCAGCCGACCGCACCACCGCCCACGACCGTGATCTCGGCATCCCTGACGCCCGTCATCGGCCCCCTTCCCGGCCCGCCCAGCGGCCGCTGGCGCCGCCCGGGACGATAACACCACGCTCCAGATAAATGATCAAGGTTTTCGTGGGCAGCTAGGATCGGGTTGGTTCAGAGCGGCAGGCGGCACCGGGCGCGGGCCTGGTTCATGCCTGCGCAGAAAGGCGGTACGGCTTCTTGCGTGCGAGTGAGCCGCGGTCGGGCAGCGACCAGCTCCGGGATATCCAGTCGATCACCGATGCGACGCTGTCCGCGCTGGACCCGCAGGCCCTGCTCACTGCGCTGGTCGAACGGATCAGGGACGCGCTGGGAGCCGACACTGCCGCGGTGCTGCTCGTGGACCAGCCGTCGGGCCAGCTGGTCGCCACGGCCGCCAGCGGGCTGGAAGAAGAAGTGCAGCAGGGGGTCCGGATACCGATCGGCAGGGGCTTCGCGGGCCGGATCGCCGCGCTGGCCCAGCCGGTCATCCTGGACGAGGTCGACCACACGACGGTGATCAACCCGATCCTGCTGGACAAGGGCATCCGGTCGCTGATGGGCGCGCCGCTGCTGGCCGACGGCCGGGTCGTCGGTGTGCTGCACGTGGGCACGCTGACCGGCCGGGTGTTCTCCCGGGAAGACATGAACCTGCTGCAGCTGGCCGCCGACCGGTCCGCGCTCGCCGTCCAGGCGATCAACGCCCAGGTGGACCGGGCGGCCACGGCCGCGCTGCAGCGCAGCCTGCTGCCCTCCGCGCTGCCCGCCCTGCCCGGCCTGGACCTGGCCGCCCGCTACGTCCCGGGCAGCGGGAACGTCGGCGGCGATTGGTACGACGTGTTCTTGCTGCCGTCGGGTAGCGTCTGCGCCGTGATCGGCGACGTGACCGGCAGCGGGCTGGCCGCCGCCGTGATCATGGGCCGGATGCGCAGCTCACTGCGCAGCTACGCGCTGGAGTATGACGATCCCGGTGAGGTGCTGGAGCGGCTGAACCGCAAGATGCGGCACTTCGAGCCGGACGCGATGGCCACCGTGCTGTGCGCGCTGTTCAGCCCCACCCTGGACCGGGTGCGGATGTCCTGCGCCGGGCACCTGCCGCCGCTGATCGCCCGCCCCGGGCGGCCCACCGGGCCGGCCGACGTCGCGGCGGACCTGCCGATCGGCATGCCCACCCCGGGGCGGCGCCGGGTGACCACGGTGGACCTGCCGCCCGGCACGCTGCTCTGCCTGTTCACCGACGGGCTGGTGGAACGGCGTGACCGGCCGATCGACGAGGGCATCACCCGGCTGGCCGGGGCGCTCAGCGCCGAGGATCCCGAGCTGGCCTGCGCCTCGGCCATGGCCCGGATGGCGAGCTACGTCCCGCACCGGGACGATGTCGCGCTGCTCATCCTGCGTGCGTTCCCGGGCGCTTCGTTCCGCCCGGCCGCGGTCCGGGGTGGGTCATGACCGAACCGACGGTGGCCTGGTCCGGGCGGCACGCGGTGGTGACGCTGCCCGCCGAGATCGACACGGTCAACTCGGCTGAGGTGGCCGAGCTGCTGTCCGACCTGGCCAGCCAGGGCGCGGAGGTGATCACCGGCGACCTGTCCGGCACGACGTTCTGCGACTCGGCCGGGGTGCACGCGCTCGCCCGTGGCTACGAGCGGGCCGCGGCCAGCGGCACGCAGCTGCGGCTGGCCGTGGGTGACTCGCCGGTCGGGCGCATCTTGCAGCTGGCGGGCCTGGACCAGGTCATCCCGGCGTACCGCGAGGTCCAGCAGTCCCTGGATATCCGCCCGGCCGGGCCCAGGCCGCCGGGGGAGCACCCGGGCGCGGGCCCGGGGCACCGCACGCCCACCGGCCGGGACGTCCTGGCGGAAATGCAGCAGGCGCTGCTGCCCCCGGCGCTGCCCGTCCTGCCGCAGGCCTGGATCGCCGCGCGCTACCTGATGGCGGGCCAGCAGGACGCCGCTGGCGGCGACTGGTTCGATGCGGTGCCGCTGCCCGGTGGCTCGGTGGCGCTGGCCGTCGGCGACACGGTCGGCCACGGCGTGGCCGCCGCCGCGGCCATGGGCCAGCTGCGCGCGGCGCTGAACGAGCTGCTCACCGCGGAGCCCGAGCTGACCACGGTGCTGACCCGGGCCGACGCGTTCGCGGCCCGGGTCCCGGCGCTGAGCGCGGCCACGCTGACCCTGGCCGTCCTGGACCCGGGTGACGGCACGCTGCAGTACGCCACCTGCGGCCATCCGCCGCCGCTGATCGTCAGCCCGACGGCCGCCCCCCGCTTCCTGCCCGGCACCGGGACCGGCCCGCTCGGCACCGGGCTGGGCCCAGACCCGGTCCTGGGCAGCGCCCAGCTGCAGCCAGCCGAGCTGGTGCTGCTGTACACCGACGGCCTGATCGCCCGGCCGAACCGCACGCCGCTGGAGGGCATGGCCGAGCTGGCCAAGGTGGCCGCGGACGCCGCCGCCGGGCAGACCCTGCCCGCGGATGCCGCGCCGACCACCGCCGACCGGGTCAGCCAGCTGACCGTTCAGCTGCTCACCCGCGGCGGTTATGCCGACGACGTGACGACGCTGGCCGCCGAGCGGCTCGCCGCGGCCGTCCCGGAGCTGCATCTCGACCTGCCGGGCGAGGTGGGGACCGTCCGGGCCGCCCGGCGCGCGTTCAGCGACTGGCTCAGCCGGCTCGACCCGCTGCTGCTGGACCAGGATGCGCTGCTGCTGGCCACGACCGAGATCGTCACCAACGCGGTGGAGCACGCCTACCCGCCCGGCCAGCCCGGCCCGGTCGAGTTCCACGCCCGGCTCGGTGTGGACGGGCAGCTGGAGTGCCGCATCGCCGACCACGGGACCTGGCAGGTGCCCGATCCGGACCTGCCCTGGCGCGGCCAGGGCCTGATGGTGGCCGCGCACCTGGTGAACCAGCTGCAAGTGCAGCATCACCCGCAGAGCGTGCTGGCGGCCCGCGGCGCCCGGGGCACGGTGGTGACGCTGCGGCACCGGCTGCGCCGCCCCGTCGTGCTGACCGCCGAGCCAGCCGTCTACGGCGCGGTGTACGCCCCCGACCCGCCGTTCAGCGTGTCGGCCACCCTGGACGGCGTGGCCGCCCAGGCCACGGTGCAGGGGCGCGTCGACACCAGCACCGCCGACCGGCTGGCCGGGCAGCTGCTCGCCGCCAGCCGGGGGGGCACGCTGCCGCTCACCGTCGACCTCAGCGCGGTAACTCAGCTCACCAGCGCCGGGGTCCGCGCCCTCTATGAGGTAAAACAGCAGCTTAACGACTATCACCAGGAACTGACCCTGGTCGCCGCGCCGGGCAGCCTGGCTGATGGCGCGCTGGGCCTGGCCGGCCTGCCGGTGACCAACGGCGGCGGCTCCGCGGCGCGGCCGCCGGACGGCTAGGCCGTGTCCCGCCGGGTGGCGCCCCGGATCAGGGTGGACTGTGCCCGGACCATCGCTACAGTGGGGTAAAGGGCCGTCCCGCGGCAGCCGCCAGCCGGCTGCCGGACGGCCGGGTGGCGAACAATGCGGAGTTGCCTTGGACCGTGGCCCATCTGGTCAGCCCGCTGGCCGGGCAGATCCCGGCGAGCAATCCTGGTCCGATGGCGTCGGCCGGCAGGAGCCGCAGAGCCCGCTGCGCATCACCTTCCACCGGGAACCGGCCACGCTGGAGCTGGCCGGGGTCATCGACGATTCGACCTATCCGGTGCTGGCCCGCTCGCTGGCCCGCGCGGCGCTGAGCGGGGCGGCCGCGATCCGCATCGACCTGAGCGAGATCGAGTTCTGCGATCTGGCCGGGCTGCGCGCGATCACGTCGCTCGCCAACCCGGCCGGCCGGGGACCCGGAACGGTCCGGCAGGTCACGATCGCGCACCTGCCCGCGCAGCTCGCGGACATCATCCGGATCCTCGGCTGGGACGCCACGCCCGGCGTGGCGCTGCCCGGGCCAGCCGCCGGGCTCGGCTGACGGCACGTTTATCCCGGCTGTGCTGGGTATCTGTGCGGTCGATTTCGGCTAGTTGTCCGAGTGCAGCGCCCGGAGGTCACCGATGCCCGCCGTCAGCTACTCCATCAGTAAGGCCAGCGGCGTGCCGGTGATCACCGCGCCCACCGACATCGACCTGACCAACGCCGACTTGCTGCGCACGGTGCTCGCCGGGACCACCGCCCTGGGACATGGCACGTTCGTGGTGGACATGACCGCCACGCGGTTCTGCGATTCGGCCGGCCTGCACGTGCTGATCCGCGCGCACAAGCGCGCGGTGGCCGAGGGGGGCGAGCTCCGCCTGGTGCTGGGCACGGCGAGCGTGCGCCGGCTGTTCGCGCTGACCGGGCTGGACCGGGTCATCCCCAGCTTTGCCCGCCTGGACCTGGCGCTGGCGCCGGACGCGGCGACGACGGCCGGGGCCACGCCGCCGTCCCGGCCCCGGCTCCGGATGATCGCCTGACCGGCCCGGTGCAGCTCACTGACTTCGAGGCGCTGAGCTTCGACTGCTACGGCACGCTGATCGACTGGGAGGCCGGCCTGTCGGCCGTGCTCATCCCCTGGGCGCGCGCGCAGGGACTGGACCTGCCCGGGGAGCAGCTGCTGACCCGGTACGCGTCTTGTGAGGCCGGCGCCGAAGCCGGCCACCCCGCCGACCGCTACCCGCACGTGCTGGCCCGCAGCCTGCGGGAGCTCGGCCGCCAGCTGGGCGTCGCGGTCAGCGACGCGGACGCCGCCCGGCTGGGTGGCTCGGTCCCGGACTGGCCCGCGTTCCCGGACTCGGCCGCGGCGCTGACCGCGCTGGCCCGGCGGTTCGAGCTGATCATCTTGTCCAATGTGGACCGGGCCTCGTTCGCGGGCTCGAACCAGCGGCTCGGCGTCGCGTTCACCAGCGTCCTGACCGCGGAGGACATCGGCTCTTACAAGCCAGCGCAGCGGAACTTCGACGCGCTCCGCGCGGAGGCGGCCCGGCTGGGCATCGGGCCGGGCCGGCTCCTGCACGTGGCCCAGAGCCTGTTCCACGACCACGTCCCGGCGAAACGGGCCGGGCTGCGCACGGTATGGATCAACCGCCGCCACGCCGACCCGGGCTGGGGCGCCACCCCCAGGCCGGCCGCCCCGGTGACGCCCGACTGGGAGTTTCCCTCCATGGCGGCGTTCGCCGCGGCCATGGACGCTGGGTAGGCCCGCCGGGCGGCCCCGCCGGGATCAGTGGCGGACGTAGTCGCCGGGGGCGTCACCGATGGGCGGGTACCGGTCGCTGCCCATGGGGGGTGGCGGCGAGCGCCGCGGGCCCGCGCGCTGGGCCGCCCACCGGGCCCAGTCTTCCCACCACGAACCGGCGGTCTCCCCGGCCGCCGCCCGCCACTCCCGCGCCGACGGCGGGTAGTCCTCGTGCGCTTCGTACCTGGCCTTGGGGCCGGGCGGATTGACGACCCCGGCGATATGCCCGCCCGAGCTCAGCACGTAGCGGACGTCACCGCCGAGCAGGCGGGTGGTCTGGTAAGACGCCTCCCACGGCACGATGTGGTCGTTGATGGCCGCCACCACGTAGGTGTCGTTCTTGATGTCCGAGAGGGCCAGGCGCCGGCCGGCCAGGGTCAGCTTGCCCCGGGCCAATTCGTTCTGCAGATAAAAGGAGCGCAGGTAGAAGGAGTGCATGGTGGCAGGCAGCCGGGTGCTGTCGGCGTTCCAGGCGAGGATGTCGAAGGCCGGGGGGCGCTGGCCCATCAGCCAGCCGGACACCACATAGCTGAAGATCAGGTCGTTGGCGCGGAGCAGGTCGAAGGTGCCCGCCATCTGGTCGCCCTCGAGCACCCCGCGCTCGGCCATCCGCTGCTCCAGCCGGGCCACGGACTGCTCGTCGGTGAACGCGCCCAGGACGCCGGGCTGGCTGTAGTCGAGCATGGTGTTGAGCAGCGTCAGTGAGTTGATCCGCTGGTCACCGGAACCGGCCAGGTGGGCGGCGAGCAGCGCGGTCAGCGCGCCGCCCAGGCACAGCCCGGCGATGTCGATCTGCCTGGTGCCGGTGATGTCGGCGATCACATCCAGGGCGGCCCGGGGCCCATCGAGCAGGTAATCCTCCAGCGACACGTCACGCATGTCCGGGCCCGGGTTGCGGTAGGAGATCGCGAACACGGTATGCCCGTGCTGGACGGCCCACTCGATGAAGCTGCGCCCCGGCGCCAGGTCCATGATGTAGTACTTGTTGATCCACGGCGGGCTGGCCAGCAGCGGGATCGGGTGCACCTTCGGGGTCTGCGGCGCGTACTGGATCAGCTCCATCAGCTCGTTGCGGAACACCACCTGGCCCGGGGTGGCGGCCAGGTTCTCGCCCAGCTGGAACGGCCGCCGGTCCACCTGCTGCGGCCGGCCGTGGTTGTGCACGAGGTCGCCGGCGAAATTACGGGCACCGGCCAGCACGCTCAGGCCGGCCGTGTCGAACGCCCGCTTCAGCGCGGCGGGGTTGGTGGGCAGGAAGTTCGTCGGCGCCAGCGCATCAGCCAGCAGGCCCGCGGCCAGTTCGGCCTGGCCGTCCGTCACCGGGTCGCCGGCCCCGGCGGCCAGCAGGCGGCCGAGGTAATCCTGGTTGGCCAGGTAGTACTGGCGCAGCGCGAAGAACAGCGGGTTGCCGTCCCAGGCCGGGTCGGCGAACCGGCGGTCCTTCTGGTCGGCAGGCAGCGGCGGCGCCAGGTCGGCGCCCAGCCACCGGGCCAGCGCCACCGGCCCGATCCGGGCCAGGCTGGCCGCGTAGCCCGCCGTCGCCCCGGTGACCTGGCCCGGGTGCGACGCGGCCCGGCGCAGCACAGAGCGCGCGGCGCCGAGGAAGCCAGACAGGTCCAGGCCGGGCACCAGGCCCGCCTCCGGGCCGAGCGCATCCGCCGCGTGCTCGCTGTGCTGCCTGGCTTCCTCGGTGCTCACTGCGTTACCTCCCTGATCAGAGCCGCTCGAAGATCGCGGCGATGCCCTGGCCGCCGCCGATGCACATGGTCACCAGGGCGTACCGGCCGCCGGTCCGGCGCAGCTCGTAGAGCGCCTTGATGGTCAGGATGGCGCCGGTCGCGCCGATCGGATGGCCGAGGGACACCCCGCTGCCGTTCGGGTTGGTCCGCTCCGGGGGCAGGCCCAGCTCGCGGATGACCGCGACCGCCTGCGCCGCGAACGCCTCGTTGACCTCGATCACGTCGAGGTCGTCGACCTTCAGGCCGGCCCGGTCGAGCACCTTGCGGGCGGCTGGCACCGGGCCGATGCCCATGATCCGCGGCTCCACCCCGGCGTGGCTGTAGGCCACCAGCCGGGCCAGCGGGGTGAGGCCGTGCTGCCCGGCGTACGCCTCGCTGGCCAGCACCACGGCCGCGGCCGCGTCGTTGATGCCGGAGGCATTGCCCGCGGTCACCGTGCCGTCCTTGGCGAACGCGGGCCGCAGCCGGGCCAGGCCGTCGGCGGTCGCATCCTCGCGGATGTGCTCGTCGGCGTCGAACGTGGTGCTGCCCTTGCGCCCGGGCACCTCGATCGGCGTGATCTGCTCGGCGAAGTAGCCGCCGGACCGGGCGGCCGCCGCCCGGCGGTGGCTCTCCGCGGCCAGCTCGTCCTGGTCCTGCCGGGTCACCCGGAACTCCTCGGCCACGTTCTCCGCGGTGACGCCCATGTGGCAGGACTCGAACGGGTCGGTGAGCGCGCCGATCGTCGCGTCGACCGTGACGCCGTCGCCCATCCGCTGGCCCCAGCGCAGGCCGGGCACCCAGTTCTGGCCGCGGCTCATCGACTCGGCGCCGCCCGCCACCGCGGCGTCCGCATCGCCAAGGCTGATCGTCTGGGCCGCGGAGATGATGGCCTGCAGGCCGCTGCCGCACAGCCGGTTCAGCGTGAACGCGGGCGTGCTCACCGGCAGGCCGCCGTTGATCGCGGCCACCCGGGCCAGGTACATGTCCCGGACCTCGGTGTGGATCACGTTGCCGAACACGGCGTGGCCGACGTCGTCGGGTGGCAGGCCGGCCCGGCGCACCGCCTCGCGGGTTACCGTCGCGGCCAGGTCACACGGCGGGACGTCCTTCAGGCCGCCGCCGTACTTGCCGATCGCGGTCCGGGTGCCGGACAGCACCAGCACGTCTTGCTGCTCGTTGGTTGCCATGTCGCTCCTCACATGTCCAGGCCGCCGTTGACGCCCCACAGCTGGCCGGTGATGTACGCCGACTCGTCACAGGCCAGGAAGCTGACCACCCGGGCCACCTCCTCCGGCCGGCCGAGCCGCTTCATCGGGATCTGGGCGCGGACCCGGTCCAGCGCCTTGTCCGGCATCGCGGCCAGCATGTCGGTGGCGATGAAGCCAGGGGTGACCGCGTTCACGGTGACGCCGATCCCATCGCCCGGCGGGTGCCCGGCCTTGTCCAGCTGGAAGATGGCCTCGCGGGCCAGCGACTTGGTGAGCCCGAACAGGCCCGACTTGGACGCCGCGTAGTTGACCTGGCCGATGTTGCCGGTCTCGCCGATGACCGACGAGACGTTCACGATCCGGCCGGTGCCGCGCTCGATCATGTGCTGCAGCGCGGCCTGCGCGATGAAGAACGCGCCGGACAGGTTGATGTCGATCACCTTGTGCCAGTCCTCATCGGACATCCTGGCCGCGGTCTTGTCGATGGTGATGCCGGCGTTGTTGACCAGGATGTCGAGCCGGCCGTGCTGGTCGATCACCTCGCCGACCACCCGCCGGCAGTCCTCGGGGACACCGATGTTGCCCTCGTGCACGGTGAACTGCTGGCCGGGATGCCCGCCGCGCATGCTCTCCGCGAACTTCTCGGCCGCCTCATGGTTGTGCCAGTAGCCGGCCGCGACGCTGGCGCCCTGCTCGGAAAGGGCCTGGCTGACGGCCCCGCCGATGCCCCGGGTGCCGCCGGTGACCAGGGCCACCCGGTCGGCCAGCCCGGCGCTGCCCGCCGCTGAGGCCTGATGTCTGGTTGCTGTCATCGTTCGCTCCCCTCGGTAGCCGACCGCTGCAGGGCCTCGACGACCGACGGGTCGGCGAGGGTGCTGACGTCGCCGAGGTCCCGGTGGTCGGCGATGTCCCGGAGCAGGCGGCGCATGATCTTCCCGGACCGGGTCTTGGGCAGGTCCGGAGCCCAGATGATCCGCTTCGGCCGGGCGAACTTGCCGATCCGGGTACCGACATGATCGCGCAGTTCGCCGGTCAGCGCGGGGCCGGGCTCGGCGTCGCCGACGACCGTCACGTAGGCGATCACCGACTGGCCGCTCATCTCGTCATCGACCGCGATGACCGCAGCCTCCGCCACCGCGCTGTGCGCGACCAGCGCGGATTCGATCTCCGCGGTGGACAGCCGGTGCCCAGAGACGTTGATCACGTCGTCGATCCGGCCGGTGATCCAGAAGTAGCCGCTGGAGTCCCGGCGTGCCCCGTCGCCCACGAAGTAGGTGCGCGGCCCGAACCGCGAGAAGTAGGTCTCCACGTACCGGTCGGGGTCGTTGTACAGGGTGCGCAGCATGCTCGGCCACGGCTCGGTGAGCACCAGCAGGCCGTTCCCCTCGGTGACCTCGTTGCCGTCCTCGTCGCGCAGGCCGGCGGACACACCGGGCAGCGGGAGGGTCGCCGAGCCGGGCTTGGCCTCGGTGAGGCCGGGCAGTGGCGCGATCATGATCGCGCCGGTCTCGGTCTGCCACCAGGTGTCCACCACCGGGCAGCGCTCGCCGCCGATGACCGTGTAGTACCACAGCCACGCCTTCGGGTTGATCGGCTCGCCGACCGTGCCGAGCAGCCGCAGCGAGGACAGGTCGTGCTTGCCCGGGTACTGCTCGCCCCACTTCATGAAGCTGCGGATGGCGGTGGGCGCGGTGTAGAAGATGGATACCTTCGACTTCTCGGCCACCTGCCAGAGGGCGTCCTTGTCCGGGTAGTCCGGCGCACCCTCGTACATCACCGACGTGACACCGTTCGACATCGGCCCGTACACGATGTAGGAGTGCCCGGTGATCCAGCCGACGTCGGCCGTGCACCAGAACACGTCGTGCGCCGGGTCGAGGTCGAACACCATGGCGGCGGTGGCGGTGACCCCGGTGAGGTAGCCGCCGGTGGTGTGCACGATGCCCTTGGGCTTGGCCGTCGAGCCGGACGAGTAGAGCAGGAACAGCGGGTGCTCGGCGTCCATCGGCTCGGCCGGGCAGTCCGGCGCGGCCCGCTCGAGCAGCTCGTGGTACCAGTGGTCCCGGCCGGGGCGCAGCTCGCACGGTGCGCCGGTGGCCCGGACCACGATCACCGTCTGCAGTGCGTCCAGGCCGGCGATCTCCTCGTCCACCGCCTGCTTGATCGGTGCCGTCTTCCCGCGGCGCCGCGCGCCATCGGTGGTGATCAGCGCCTTGGCCTCGGAGGTCGCCATCCGCTCGCGGACGGCGGACGGGGCGAAGCCGCCGAACACGACGTTGTGCGGGGCGCCGATCCGGGCGCAGGCCAGCATGGCCACCACGACCTCGGGGATCATCGGCAGGTAGATCCCGACGACGTCGCCTTTGCGGACGCCCTGGTCTTTGAGCGCGTTGGCCAGCCGCTGGGTATCGGCCAGGATCTCGGCGTAGCTCAGCGACCGCTGCTCACCCTGCTCGCCGTGCCAGTGGAAGGCGATCCGGTCGCCGTGCCCGGCCTGCACGTGCCGGTCCAGGCAGTTGTAGGACGCGTTGAGCGTGCCGTCGGCGAACCAGGTGTAGAACGGCGGGTTGCTGTCGTCCAGCACCTGCTGGAACGGCTTGTCCCAGGCCAGCCGCTGCCGGGCCTGCTCGGCCCACCAGGCCTGGCTGTCGGCCGCCTGCTGGTAAAGGGCAGGGTCTTTGATCTGCGCGTGCGCGGCGAAATCGGCGGGAGGCGGGAACACCGGGGTGTCTCGCAGCTCCTCCATCCGCTGCGCGGCGTCTACCGGCTGACTCGTTGTCTGCGGTCCCGGCATCGCTGGCTCCTTTCTCGGGACCGCAGGCGCTGGCGATTCACGGTGACCGCCCCGCAGGCCGGCCGCGCGGTTCGGCGCAGCACGCTCGGTCCCGGGCGTAGCTGCATGGCGCCGGAGCGCCAAACGGGCGTCTTACCCTGTCGGCTTCCCAATGGCCTGCGCCAAAACCTGTCGGGACCGAAAAGTTACGTCTGCCCTGGCCCGCGGCCGCCTGGCTTTGCCCGTCGCGCCCGCCCCCGCGGCCGTCGTGACGGCCAGCGTCGGGTCCCACAGAGACGAGATGCCGGCCCGGGCTGTGACAGACCGCGGCGCAGGAGCAAGACTGGGGACTACGGATCAGGAACTTCAGGAGGCCACCATGACAGGTGATCCCGGCCGCCCGGATGAGCGCGACGCTGGCCTGCTCGGCTCCGAGCCTGGCGGCACCGATGAACTCGGCGCGGAAGCCGGCGGCACCGACGTCCTCGGCGCGGAGGCAGGCGGCACCGATGAACTCGGCGCGGAGGCAGGCGGCACCGACGAGCTGGGCCCCGAGGCAGGCGGCACGGACGAGCTGCGGGCCGGGGGCTGACCTGAGGGTCCGCCTCCTCGGCGGCGCCCGGCGGTTACCGGGCGACGGCGATGATCTCCGGGCTGGCCGCGGTGGCTGGTGACCGGTCCCAGTCGCCGTACCAGGTCACCTCGGTGCGGCCCGCGTCCGCCAGGAACCCGGCCACCTCGGCCTGGTCCATGAAGCGCAGCGTGTCCGCGACCACGACGACCTCGCCGCCGGCGAACCGGAACCAGGTCTCGTAGCCGACCAGCTCGCCGGAGACCCCGCTGATGTCGTAGTGCACCTCGGCGGCCACGCTCCCGGTTTCGACCTGCTGCCTGGTGTTCCGCGGGCTCCAGTGCTGCCACTCGCGCACGGCCGGGTTCCTGGTCTCGAACGCCAGCCGGCCGCGCGGGGCCAGGTGCCGGCTCAGATTGCGCAGCGCCGTGCGGACCGCGCCGTCGTCGCGCAGCAGCTGGAATACGTGCCCGGTCAGCAGGATCAGGTCGAACCCGGCGGGCTCGGCCAGGCCGGCGGCGTCGGTCTGGATCCAGCGCACCTGATCGCCGCCCGGCCGAGCGCGGGCCACGCCGAGCATGGCCGCGGCCGGGTCCGCGCCGGTGACCTGGTGCCCGCGCGCGGCCAGCTGGCAGGCGAGCCGCCCGGTGCCGCAGCCCATGTCCAGCACCCGCGCGGGCCGCCCGCCCGGGCCGCTGGCCTGGCTGGCTTCCCCGGCCACGCCGAGGTAGAAGGCGGTTTCCGGGCCGGGCGGGTTCAGCGCGTCGTACAGCGCGGCCAGCCGCCGGTCCGCGTACGCGGCGCTGACCTCCTGCTGATCCACGGCGTCAGCATAGGAGGAGTACCATCGGGCAGGTGATCCCGACGGTGCGCAACGCGGTCCGGGTCATGTACGCGGGAGCCGTCGCGAACCTGATCTATGCCCTCGTCTTCATCGCCACGCTGAACGGCACGGGCCTCGGTCCCGGCCAGGCGGCCCCGGGGCGCGCCGACGAGGCGCAGCACCTCGTCCTGGTCCCGGCCGCGCTCCTCGAGGGTGTGCTCGGCGCGGCAGCGTGGATCTTCATCGCGCTGGCCTGCCGCCAGGGGCGGAACTGGGCCCGGATCACCGGGGCGGTGCTCTTCGGCCTCGCCACCCTGGACGTGCTCGGCAACCTCACCGCCCCCCAGGCCGCCCCGGCCAGGGTGTTCGGCGGCGTGGTCTGGCTGCTCGGGCTGGCCGCGGTGGTGCTCCTGTGGCGCGGCGCGTCCAGCGCGTTCTTCCGTGGGCGGCCATCCTGACGCGCCGGGGCTACAGGTCCAGCACGATGTCGACGCGCGGTTGCGAGCAGCAGATCAGCGTGCTGCCCGCGGCGGGCTCGTCCACCGGGTCCGGGGCGTAGCTGACCGCACCGGACATCAGCCCGGTTTCGCACGTGTGGCAGACCCCGGTCCGGCACGACCAGCGGACCGGCACGTCACACGCCTCAGCCAGGTCGAGCAGGCTCGGCTGGCCCGGGTCCCAGCGCACGGCCAGCCCGCTGCGCGCGAACGTGACCTGCGGCCCGGTGCCGGGCGGTCCGGGCGGCGGGTGCGGCGGCCGGGCCGCCACCGGCGCGATGCCCGGGGTGGACGCGGGGCCGGCGCCGAAGATCTCGGTGTGTATCCGCGCCCGGGGCAGGCCCAGCTGGCCGAGGGCACGGGAGATATCGGCCATGAACGCGGTGGGGCCGCAGAGGTACGCGTCCGCGCCGTCCGGCAGGCCCAGCCCGGCCAGCGCCGGCCCAGTCAGCCGCCCGGCCTGGTCATAGTCGCGGCCCGCCGTGTCGCCCGGCGCGGGACGGCTGTAGCAGATGTACCGGTGCCCGCGGGCCAGCGACCCGATCAGCCCCCGGGACTCGGCCGCGAATGGCTCCCCGGCCCGGTCGCGCGCGCCGTGCAGCCACCACACCTCCCGCCCCGACCCGGCGCCGGCCAGCGCGTGCAGCATGGCCAGTACCGGGGTGGCGCCCACCCCCGCGCTGATCAGCAGCACCGGGTTGCCGCCTGGCTGCAGGGTGAACGTGCCGCGCGGCGCGGCCACCTCCAGCCGGTCCCCGGCCCGGAGCCGGGTGTGCACGTACTGGCTGCCCGCGCCGTGCGGTTCGCGCTTGACGCTGATCCGGTACTCGGCCGCGCCGGGGGGCCCGGACAGCGAGTAACTGCGCACCAGCGGCGGCTGGCCCGGGGTGGCGGGCAGCCGCACGGTCAGGAACTGCCCGGGCAGCGCGGCCGGCACGGTCTGCCCCGGGTCGGCCAGCCGGACCGACACGACCGACTCGCTCTCCACGGCGATCCCGGTCACGGTCAGCGGGCGGAACCCCGGCCACGCGGGCGCCGGGCTGACCGCGGCCAGCCCGGCGTTACCCGCCGCCCCGTCCGCCGTCCCGTCCGCCGTGGTCTCCGGCTGGCTGAGGATGGCCTGGAACGAGGCCCGCCAGCCGGCGGGCAGCGCCGGGATGCGCAGCGCCCGCTCGATCCGCGGACGGGGATGCCCAGGCAGGTACAGCAGCGCGTCGATCTCGGCGACCGTCATGCCCTCCGGGCCGGCCGCCACCTTGACGATCTCGTCCCCGGCCTGCACGGTGCCCTCGCGCAGCACCCGGAAGTAGAAGCCCGGCCGGTGGTGCGAAACGAGCAGCGCGGGAATCTGTGGGTCGTTCATCCGGATGCCGACCCGGTAGCAGGTGACCCGCGGCTGGGTCACCTCGAACAGCGCGCTGCCGATCTGGTACCGGTCACCGATGCACACGTGATCATCGGCCAGGCCCTGGACCGTGAAATTCTCCCCGAACTGCCCGTAGCCGAAGTCGTCCCGGTGCAGCTGCCGCTGCCAGTAGCGGTAGGACCCGATCTGGTACACGAACACGGCCCGGTGCTCACCGCCGTGCCCGGCCAGATCACCCTGCCCGTCGCCGTCGAGGTTCAGCCGCCGCGCCGCCAGCGGCCCGCCGGCGGGCCGCTTCCACACCCCGGTGTGCACCGTGCGGCCGTGCCAGGACACGTCCTGCGGCAGCCCCACGTTCACCGAAAGGAGCCGCCCCGACCGCATGCCGGCACCCTACTTCACCGGCAGGCAGCGCCCCGCCGGGGGCGCCGGTCACGCCTCGCCGCATGGGTTCTGTTAGGAAATCGGCCCCCCGCCCGGCCAGCCGGGTTCACCAGGCGGGTCCCGTGTTATCACGGTGACATGCGGACTGACCGGGACCGGCTGGCGGTGGCCGTCGCGCTCGTGGCCCCGCTGGCCCTGGCGGCGATCCTGGCCCCGTTCCGGGCTGGCTTCCCGAATACCGACGCCGCGCTGGCCATGATCCTGCTGGTGGTGGCCATCGCCGCGAACGGATACCGGCTGGCCGGGTACCTGGCTGCGCTGTCGGGCGCGGTGTGGTTCGACTTCTTCCTGACCCGGCCGTACGAGACGTTCGGCATCACCCATCGGGTGGATATCCAGACCACGGTGCTGCTGCTGGTCATCGGCGGGGCCGTCACCGAGCTGGCGGTCTGGGGGCGCCGCCAGTACGTGGCGGCCAGCCGGCGGGCCGGCTATCTCGACGGGATCAGCGCCGCCGCACAGGCGGTGGCCGTGGGCGGCTCCCCATCGGCGCTCATCGACCAGGTCACCCGCCAGCTCACCCAGCTGCTGGCGCTGCGCTCGTGCCGGTTCCAGTACGGCATGGCCGGGCTCGGCCACCCGGCCCGGCTCCGGCACGACGGGACGCTGCTGGCCGGGCAGCAGGTCTGGGATGTCGCGGCGCGCGGGTTCCCCCCGGATACCGCCGTCGAGCTGCTGGTGGAGAACGGCGGCATCCTGCAGGGCCGGTTCCTGATGACCCCGGCCGCGGGCGCGCGTCCCACCCTGGAGAACCAGCTGCTGGCCGTCGCGTTCGCCGACCAGGTCGGCGCCGCACTGGCCAGCGGGCAGCCCGTGGAGCAGTAAACGGATGGTGGCCCGCAGAGCCGGGTGCGCCAAGATGGGCCGGTGGACTTCGAGCCGTACCGGGGCGAGCTGGTCGCGTACTGCTACCGGTTGCTGGGCTCGTTCCACGACGCCGAGGACCTGGTGCAGGAGACGATGCTGCGGGCGTGGAAGGCCCGCGACCGGTACGACCGCAGCCGGGCGTCGGTACGGACCTGGCTGTACCGCATCGCGACCAACGCGTGCCTGTCCGCGCTGGAGGGGCGGGCACGGCGGCCGCTGCCCTCCGGGCTGGGCGCCCCCAGCGATGATCCCGCGGCGCCGCTCACCCCAGCGGTCGACATCCCCTGGCTGCAGCCGTTTCCCGATGCGCGGTTCGACCCGGGGACGCGGGCCGACATGCGGCTCGCGCTGGTCGCCGCGATGCAGCTGCTGCCGCCGCGACAGCGCGCGGTGCTCGTGCTCCGCGAGGTGCTGGAGTTCACCGCGGCCGAGGTTGCGGCGCAGCTCGGGACCACGGTCCCGGCCGTCAACAGCAGCCTGCAGCGGGCCCGCGCCGCCCTGGCGGGCAGCGCCGATGCCGGCGTGGTAACCGAACCAGGCGATCCTGGGGTGCGCGCGGTCATCGACCGGTACGTCCGCGCGTTCGAGGCCGCCGACGTCCCGGCGCTGGTGCGGCTGCTCGCCGACGAGGCGGTCCTGGAGATGCCGCCGGTGCCGCTGTGGTACCGCGGCCGCCGCGACTACGGCCGGTTCATGCGGCGCGTGTTCGATACGCGCGGGCCGGGCTGGGCCGCCCGGCGGCTCACCGCCAACGGGCAGCCCGCGCTCGCCGCGTACGCGCCAGGCCCCGGCGGGGGGCGCCGGCTGCACACCCTCCAGGTCCTCACCGTCACCGGCGGCCGGGTCACCCGCAACGTCGCGGTTGCCGATCCGCGCGTGTTCGAGGCGTTCGGCCTGCCCGGGCAGATCTCCGCCGGCGATCTGCGCCAGCCGCGATGAGTCCGGGCGGTGCCGCCGGTACATACCGGTGAGCGCCGACCGGAAGGAAACCCATCATGAGCGTCATCGTCATCGAGTTCATCACCCTGGACGGCATCGTGTCCGACCCCGACGGGTCCCAGGGCACGGCGGCCGGCGGCTGGGCGTTCCGGCACGGCCCCGAGGCGGTCGCCGGAGACAAGTTCCGGCTCGGCCCCGTGCTGGACAGCGGGGTCATGCTGCTGGGCCGCAAGACCTGGCAGCTGTTCTCCCGGATCTGGCCCGGCCGCGATGACCCGTTCGCCGCGCGGCTGAACGCGCTGCCCAAGCTGGTCGTCTCCGGCACGCTGACCGGCGCGACGGCATGGGCGAACTCACAGGTCGTCGGCGATCCCATCGACGCGGTCAAGCGCGAGCAGCGCGACGTGATCGTCACCGGCAGCCTGAGCATCGTGCACCCGCTGATGGCCAGCGACCTGATCGATGAGTACCGGCTGCTGACGTTCCCGACCATCCTGGGCGCCGGCGAGCGGCTGTTCCCGGCCGGCCACCCGCCCGCGGACCTGGAGTGCCTGTCGGCCGGCCGGTCCGGCGGCGCCGCCCTCGCAACGTACCGGAGGCGCGCTGGGCACGGGACTGATCTCACGTCCGGGCGGTGACCCGCGTCTTCCTGGCGGGCGCCCCCTGACCGACAATCCGCTCGCAGGAAGGACGACACATGTCGACCGAGGAGAACAAGGCCATCGTGGGACGCTGGTTCACCGAGTTCTGGGGCAAGGACTTCAACCCGGCCGTCATCGACGAGCTGGCTGCTCCCGGTATCCGGTTCGAGTACTCGCTGCACGCGCCGTGCCGCGGCCGTGACGAGGTCCGCCAGTTCGCCACCAGGTTCCGGGCTGCCTTCCCCGACCTCAGCTTCTGGGGCACCGCCGACCTGATCGCCGAGGGCGACTACGTCGTCGGCCAGTGGGAAGGGGGTGGCACGCACACCGGTCCCGCATTCGACGACATGCCGGTCGGCTCACTGCCCGCGGCCACCGGCAAGACCATGCGGTTCACCGGCACCACCGTGCTGAAGGTGGAGAACGGCCTGATCACCGAGGAGATCGGGCTGGACGACGGGGTCACGGTGCTGCGCCAGCTGGGCCTGATCGCCGCGGCCTGAGCCAGCTGAGCCGGGCCGTCCGCGTCGCGCCGGGCGGCCCGGCTAGCATCGGTGTCTCCGTACCCGGAGACCGAGGTTCGATTGGTGCGAGCATTCCTGGGCACCGCGCTGGCCGCCGGCGCGGCCGCCGCGCTGGCCGCGGGCTGCGCGGCGGCACCCGCGCCCCGGCCCACGCCAGCGCCGCACCCGCGGCTGTCCTCGGCCGCGCCCGGTCCGCTCAGCAGGCCGCAGGCGTGCCAGCACCTGCTCGACGACGTCACCCGTCACCAGGGCATCCCGTCCATCCCGGCGCTGCGGCGCATCGCGGATCACGTCACCGAGCCGCGGATGGCCGCCGACGCGCGCTCCGCCGTCCGGGACATCGGGCACACCGGGATCGCGCCGATCCCGCTGGCCCTGCTCCGCGACGACTGCCGGCGGGCCGGGGTACGTATCCCGCCCCCGTAACCGCCCCGCCACGGGCAGAAACGGTGAACGCCGCGCGCCGTAGGACATGGCTGCCACATCCATGCAGTGCCCGGGCCGGCTGGGAAGTGCATGGCTGTGGCGTTCATGCAGTCCTGACTGCGTGGTTGTGGCATTCATGCTGTTGGCTGCGCGGGCGGGCGGTCAGCCCGGGTGGCGGAGCCGGCGGGCGACGATGACCAGGACGATGCCGACGCCCAGCGCGACCGCGTTGGGTACGACCAGGACCATGTTCCCGGCGGCTGACCCGTACGCCACCCAGAGCGAGAACCCGGCCAGCAGCACGAGGAAGTAGCCGACGGACACGTCGCGCGAGGACTTCTCGCGGATCATGCGGCGGATCTGCAGAACGGGGGACAGCCCCATCAGCACGCCGTAGGCGGATGCGGCGGCGGCGAGTTCAGGCGGTGCCATGGACGTCCTTCCAGGAGGCGCCCTGGCCCGGCGGATCGTGCTCGCCAGCTATCTGGTGAGGGGCGCAAGCACGACCACGGGCAATTCTACCGCCGCGGGCGTCCCCGGCCCGATGAGCCGGGGCGGTTCTAGACTTGCCCGGACGAGGCCCACCCATGGCGGCGAGCGCACGGTCAGCGGCGGAGGAGCGCGATGGCTGATCCCTACCAGCTGGACCGCTTCGTGGCGGCCCAGGATGACGGCAGCTACCGTGACGCCGTGGCCGAGCTGCGGGCCGGCCGGAAGACGAGCCACTGGATGTGGTTCATCTTCCCGCAGGTGGCCGGCCTGGGACGGACCCCGACCGCGCAGTACTTCGCGATCTCCTCACTCGACGAGGCCCGGGCCTACCTGCGTCACCCGGTGCTCGGCCCCCGGCTGCGGGAGTGCGCAGGCATACTGGCCGGCCTGGACCGCACCGACCCGGACCAGATCCTGGGCGGCGTGGATGCCATGAAGCTCCGGTCCTCGATGACGCTGTTCATGACCGCGGCCCCGGACGAGCCGGCGTTCGGCGAGGTGCTGGCCAGGTACTTCGGCGGCGTGGCCGACCAGCTCACGCTCGACCGGCTCACGCTCGGCCGGCGCTGAGCCGCACCGGGTCCCGTACCGGGAGTTGATGGCGCCGAGCGGGCGCGGGCCCGCAGTATGACGTATTGCTCACGGTCCGGCCAGCGGTGAAAGCGGGCACTAGCATGGCCAGCGGGGGGATCGCATGGACTTCAGCCTGCAGCTCTTGCCGGAACAACCGCTGGCCGACCTGATCGAGACCATCCGTCTCGCGGATGAGCTCGGCTTCCGCGCGTGCTACAGCGCGGATGAGACGTACCACAAGGACATGTGGATTCTGTTCGCGGCCGCGGCCCCCCAGACACGCCGGCTGCGCTTCGGCCCCGAGGTGTCCGGGGTGATCCTGCGGGACCCGACGCTGATCGCGCAGCAGGCGGCGACGCTCGATGAGCTCACCGGCGGCCGCGCCGAGATCGTCTTCTCCATCGGCAACGTGGCGCTGCTCGATCAGTACGGCATCGCGTGGCAGGGCACCAGGCCGCTGGCCCGGCTCATGGAAGCGCATGAGGTGCTCCGCACGTTCCTGGCCGACGGCCGCATTGACTTCCAGGGGGCGTTCTACCACTACTCGGGGCTCTTCACCGCGGCGCGGCCGGTTCAGCAGCCGCTGCCGCTCAAGATCGGGGCGATGACCGGGCCGCGCTCATTCCGGCTGGCCGGCGCCATCGCCGATGGGGTGCACGTCGCCTGCGCCCACTCCTCCCAGGCGCTCGGCTATGCCGCCAGCAACGTCCGCGAAGGGGCCGGGCACGCGGGCCGCCAGCTCGGGGCGGGCTTCGATTTCTGCGCCTCGACCCTGGGCGCGATCTCGGCCGACCCAGCCGCGGCCAGGGCCGCGGCCCGCGTCGCGGCCGCCTTCTACATCCCCTCGATGGCACCCGGGCTCATCGAGCGGCACGGAATCCCGTACGCCGAGGTGCGGCCCGTCGTCGATGCCTTCGCCCGCGGAGACGTCGAGCGCGCGCTGGAGCTGACCACCCCCGAGATCGGTGCGCGGCTCTCGATCGCCGGCACGCCCCAGGACTGGGTCGAGCGCATCCAGGCCGACATCGTGCCGCACGGCTACAACCACATCGCGCTCGGCCTGGTCGATCCCTACCTCATCGAGGGCTGGTCGGGCCAGCGCGCCGACGGGCTCCCCGATCTCCCCGGCCAGCTGGAGCTCTTCGCCACCAAGGTGGTGCCGGCGCTGCGGGCCGCTGACGCATCACATCCGGCTCCTGGGCCCAGCTAGATGGCCTTCGGTCACCGCCCGGCGCACCGCCACCGCGCGTAGCGGCGGTCGTAGACCTGCTGCCGGGCCGGGACCGGGTGCACCACCCGGTCCGCGGAGCCCGGCGCATCCGCGGAGCCCGGCGCATCCGCGGAGCCCGGCGCGCCCGGCAGGCCGAGGGCCCGGCCCGCCAGGACCGCGGCGCCCGCGGCCGCGGACTCGCGGCCGGCGGGCATCCGGACCGGCACGCCCAGCACGTCCGCCAGGATCTGCGGCCACAGCGTGCCGCGGGCCGCGCCGCCGGTGAGCACGGCGTCGCCGAAGGTCACCCCGAGCAGCCTGGCCAGCAGCTCGGCCGACCGGCGGGCCGAGTACGCGGCGGCCTCTTGCACGGCCCGGGCCCGCGCGGCCAGCTCATCCTGGCCGGCCCGCGGCCCGCGCCGGAGCGGCCCGAACGGCGGCTGCCAGCGGGCCCAGGTCCACGCGTCGGCCGGCGCCAGCCCGGCCAGCAGGCCACCGGCCCCGGGTGGCACCGCGCTGGCCAGCCGGTCCAGCTCCGGGTAGCCGGGTGCGCCCGGCCACCGCGCGGCGGCGCTGTCCCGCAGCCAGCGCAGCGCGAACCCGGCGTAGAAGCCGATGCCCTCGACCAGCCACTGCCCGGGGTGGACGTGGCAGATCGTGCGCAGCCGGCCGTCCGGCTCGACCGCGGCCCGGTCCGTCGCCGCGGTGTGCTTCCAGAAGCTGCCCCCGGTCACGGTCAGCTGGCCGGGCGGCCGGCCCGCGGCGGCCAGGCCGAGCGCGGTGTCCAGCCCGCCCGCGACCACCTGGGTGGTAATGGCCAGGCCGGTCTGCCGGGCGGCCGCCGGGCTGATCCGGCCCACCACCGTGCCGGCCGCCACGACCTCGGGGAACAGGCCGGGCGGCAGCCCGCACAGCGCCAGCAGCTCTGCCGACCAGGTGCGGCGGGCCAGGTCGAACAGGCCGGAGGTGGAGCCGATCGACGCCTCGGTGACCAGCACCCCGGTCAGCCGGTACACCATCCAGTCCGCGATCATGCTCAGCCGCCGCGCCGCCGCCCACCGGCCGGGCTGGTGCTGGCGCAGCCAGTCCAGCCGCGGCGGCGCGGTCAGCGTGAGCCAGCCGCCGCCGACCTGGTAGAGCCGGTCCGCGGCCCCGCTGGCCAGCAGGGACCCGGCCGCCGCGCGGGCCCGGGCGTCCCCGTTGGCGCAGGCCCAGACTTCCCGGCCGTCGCGGCCGTAGAGCACCAGGCCCCCGCCCATGCCCGAGCAGCCCACGGCCAGCACCGCCTGCGGGTCGGCCACCGAGCCGACGGCCTCCCGGATGCACGCGCAGATCAGTGCCCAGTGGCCGGCCCAGTCGAAGTGCTGCGAGCCAGCGACGCCGGGAACCGGCGGGTGCGACCATTCCCGCTGAGCCACGGCCGCCTCCCGGCCGGCCAGGTCGTAGAGGACGGCGCGGCAGCTGCCGGTGCCCGCGTCGAGACCGAGCAGATAGCCGCTGGCCGGAGCCGGTGCGCGCCCTGTCATGCTGATGCGATGGGCGAACCGCGGGTGCTGGTCACGTCGGGGGACCCGGGTGGGGTCGGCCCGGAGCTGGTGCTGCGCGCGCTGGCCGACCCGGAGGTGGCCGGCCTGGCCGAGTTCACCGTGCTCGGCGACCCGGCCCACTTCCAGCCGGACGCGGCCGCGCTCGGCCTGCCGCTGCCCCGCATGCAGCCGGTGACCGGCCCGCGGGTGCCGCGCGGCCGCCCGTCGGCCGAGGGCGGCCGGGCCGCGGTGGCGTCGGTCCGGGAGGCGGCCCGGCTGCTCGCCGGGGGTGCGGCCGTCGCGCTGGTGACCGCGCCGGTGTCCAAGGAGGCCCTGCGGCTGGCCGGGTACCGCTGGCCGGGCCAGACCGAGATGCTGGCCGACCTGTGCGCCGCCAGCGACCTGCGGGTGCTGCTGATGGGCGGGCCGCTGCGGGTCGTGCACGTGACCGCGCACCGCTCGCTGCGCGCGGCGATCGACGCGGTGACCACGGCCAGCGTGCTGCGCACCATCGAGCTGGCCGACGGCGCTGGCCGCCGCCTGCTGGGCCGGGCGCCGCGGGTGGCGGTGGCCGGGCTCAACCCGCACGCGGGGGAGGGCGGCATCCTCGGCGACGAGGACGAGCGGGCCATCCGGCCCGCGGTGGCGCAGGCCCGGTCGGCGGGTATCGACGCATCCGGGCCGCTGTCCGCGGACAGCCTGTTCCCGCGGGCCGCGGCGGGCGGCACCGACCTCGTCGTGGCCATGTACCACGACCAGGGGCACATCCCGGTCAAGCTGCTCGGCGCCGGCCAGGGCGTGGCGGTCACCCTGGGCCTGCCGTTCCTGCGCATGTCGCCGGACCACGGCGCGGCGTTCGACATCGTCGGGCAGGGCGTGGCCCGGGCCGGCAGCATGACGGCCGCGGTCCGCGCCGCCGCGCAGGCCGCCGCGGCCCCGGGACACCTGACCATCTAGAGGCTGGCCTCGATCTCGGTCAGCGTGTCGTCCAGCACGCCGGCGACGTGGTCGAGCTGGGCCTCGGAGACGATGTACGGCGGGCTCAGGTGGATGTGGTCACCGCCCCGGCCGTAGTTGGCCCCGGCCACCCCGGGCAGGATCAGCACGCCCCGGTCCATCGCCCCGCGGACCACCCGGCGGGTCAGGCCGGCCTGTTCCGGGAACGGCTCCCTGGTGTCCCGGTCGGCCACGAACTCCAGCCCGGCGAACAGGCCCAGGCCGCGCACGTCCCCGATGATCTCGTGCCGTTCCGCGAGCCGGTCCAGCGCCGCGCGCAGGTAGGCGCCCTTGGCCGCCACGCCGCCGAACAGCTGGCGGCCGAGCGCGTACTGGAGCACCTGCAGGCCGACGAACGTGCACATCGGGTTGCCGCTGTAGGTGAACCCGTGGCTGAAGGTGCCCGAGCCCGCGGTGAACGCGTCCACCACCCGCGGCGCGGCCAGTACCGCGCCGAGCGGCACGTACCCGCCGCTGATGCCCTTGCCCATGACCACGATGTCGGGCTGCACGCCCCAGTGCTCGATGGCCAGCCAGCGGCCGGTCCGCCCGTACCCGGTCAGCACCTCGTCCACGATGAACAGCACGTCGTAGGCGTCGCAGATGTCCCGGATCCGCTGGTAGTACTCCGGCACCGGGACCACGCCGGTGACCGTGGAGCCGATGACCGGCTCGGCGATGAACGCCGCCACGCTGTCCGGCCCCTCCATGACGATCATCCGCTCCAGGTCGTCGGCACAGGCCACCCCGCAGCCCGGGTAGGTGTGCCCGAGCGGGCAGCGGTAGCAGTACGGCGGCACGATGTGCGGGACGGGGGTGAGCTGGGGACCGAACGGCTCGCGCCAGGAGGGCCGGCCGGACAGCGACAGCGTGGCCAGCGTGCTGCCGTGGAAGCTCTGCCAGCGCGCGATGACCTTGTGCCGCCCCGGCCGGCCGCACTGCAGGTGGTACTGGCGGGCCATCTTGACCGCGGTCTCGTTGCCCTCCGAGCCACCGGAGGTGAAGTACACCCGGGCGGCGAGCTGGGGGTTCATCGCGACCAGCGCCGCGGCGAGCTGCTCGGCCCACGGGTTGGTGAACGTGGCCCCGTACACGAAGCTGACCTCGCTGCCGTGCCGCGCGATCGCGTCGGTGATCTCCCGCACGCCGTGCCCGAGCACCACGGTGCCGGCGCCGCCGACCGCGTCCAGGATGCGCTGGCCGCGGGCCGTCCGCAGGTACATCCCGTCGGCGCCGACGATGCTCTGGTAGGCCGCGTTCAGGTCGCGGTAGAACACCGCCGAGCTCACCGCTGCGCTCCTTGTTCTTGCTTAACGCCCTCGCCGGGCGGCTGATCCCGCGCCAGCCTGCTGGACTCGCCGGGCCGCAGGCAGACCTCGGCCACGTGCAGCCCGTCGGCGAAGGCGGCCGAGCGGTGCCGCTCCCACAGGAGCTTCTCGTGCCCGGGCAGGATGCGGCTGGTCTGCCCGCCGGTGACCCGCATCAGCTCGTCGAGGGCCAGCAGGCAGTTCTCCTGGCTGCCCATGGCCAGGCCGATCGGCACGTAGCGGCCGTCGCCGCCGATTCCCTCGATGTTCGCGTACAGGTACATGACGTCACCGGGCACCACCCACACGCCGGAGGACTCGTTGCGGATCACTACGTGCTGGTGGCCGTAGGTGTGCGTGTCGAAGTCCGGGACCAGGCTGATGCCCGGGAACACGTCGTCGCACGCCCCCTCCACCAGCCGCAGCCGGCCGTGGGCGGCCAGCTGCAGCAGCCCGGCCAGGTCCTCGGCGGCGACGCCCTGCTTGAGCCAGTCCATGGCCCGGGGCAGGCTGACCGCCCAGGCCCACTTCTCCAGCTCGCGCCGCTGCAGGTACACGGTGGCGTTGGGGAAGGCCCCGACATTGCCGAGATGGTCGAAGTGCGCGTGGGTGACCAGGACCGCGTCCACGTCCGCCGGGGTAACGCCCACCCGGGCCAGCAGCCGGGCCGGGTCACGCCAGATCGTGATGCCGTCCTCGTCGGCCAGCTCCCGGCCGCGCCCGGCGTGCCGGTAGCCCGCGTCGACCAGGATCGTGTGCGCGGCGCTGCGCAGCACCGTGACGCAGTACGGGATTTCCCGGTCGCCGCCCTGCCCGTGCAGCAGCAGCCCGAGCGGTGAGCTGGCCCGGGCGAACTCGATCACCCAGATGGAGTAGTCAGCCACGGTGCCGCCTGATCCGGTGCGGCCTGATCCGGGCGCGCCTCACGCGGTCACGCCCCCGTCGACCAGCAGCGGCGTGCCGGTGGTGAAGCTGGACTCCGCGCTGGACAGGAACAGCGCGGCCCGGGCCACCTCGGCCGGGTCGGCGAACCGGCCGAGCGGGTGCGCGGCCCGGTCCGCGTCGCGCACCTCGGCCAGCGGCCGGCCGCCCGGCCGCCCGCGCAGCCACGCCTCGTGCAGCGGCGTGGCCACCGAGCCCGGGCAGACGATGTTGACCCGGATGCCGTCGGCCGCGTGGTCCAGGGCCAGCGCCCGGCACAGCATCAGCAGCCCGCCCTTGCTCGCGCAGTACGCCGCCCAGCTGCGCTCGGCGGCCAGCGAGTTGGCCGAGCCGGTGATCACCATGGTCCCGCCGCCCGCCGCGGCCAGCTCCGGGATGCCGAGCTTGGCCAGCAGGAACGCGCCGGTCAGGTTCACGGCCAGCACCCGGTTCCACTCGTCCAGCGTGGTCTCCGGCACCGTCTTGGCCACCCCGGTGCCGGCGTTGGCCCAGAGCAGATCCAGGTGGCCGAACCTGGTCACGGCCGCCGTCACCGCGCGGGACACGTCGTCCGGGCTGGCCGCGTCGCCCGCCACGAACTCGGCCTGGCCGCCCCGCTCGCGGATCTGCCCGGCGACCTGCTTGCCCCGGTCGGCGTCGGTGTCGAGCAGCACCAGGGCGGCGCCGTGCGCGGCGAACAGCTCCGCGCCCGCCGCCCCGATGCCGCTGGCCGCGCCGGTGATCACCCCGGCGCGGCCAGCCAGCCGCCGGTCCGCCTCCGTCACCCCCCGGTCACCAGCCCGCGGCCCGCCCAGGAGGCCCCTGCCTAGTGGCCACCGGTCTGCTCGAACACCAGCTGCGCCCGGCGCATCCAGTCCTCCTTGCCGCTCACCCGCAGGTAGATCAGGACGACCACGGTGAGCGCCAGCACCACGACGAACGTCATCAGGCCCCAGAACACCGGGCCGGTGCTGGTGAACGGGGAGAAGTAGGACTTCCAGACGACCACGATGCCCGCAGCCGAGGCGACGGCCGGGATGACGATGTGCAGCAGCGGGTTGAACTGGGGGCGGCCCTCGGTCAGGTAGTACCTGACCACGCCGATGTTGCACAGCACGTACATCAGCACCAGGCCGATGGTGATCGCGTTGGCCCAGGAGAAGAACACGTTCTCCGCGCCCCAGATCAGCACGCACGCGAACGCGATGACCTGCACGCCGACCTGCAGCGTGATCGCGTTGACCGGGGTCTTGCGGTTCGGGTTGACCTTGCCGACCATCTTCGGCAGCACGCCGGACCGGCCCATCGCGTACCAGGTCCGGGTCCCGCCGTTGAAGCACGCGATGGACAGCGCCAC
>Ga0335078_10002300_pt1 | contig 28981 bp, 20 predicted proteins | sample Lox_Sample_32_FD_206711 | JGI IMG/M metagenome (GOLD analysis project Ga0335078, IMG submission 206711) | Soil microbial communities from Loxahatchee National Wildlife Refuge, Florida, United States - Lox_Sample_3.2 | ecosystem: Environmental > Terrestrial > Soil > Wetlands | place: USA...
GAGAGCACCCAGATGCGCCGGATCGGCGCCGCCGCCGGCCTGGCCGCCGAGGTCGCGGCGCTCACCGGGTCCGCCGCGTGGGTCGACCTGCTCCGCGTGTTCGAGGCCCAGCTCATCACCGGCGGCACGGCCGGGCTCAAGCAGGTCGCCGCGCTGTGCGGCCACGCCTGGGAGGTCGAGGACCCGGGCGGCGGCGAGTCGATGATCTGGTACGGCCGGGCCGTGGCCGCCGGCGAGCCGGCCGCCGCCAGGGCCGCCCGCGACTGGCTGCTCGCCTACAACCGGGGTGACGTCGAGGCCACGCGTGCGCTGCGGGACTGGCTCGCCGGCAGCGGCACCGGCTGCCCGCCGGTCGAAGACCTCGGGCCGTAGGGCCCGGCCAGCCACGAACCGGGATTCCGGGCGGCGCCGGGGCGCACAGAGTGCCGTATTGCCGTATCGCAGTACTTACCGGGAGCGGCGGGAAGCGGCGCGGCGCAGCGGCCCCGGAGCCGGCCGTAACGCTGCCACCTGCGCACCCGGCATGAACGTAGATCCCACAAGACCGGGACATTCGGTCTTGATCGGCGGACCGAACGGCCCTCTGGCCCGCGGCGCAACAGGCCTAACGTTCGCCTCAGGAGCAGTAGGGCTCCCGCAGGGCCGGATGGCCTTACGGCGCACCACAGCCCCCGAGACCGCCCATCAGGCCCTGTGCCCGGGCAGCCCCCTCGGCCGCGGTGATCCTGACAGCCAGGGGCAGGCGCCCCGCGGTCCCGTCATTGATCGTTTCCGGAAGGGAGGGGTTGGGATGAGAAAGCGGGCGATCGCCATCGCTTTCGCCGCGGTGGCGGGCCTCGTCCTCGCCGCGTGCGGGTCGAGCAGCTCAAACACGCCGTCGGCTAACCAATCCAGCACGTCAGGCAAGCAGATCACGGCCGCCTGGATCTACGTCGGGTCGCCGAGCGACGCGGGCTGGACCCAGCAGCACAACATCGGCCGCATGGCGGTTGTGCACACCTTCGGCACCAAGGTCAGCACGGTCTACAAGCAGAACGTGCCCGAGGGCCCGCAGGCCACGTCCGTCATCCAGCAGCTGGTCAACAGCGGCGCGAAGATCATCTTCTCGACGTCGTTCGGCTACCAGCCGTCCATGGTGGCGATGGCCAAGAAGTACCCGGACGTGTACTTCGCGCAGGCCACCGGTACCGCGATGGCCAAGAACCTGGGCGAGTACGGTGCCGCGGGCGAGGAGGGCGACTACCTGGCCGGCATGGCCGCCGGGTACGCCACCAAGACCGGCAAGATCGGCTTCGTCGCCCCGTACCCGATCCCCGAGTGCATCAGGGAGATCGACTCGTACACGATGGGCGCGCGCTCGGTGCACCCCGGCGCCACCGTCCAGGTGGTGTGGACCAACTCCTGGTTCGACCCGTCCAAGGAGCGGGCGGCCGCGCAGAGCCTGGTCGCGTCCGGTGTGGACGTGCTCGGTGACGGCGTGGACGACCCGACCGTCGGCCAGGTCGCCCAGGCCAACGGGCTCAAGTGGACCGGCTACGACTCCAACCAGAACAGCTTCGCGCCGAAGGCCTTCCTGACCGCGACCGTCTACGACTGGAACAGCTACTACGTCAACGCGGTCAGGGCTGCGATGGCCAGCAGCTGGAAGAGCAGCTTCTACTACGGGAACATCTCCGACGGGGCGATCGGCATCGCGCCGTTCGGGCAGTCGGTGTCCCAGCAGGCACGGACGGCCATCCTCAAGAAGGAAGCCGAGATGAAGGCGGGCACGTTCAACCCGTTCACCGGCCCGCTGACCAAGCAGAACGGGACGGTCGGCGTGCCGGCCGGCCAGACCCTGCCGGTCTGGGTCGCGAGCAACCCCAACCAGCTCAGCAAGTACACGCTGAACTGGTTCGTCCAGGGCGTCATCGGAAACCCGCAGGGCTGACGACGCCATGAGCAAAGAGCCGACGACAGCGGCCGGGCAGCCGGTGTTTCCCAACGGGGACACGCCGGGCCCGGCCCGGATGAACACCGAACCAGCCGGGCCGGACCCCGCACCGGCCGGGCAGGACAGGGGCACGGGCGGCCCGGCCGCTGTCCCGGCTCTGGCCGCGCGCGGCATCAGCAAGCACTTCCCCGGCGTGATCGCGAACGACCGTGTGGCGTTCGAGGTCCTGCCGGGCGAGGTCCACGCCCTCCTGGGCGAGAACGGCGCGGGCAAGACCACCCTCTGCAACGTGCTCACCGGGCTGTACCGCCCGGATGGCGGGCACATCGAGATGGGCGGCGAGCCACGCCGCTTCCGCTCCCCGAAGGACGCGCACGAGGCCGGGATCTTCATGGTCCACCAGCACTTCAGGCTCGTGCAGCCGCTGACCGTGGCGGAGAACATGATCCTTGGGTGGTCGCCGGAGCGCGGGGCATGGTTCTCGCCGCACCGGGTCGAGCGCGAGGTGGCGGCCATCGCCGAGAAGTTCTCGATGCCCATCGACCCGCACGCGAAGATCTGGCAGCTCTCGGTCGGCGAGCAGCAGCGGGTGGAGATCCTCAAGGCGCTCTACCGCGGCGCGCGGATCCTCATCCTGGACGAGCCCACCACGGTGCTCACCCCCCAGGAGGTCCGGCAGCTGTTCGGCACGCTCCGGGAGATGACCGCGAACGGGACCAGCGTCGTCTTCATCTCGCACAAGCTGCCCGAGGTGCTGGCCATCTCCGACCGCATCACGGTGCTGCGGGCGGGCACGGCGGTGGGCACGGTGCGGACCGCCGGCACCGACGCCAAGTCGCTCGCCCGGATGATGGTGGGGCGCGACATCGTGCTGTCCCGCCAGGAACGGGCGGGCCACCAGGCCGGGGAGACCGTCCTCGGGCTGGATGGCGTCAGCGCCATGGGCGACCTCGGGGCCCCCGCCCTGGACCGCGTGTCACTGCAGGTGCGGGCCGGCGAGATCGTCGGGGTGGCCGGGGTGGCCGGCAACGGCCAGCGGGAGCTGGCCGAGGTGGTCGCCGGCGAGCGCCCCGCCACCGCCGGGACCGTCACGATCGCGGGCAGGCCCCAGCACGGTACCCCCTGGGAGTCGATCAAGTCCGGCCTCAGCTACGTGCCCGAGGAGCGGATGGGCGTCGGGGTCGCGCCGGGGCTGACGATCGCCGACAACCTCATCCTGAAGTCGGTCCGCGAGAACGGGCACTTCCTGCACGCCAAGCGGGCGGCCCGGGACGCGGAGCAGTTGATCGAGCGGTTCGACATCGTCGCCCGCGGCCCGAAGACCATCGCCCGCGAGCTGTCCGGCGGCAACGTGCAGAAGCTGCTGCTGGCCCGCGAGCTGTCCGGGCATCCCAAGGTCCTGATCGCCGCCTCCCCGACCCGGGGGCTGGACGTGGGGGCCACCGAGAGCGTGCGCAAGCTGCTGGCGCAGTCGGCGGACAACGGCGTCGGTGTCCTGCTCATCAGCGAGGACCTGGACGAGGTCCTCGACCTTTCCGATCGCATCGCAGTGATGTACCGAGGGCAGGTGGTCGGCGTGGTCGAACGTGACGACGCGGACGTCAACCAGATCGGCCTGATGATGGCGGGGGTGGCGTCATGATCCGCTTCACGGCGCGCGAGAACGTCCCGCGCTGGCTGAACTTCGCGGTGCCGCTCGCCGCCGTGGTGGTCGCGGTGATCGTGGCCGGGGTCGTGCTGGCCGCGACGTCGCACAACCCGCTGACGACCTACCAGAGCATCATCCAGGCCAGCATCACCCAGCCGGGCGCCTTCAGCCAGACGCTGGTCAGCATGACCCCGCTGATGTTCACCGGCCTCGCGGCGGCGGTCGCCTTCCGGATGCGCCTGTGGAACATCGGCGGGGAGGGCCAGCTGTACATGGGCGCGATCGGCGCGGCCGGCGTCGGCCTGTACTTCCACAGCCTGCCCGGCCCGCTGCTGATCGTGGCCATGATCGTCGGCGGCGTCCTGGCGGGGATGCTGTGGGCCTCGATTCCCGGGGCGCTGCGCGCCTACCTCAACACCAACGAGATCCTCACCACGCTGATGCTGAACTACGTGGCCGCCAACGTGATGTACTACCTGATCTTCGACAGCAACTCCTACTGGCGGGACCTCACCTCCCCGTCGGCCAAGGTGTTCCCGCAGGGCAAGACGCTGTCCGACGCGGCCACCTGGCCGGCCCTGCAACTGGGGAACGTCACGATCCCGTTCGGGCTGCTGTTCGCCATCGGCCTGGCCCTGCTGCTGTGGGGCATGATCCGCGCCACCCGGTACGGCTACGAGATGCGCGTGCTGGCCGACTCACCCATGGTCGGCAGGTACGGCGGCATCCGGACCCGGCGGAAGATCCTCTCGCTGATGGCGATCTCCGGCGGCATCGCCGGGATCGGCGGGGCCAGCCAGGTGGGCGACTTCAGCCACGTGCTGGACCCCCGGGGCCTGGAGCAGGCGGGCTTCGGCTACTCCGGCATCGTGGTGGCCGCCCTCGCCCGCTACAACCCCATCGCCGTGGTGGTGACCTCGTTCTTCATCGGCATGCTGGTCAACGCCGGGTTCGCGCTGCAGGGGCCCAACTTCCCGATCGGCCTGACCGGGACCATGGAGGGGATCCTGCTGTTCTGCGTGCTGGGCGCGGAGATCTTCACCCGGTACCGGCTCACGGTCCGGCGGCCGCATGCCAAGGTCCGTACCGCGGCCCCGGTTTCCCCGCCGCCCGTCGCGGTGGGCCAGGCGACGACCTCGCACGGAGGCGTGTCATGACCGGCATCAATGCCAACATCGGGATCTCGATCATCATGACCGCGATCCTGTACGGGACCCCGCTGGTGTTCGCCGGGATCGGCGAGCTGTTCGCCGAGCGCTCTGGCGTGCTCAACCTGGGCGTCGAGGGCATGATGCTGATGGGCGCGGTGATGGCCTTCTTCGTGTCCCAGGATATGACCGGGCCGAGTTGGCTGGTGTTGCTGGTCGCGGTGCTGGTGGCCATGATCGCCGGGGCGGTGATGGCCCTCATCCACGCGTTCGTCACCATCACGCTGCGCGCCAACCAGATCGTGTCGGGGCTGACCCTGACCATCTTCGCCGGGGCCATCGGGCTGTCCTCGTTCATCGCCGAGGACAACAAGCTGGGCGGCAAGGCCGGCAAGCACCAGTTCGTCCCGCTGAACCTGTTCGGCCTCAAGCACCTCCCGGTGATCGGGCCGATCCTGTTCAACCAGAGCGCCATCGTCTACGCGTCCTGGGTGGTCGTGGGCGCGGCCGTGATCTACCTGTACCGCACCCGCATCGGGCTGCACCTGCGCTCGGTCGGCGAGTCGCCGCAGGCGGCCGACGCGATGGGGATCAACGTGACCAGGTACCGCTACATGCACGTGCTCCTCGGCGGGGCGCTGGCCGGCGCGGGCGGCGCGGTGTTCACCCTGCAGATCGCGACCAACTGGATCGACGGGATGACCGCCGGCGCCGGCTGGATCGCGATCGCGCTGGTCATCTACTCGTTCTGGCGGCCGGACCTGCTCCTCCTCGGGGCCTACCTGTTCGGCGCGTTCACCAGTGTGGGCTTCGACCTCCAGGCCCGGGGGGTCACCTCGATACCGTCGGAGTTCTGGTCGGCGCTGCCGTACCTGATGACGATCGTGGCGCTGGTGGCCGTGTCCGCCAGTTCCATCCGCCGGCGGCTCGGCACGCCGGCGGCCCTGGGCGTCCCGTACGTGCGGGAGGAATCATGACGGCAGGCAATACGGCCAGCCCCGATTCCCTGGCGCGGCGGCTGGCCGTGGCCCGCGGGGACGAGCCGGCGGATCTGGTCCTCAAGGGCGGGCGGGTGCTGTCGGTGTTCACCGGGGAGGTGTTCGAGGCCGACGTCGCCATCTGCGGCGAGCACATCGCCGGCCTGGGCAGCTACCACGGGCCGGCCGAGACGGACGTGCGCGGGCAGGTCCTGGTCCCCGGGCTGCTCGACGCGCACATGCACATCGAGTCCACCAAGCTGATGGTGGACCAGTTCGCCCGGGCCGTGCTGCCGCACGGCACCACCACGGTCTTCATCGACCCGCACGAGGTGGCGAACGTGTTCGGGCTGCGCGGCGTGCGCGCGCTGCTGGAGTCGGCCGGCCAGGTCCCGCTGGACTACTACGTCATGGTGCCCTCGTGCGTGCCGGCCAGCCGGTTCGAGGCGAGCGGCGCGACCGTGACGGCCGCGGAGATAGGCGAGTTCCTGCGCGAGCGGGACGACGTCATCGGGCTGGCCGAGGTGATGGACTTCCCGGGCGTCGTGGCCGGGGATCCGGACGTGCTGGCCAAGCTCACCGCGGCCACCGCCGCCGGGGGCCACCTCGACGGCCACGCGCCGGGCCTGTCGGGTGCCCCGCTGTCCGCCTACCTCGCCAGCGGCGTCGGCAGCGACCACGAGTGCACCGACCTGGCCGAGGCACTGGAGAAGCGCCGGCTCGGCATGTGGATCATGATCAGGGAAGGGACCGGCGCGCGGAACCTGGAGATGCTGCTGCCGCTCGTGCTGCAGCACGGCACGATGAACACCAGCCTGTGCACCGACGACCGGGAACCCGACCACCTGCTGCGCGACGGCCACGTCGATGACCTGGTGCGCAAGGCCATCCGGCTCGGCTGCAGCCCGGCGGACGCGGTCGTCATGGCCACGATCAACACCGCGCGCTGGCACCGGCGCCCGCGCCTCGGCGCGCTCGCACCGGGGTATCTTGCCGACATCGTGGCCGTGCCGGACCTGCGCGACTTCCGCCCGGCGATGGTGTGGAAGCGCGGCAGGCTGGCCGCCGAGGGGGGCCAGGCGGTCCCGATCGCCCGGGCCCAGGCGCCCGGCTGGATGCACGACAGCGTCCGGACCCCGGTGCTGCGGGCGGCGGACTTCCGGCTGGCCGCGAACGGGCGGGTCCGGGTCATCGGCGTCGAGCCGGGCAGCCTGACCACCCGGGCGCTGACCGCCGAGCCGGGCCGCAGTCACGGCGACGCGGTGGCCGACCCGGAGCGGGACCTGGCGAAGGTGGCGGTGATCGAGCGGCATCGCGGGACCGGCCGGGTGGGGGTCGGCTTCGTCTCCGGTTTCGGCCTGCGCCGTGGCGCGCTCGCGTCCACGCACGCCCACGACGCGCACAACCTCGGCGTCGTCGGCGTCAACGACGCGGACATGGCGTTCGCGGCGAACCGCCTGCGGGAGACCGGCGGCGGGCAGGTCGCCGTGCTCGACGGGCGGGTCCTGGCGGAACTGCCCTGCCCGGTGGCCGGGCTGCTGTCAGAGCTGCCGTTCGAGGAGGTGGCGGCGGGCGCCGTCGCACTGGACGAGGCGGCCCGGTCCGTGCTGGGCGCGACCTACCCCGCGCCGTTCATGGCCATGTCGTTCCTGGCGCTGACCGTCATCCCCGAACTCCGCATCACCGATCGCGGCCTGGTCGACGTGACCAGGTTCGAGCGCGTCCCCCTCTCCGCCTAGCACCCCAGGCCGCCTAGCACCCGTGGCACTCACCGCCGCGGCGGGCTCGGTGGCGGTGCCGGTGGCGGGGCGGCGGACGGGCGGTTGAGCCAGGTGAGGATGGCTTCGAGGACGCCCCCGGCGACGGCGAGCGCCTTGTCGGAGATCTCGTGCCAGTCGGTGTCCGGGCGGGGATCCACGTCGCCGATCTTCAGGCCCTGGCGCACTGGCGTCCCCTCGGCGATGAGCCCGCGGACCAGGCCCGCGAACGGGGCACGCACGGGCGCGCCGGCCACGGTGCCGAGGACCGCGCCGTCGGTCACCACGTCGCCGATGCGCGCGCGCCACCGGGCCGGGCCGTCCGCGGGGGCCCGCAGCACCCGCTCGGCGCCGCGGCCGCCGATCAGGCCGGGGGTGCCGGTGTTGGGCGCCGCGCTGCCCTGCCACAGCACCCGGCCGAGCCGGGAACCGCGCATGGTCTCGACCACCGCGTGACAGTCCTGGCCGGCCACGAAACCGGGCCCGAGCGCGATCACCAGCGGCGCGTCGCCGATCGTCGTGTCCAGCGCCCGCTTGGCCACGCGGGCGTCGACCACCACGTCCGCGGGCAGCGGCGGCAGCGCCGGCGAGACCACCACCGGCACCACGCCGGAACGGGCCAGGCAGGCCGCCTCGGCGGTGGTCGCGCGGACCGCGCGGATGCCCTCCACGGTCACCGACCCCTCGTCCACGGCGGTGGAGAACGCGACCGTGCGCCGGACGGTCAGGGGATGCGCCAGCTCGCACAGCACCACGCCGAACCCGGCCCGCTTCAGCCGCCATGCCACCCCGGTCGCCAGGTCACCGGCACCGCGCAGCACGACGAGGACGCCGGCCGGGGATCCGGTCACCGTGCGCTGCCCCGTCCCGGGCCGCCGCCGGCGGCGCCCCGCGCTGGCTGGCCCGGCACCGCGCCGCCGCCTCCGCCGTGTCCCGGGCCGTCCTGGCCGGGACTGTCCTGTCCCGGGGCGTCCTGTCCCGGGGCGTCCTGGCCGGGGCCGTGGCGCCGCAGCGCGATGATCTCGCTCATCACCGCGAGCGCGATCTCCTCGGGCGTCTCCGCCCCGATGTCCAGGCCGATCGGCGTGGTGACCCGGCCGAGCGCCGCCTCGGTGACGCCCAGGGCCAGGAGCTTGGCGCGGGTCGCGGCCCAGCGCCGGCGGCTGCCCATCACGCCGATGGACCGGGCCGGGGTGGCCAGCAGCAGCGGCAGCGCCGCCACGTCCGCCTGCACGCTGCTCGTGGTCACCACCAGGTGGGTCTGGTCGGTCACCGGGACCTGGCGCAGCACCTCCTCGACGGGCCCGGCCAGGCGCAGGTCGGCCCCGGGCACCTGGGCCGCGGTGACCATCTCCGGGTCCGCGTCGGTGGCGATCACCCGGAACCCGAGCCAGTGGGCCAGGTGCGCGATGGCCCGCCCGACGTGGCCGCACCCGACGACCAGCACGGCCGGCGGCGGTACGTGCGGCTCCAGGTAGACCGTCATCTCGCCGCCGCACGGGCTCAGCTGCCCCGCGCCGTTCAGGTCGTAGCGCGCCAGCCGCGGCTCCTCCCTGGCGAGCGCGTCCAGCGCGTCGGCGACGACGCGAGACTCCACCGCGCCGCCGCCGATGCTGCCCGAGAAGCGCCCGCCCGGGTGGACCAGCATCTTGGAGCCCGCGTGCCGGGGCACCGAGTGGCAGGTGCCCACGACGGTCGCCATGACCACCGGCTCCCCGGCGTCCACCGCGGCCACGAGCTCGTGCAGCAGCGAGGCCGGGTCGCCGTGCTCAGCCATGGCCGCCGGGCCCCGTCAGGTCCTGGCCGCCGGACCCGCCCGGGCCCGGCCCGTCCTGCCCCGGCTCGGCGTGCAGCGCCCGCCACACCCGCTCCGGCGTGAACGGAAGCGAGTTGATCGTCACCCCGGTCGCGTCGGCGATCGCGTTGCGGACCGCGGGGGCCACGCCGTCGATGGGTATCTCGCCCACGGCCTTGGCGCCGAACGGCCCCGTCGGCTCGATCGTCTGCACCAGGAAGACCTCCATCGGCGGCACGTCGTCGGCGCGGAAGATCCAGTACGGCCCGAGCCGCGCGTTCAGCGGGCGGCCCGCCTCGTCGATGGCGATCTCCTCGGTCAGCGCGTAGCCGAGCGCCTGGATCATGCCGCCCTCGACCTGCCCGCTCGCGGTCACGGGATTGATCGCGATCCCGCAGTCCACCGCCATGACCAGCTTGGCAACGGTGACCTCGCCGGTCTGGCAGTCCACCTCGACCTCGGCGAACTGGGCGGCGAACGGGGCCGGGGAGTCGGCCGACACGTGTGAGGCGGTGCCGATGATCTGGGCCTGGTCCTCGGTGTGCAGCGAGTTCAGGGCGATGTCGGAGAGGAACACCGACCGGCCGTCGGGTGCCCAGGCGCGGTTGTCGCGCAGGCTGACCTCGTCCGGCCCGGCCAGGCCCAGCAGCCGCGCCGCCCGGGCGGCGATCTGGTCCGCGGCGGCCTGCGCCGCCTTCTTCACCGCCATGCCGGAGATGTAGGTCGTGCTGGACGCGTAGGCCCCGGTGTCGAACGGGGTGATGTCGGTGTCGGAGGCGTACACGAGGATGTCGCTGGCGTTCACCCCGAGCACCTCGGCGGCGATCTGGGCCAGGATCGTGTCCGCGCCGGTGCCGAGGTCGGTGGCGCCGGTCAGCAGGTTGAACGACGCGTCGTCGTTCATCTTGATCGAGCACGAGGCCATGTCCACCAGCGGGATGCCCGAGCCGTGCATGCACAGCGCGAACCCGATGCCGCGCCGCACGTGCGGCCGGCCGGCGGGCTGCCGCCAGCCGGGGTCCTCGCGGCGCTCCCAGCCGATCGCGGCCTGTCCCTGCGCGACGCATTCCTCCGTGCCGCAGCTGCTGACCTTGGGCAGGTCCTCGGGCGCGATGTCCTCGGTGGCCCCGCGCTCGGACAGGCGCGGCGCGATGTCCATCGGATCCCCGGCGCGCACCCAGTTCTTGCGGCGGAACTCGATGGGATCCTGCGACAGGGCCCGGGCGATGTCGTCCATGTGGCTTTCCAGGGCGAACAGCGCCTGCGGTGCCCCGTAGCCGCGGAAGGCCCCGGCCACCGGCCGGTTGGTGTAGGCGACGTCGCAGTCGTACCGCTTGGCCGGGCAGTTGTAGGAGGACAGGCCGCGCAGGCCGGTCACCGACTGCACGGTGAACCCGTGCGCGCCGTAGGGCCCGGTGTTGGCCATCACCCGCAGGTCCTGCGCCACCAGCCGGCCGTCGTCGTCCACCCCGGTGCGGTAGGTGAGGGTCTGCGCGTGCCGGGTGCGGGAGCAGGTCAGCTCCTCCTCCCGGGTCAGCTCCAGCCGCACCGGCCGGCGCGTGGCCAGCACCAGGTGGCCCACGATGTCCTCGATGAGCACTTCCTGCTTGCCGCCGAACCCGCCGCCGATCCGGGGCTTGATCACCCGGATCCGCTTCACCGGCAGGCCGAGCAGCGGCGCCAGCATCCGGCGCGCGTGGAACGGCACCTGGGTGGAGGACCGGAGCACCAGCCGCTCGTCCGGGTCCAGCCAGCCGATCGTGATGTGCGGCTCGATCGGGCACGGCTGCACCTGGTGCACGTGGAACGTCTGCTCGAACACCCGGCTGGCGCCGGCCATGGCCGCGTCCAGGTCACGGACGGTGGCGCCGCCCACGTGCGTGCTGATGTTGCGGGCGGCGTCGAGGATGCCCACCGAGTCCGCCTCGTCGTGGACCAGCGGCGCCCCGCCGGCCAGCGCCTCCCGCTCATCGAAGACGGCCGGCAGCACCTCGTAGGTCACCTTGATCCGGCGGCAGGCCTCGGCCGCGATCTCCGCGGTGTCCGCGGCCACGGCAGCCACCCGGTCACCCACGTGGCGCACCGTGTCGTCGAAGCTGACCTGGTCCCACGGGTATGGGTTGGGCCAGCTCTGGCCGCCGGAGGAGTACTTCACCCGCCGGGTGTTGCCGTAGTGCACCACCGCGTGCACGCCCGGCAGCGCCCGTGCGGCGGAGTCGTCGATGTCCAGGATGCGCGCGTGGGCGTGCGGGCTGCGCAGCACCTTGGCGTGCAGCATGCCGCGCACCTCGATGTCGTCGGTGAAGGCGGCGTTGCCCTTGGCCAGCCGCACCGCGTCCACCTTGTGCTCGGGCTTGCCGACCACGGCCATCTCGGGCGGGTGCGCGGCGGGCACCAGGCGCGGGATCGCCAGCGGCGCCGGGCTGGCCCCGGGCTCCGCAGGCCCGGCGGCCGCTACGGGCTCACCGGCCGCTAGCGGCCCGGCGGCCGCGCCCGGCCCGGCGGCCGCGCCGGTCGCGGTGGGCTCCGGCGTGCGGCGCCCGACGATGACGGGGGCCATCGGCTCGGGCTTGGAACCGCGCAGTGCCGCGGCGGCGCGGCGGACCGCCTCGACGACCTTGGCGTAGCCGGTCTCGCGGTCCAGGATCCCCGACAGCGCGTCGCGGATCTCCGGCTCCGACGGGTCCGGGCTGGCCTGGAGCAGGGCCAGCGTCGCCAGGATCATGGCGCCGACCGAGTACCCCGACTGCAGCGCCCCGGTGTCGACGAAGGCCTCCTGGATCGGGTGCAGTTCGCCAATGGCCACGTTGAGGCTCTCCACGGTGGTCACCTCGTGCCCGTTGGCCTGCGCGGCGAGCAGGACGTCGGCGCTGACGAGGCGGCCGTCCAGGAGCACGGCCGCCGCCCCGGTCTCGCCGGTGTCCGAGCCGTACCTGACGCTGAACAGCCCCTCGCGGCGCAGCACCGCCAGCAGTGAGTCGCCGGGAGCGCAGTTGACCGGCGTCGGGCGCCCGTTGATGGTGAGGCAGATGTGCATCATGAGATCGCCTCCAGGGCACGGCGGGCCAGGATGGCCGCCAGAGCGCGCCGGTACTCGGCGGAGCCGCGGAAGTCGCCGGGCGGATCGAGGGCGCCGGTCCAGTCCGGCCCGCGGACCAGGACCGGCGTAGCCGCCACGCCGGCCAGGGCCAGGCGCCGCTGCCCCGTCCCGCTGATGCGGGCCACGGCGGCCACGATGGGCCGGTCGGCCCGGGTGCGGGCGGTGCGCGCGGCGGACGCGACGCCAGAGGTGTCGATGGTCAGGTCCGTGATGACCCGGCCCGGGGCGAGCGCCGGGCCGGCCAGGAACTCCGCGAGCCCCTTGCTGCTGGTCCCCTCGGCGCTGGCCAGGCCGAGCACCACGTCGTGGGCCAGCAGCGCCGCAAGCAGTTCGCTGTCGGCCTCCCGGGCCGCGACGCAGCCCCCGAGGGTGGCCTGTGCCCGGAGCGTGCTCGGCTGCTCCCGGCGGGCTGCCTCGCGGATGACCGAAGGCAGCGCGGGGCAGCGAGCGATCCGCTGGAGCGTCGCCATCGACCCGGCCCGCAGGCGGCCACTGCCGAGCGCCTCGATGTGGTCCAGCCCGAGCGCCTGCAGGTCCACCACCTGGACGGGGCCGGCGCCGTCCGCCTGGCCGGCGTTCAGCTTGGTCCCGCCGGCGAGGACGACGGTATCGGGCCAGGAGAGCAGGAGCAGCGCCTCGTCCAGGCTGGCCGGGCGCCGGTACGCACTAACCGCTGTCATACCCCCACATTTCCCGGCCGGGCCAGCGGCTGGCAGGGCCTAACGCCCCTGCGTGGACGGCCATCCGGCCCGCACTGGGCAAGAACCGTTGGCCTGCACCCCCATCTGGTGTTTTGCTGGCCTCAGAGGGGACCTTCGCCCCTACGCCGGAAGCGGATGTGGGCGGAACGTCAAGTGAGTCCCCCCTTACCGCGAGGAGACATGCTGATGGACTTCACGCTCAACGGGGAGCCCCGGTCCGTACGGGCGCAGGAGGGTGAGAGCCTGCTCGCGCTGCTCCGGGACAGGTGCGGGGTCACCTCGGCCAAGGACGGCTGCGCGCCCGAGGGATCCTGCGGCGCCTGCACGGTTCTCGTGGACGGCAAGGCCGTGGTGTCCTGTGCCCAGCCCGCCGGCCGCGCCGAGGGCCGTGAGGTGACGACGCTCGAGGGCCTCTCGCCGGACGAGCGCGCGCTGTGGGCGGACAGCTTCGTGGCGGCGGGAGCGTCGCAGTGCGGCTTCTGCTCTCCCGGCATGGTGATGAAGGCGGAGTCGCTGCTGCGCAAGAACCCCAGCCCGGAACGCGGGCAGGTGATCTCCGCGCTGGCCGGGAACCTGTGCCGGTGCACCGGCTACGTCAAGATCATCGATGGGGTGCTGCTCGCCGCCCAGGCCCGGCAGGGCATCCCGCTGCCGGACGCCGACACCGGCGGCGGGGTCGGCGCCCGCGCGCCCCGGTACGCCGGTCACGAGCTGGCGCTCGGCGACAAGCCGTACATCAACGACATGAGCATGCCCGGGATGCTGCACGGCGCCATCCGGTTCTCCGATCACCCCCGGGCGAGGATCGTCTCGGTCGACACCACCAGGGCCCGCGCCTGCGCCGGGGTCGTGGCCGTGCTGACCGCCGCCGACGTGCCCGGCGACCGGGTCCAGGGCGAGCTCACCAAGGACTGGGTGCAGATCTGCGCGCCGGGGGAGACGACCCGCTACGTCGGCGACGTCGTCGTCCTGGTCGCCGCGGAAACCCGGGCCGCCGCGCGGGCCGCGGCCGACCTCGTGGACGTCGAGTACGAGGTGCTCGAGCCGGTGACCGACCCGGTCGCGGCCATGCGGCCGGACGCCCCGCAGCTGCACCCGGCCGCGCCGGGCAACGTGCTGCACCTCGCCGCCTACCAGCGCGGTGACGTGGACGCGGCGCTGGCCGGCGCGGCCCACGTGCTGACCGAGACGTTCAGCACCCAGTGGATCGAGCACGCGTTCCTGGAGCCGGAGTCCTCGCTCGCCTATCCCGCCGAGGACGGCGGCGTGCACTTCTACACCCAGGGCCAGGGCATCTGGAGCGACCGCCGCCAGGTGGCCGGCCTGCTCGGCCTGCCCGAGGACAAGGTGCGCGCCACGCTGGTCTCCAACGGCGGCGCGTTCGGCGCGAAGGAGGACCTGAACGTCCAGGGCCACGCCGCGCTGCTCGCCCGGCACACCGGCCGCCCGGTGAAGCTCACCCTCAGCCGGGAGGAAAGCCTGCGGTTCCACGTCAAGCGGCACCCGCTCACGATGACCTACACGGTCGGCTGCGACTCCGAAGGGCACCTGCTCGGCCTGCGCGCCCGGATTATTGGCGATACGGGCGCCTACGCCAGCGTGGGCGACAAGGTGCTGGAACGCGCCGCCGGCCATGCCTGCGGCCCGTACAAGGTGCCGGCCGCGGACGTGGAGGCACGCGCGGTCTACACCAACAACGTGCCCTGCGGGGCCATGCGCGGCTTCGGGGTCAACCAGGTCAACTTCGCGCTGGAGGGCATGCTGGACCGGCTGGCCGAGCGGGTCGGGCTGGACGGCTGGGACATCCGCTGGCGTAACGCGGTCGAGACCGGGGACGTGTTCGGCACCGGCCAGCGCCTCGGCCCGGGGGTCGGCATCAAGAAGTGCCTGCTCGCCGTCAAGGACGCGTACAAGGCGGCCGAGTTCGCCGGGATCAGTTGCGGGGTCAAGAACACCGGCGTGGGGAACGGCCTGACCGAGTACGGCCGCGCCGTCCTGCGGATCGGGGCCGGCGGGCCGGTCACGCTCTACCACTCGTGGACGGAGATGGGCCAGGGCGTGCACACCGTCCTGCGGCAGATGCTCTGCGAGGAACTCGGCATCGACCCGTCGCTGGTCACGGTCGAGGTGGACACCCGGTACGAGCTGGGCTGCGGGCAGACCACCGCCTCGCGCGGCACGGTGCTCGGCGGCCGGTCGGTGATCGACGCCGCCGCCAAGCTCCGCGCCGACCTGGACGGCCGGGAGCCGACCCGCACGGTCCTGGCCGGCCTGGCCGGCCGCGAGTACCACGGCGAGGTCCGCATCACCGGCACCACGCCGCTCGGCGCGCCGGCGGAGAACCCGGTAACCCACTTCGCGTACGGGTGGGCGACCCAGGTCGTGATCCTCGGCCCGGACGGCGCGATCGAGAAGGTCGTCGCCGCCCACGATGTCGGCAAGGTCATCAACCCGACGCTGCTGGAGGGCCAGATCGAGGGCGCCGTGCACATGGGCCTGGGCCACGCCCTGTCGGAGGAATACGTCGTCCGCGACGGCCTGCCGGTGACCACCACGCTGAAATCCCTGCACATCATCCCGCCCCGGGGCATGCCCCCGGTGGAGTGCGTGTTCGTCGAGGAGCACCAGCCCGAGGGCCCCTACGGCGCCAAGGGCGTGGGCGAGATCGGCCTGGTGCCCATCGCGGGCGCGGTATCCGGCGCGCTGGCCAGCTTCGACGGCGTCCACCGGACCCGGCTCCCGATGAAGGACTCCCCGGCCGCGCGGGCCGCCGTGCCGAAACTGGCCCGGGCCCAATGAGAGGGCCGCTGCTCACCCCGGCAGCCACAACCGCCGCAAGCCCCGCAGCCAGGCGCCCGCAAGGGAGGCATTGAGATGAACGCCGGTCCCGGCGGCGCTGCCGCCGGCCTCGCCCTGCGCGGCGGCACGGTGGTCACCTGCCTGGACCCGGTCAGCCTGGCCACCGCCGACGTGGTCATCGCCGGGGGGCGCATCGCGTCGGTCGGGACCGCGCCGGCGGGCATGCCCTGGCGGGACTGCTCCGGCACGCTGGTGCTGCCCGGCAGCGTCTGTGCCCACCACCACCTGTACTCGGCGCTGTCCCGGGGGATGCCCTACCGGCTGGACCCCCCGCAGAACTTCCTGCAGATCCTCCAGCGCGTCTGGTGGCGGCTCGACCGGGCGCTCGACGAGGCCACGGTGCGGCTCTCCGCCCTGGCCGGCGGGCTGGACGCGCTCCGCGCCGGCACCACCACGATCATCGACCACCACGCGTCGCCGAACTTCATCGACGGCTCGCTCGACGTCATCGCGGGCGCCCTGGCCGAACTGGGGGTGCGGTCGGTGCTCTGCTACGAGGTCACCGACCGGGACGGGATGGCCCGGGCCGCGGCGGGCGTGGCGGAGAACCGGCGGTTCCTGGCCCGGGAGTTTCCGCTGGCCCGTGGCATGGTGGGCGCCCATGCCTCGTTCACGCTCTGCGACGACACCCTGGAGGCGTGCGCCGAGGCCGCCCTGGCGGCGGGCGTCGGCGTGCACATCCACGTCGCTGAGGACGCGGCCGACCAGCGGGACGCGGAGGCCGCCTACGGCATGCGCGTGGTGGAGCGGCTGGGACGCGCCGGGGTGCTCGGCCCCGCCGCGCTGCTCGCGCACTGCGTGCACGTCACCGGTGCGGAGATGGACGACATCGCCTCGACCGCCGCGGCCGTCGCACACAACGCGCGCAGCAACATGAACAACCGCGTCGGGTACTCGCCACTGGCGGGCCGCGGGCCGCGCGTCGCGCTGGGCACGGACGGGATCGGCGGTGACATGATCACCGAGTCCCAGGCGGCGTACTTCCGGGCCGTGGAGGCGGGGGCGGCGACCGACCCTGGCTGGCCGCTGCGCCGCCTGGCCGAGGGCGCGCGCATCGCCGGGGGCAGCTTCGGCGAGCCCCTGCTCGGCCTGGTCCAGCCCGGCGCCCCCGCCGACCTGACGGTGCTCGACTACCCGCCGCCCACCCCGCTGACCGGGGAGAACCTCCCTGGCCACTGGGTCTTCGGCCTCGCCGCCAGCCAGGTCCGCGACGTGATCGTGGCCGGCGAGATCGTCGTCGCCGACCGGCACTCCACCCGCGTCGACGAGGCCAAGATCGCCGCGGAGGCCGCCCGCGAGGCCAAGCGGCTCTGGTCCCGGCTGGAGGAGATTCCCCCGCACCCGTTCACCCCGAAGGGAGGCTGAGTGTCGTGACCGTCAGCAGCACCGGGCGCGTGGCGCTCTACCTGCAGGACAAGCATCCGATCAGGGAAGGCATGGACTACGTCCGCTACGCCGAGCAGCGCGGCTTCGAAGCGGTCTGGCAGGCGGAGAGCAGGCTTGTCCGGGAGGCGACGGTTCCCATGGCCGCGTTCGCCGCGGTGACCGAGCGCATCAAGGTCGGATCCGGGGTCATCCCGATCTGGACCCGGAACGTCGGCCTGCTGGCCGCGACGTTCTCGACCCTGCACGAGCTGGCCCCCGGCCGGGTCATGCTCGGCCTCGGCGCGTGGTGGGAGCCGCTGGCGAGCAAGGTCGGCGTGGACCGGCGCCGGCCGCTGCAGGCCATGCGGGAGGTCGTCACCGCCACGCGGCAGCTGCTGGCCCTGGAGCGGGTCACCTACCACGGCGAGTTCGTCCACCTCGACGACGTGGAGATCGACATCGTGCACGGCGACCGGTCCCCCCGCCAGGTCCCCATCTACATCGGCGCGACCGGCATGAAGATGATGGAGCTCGCCGGGGAGATCGGTGACGGCGCGGTGCTGAACTACATGGTCAGCCCCGAGTACAACAAGCGGGCGCTGGAGGCGCTGGCGGCCGGCGCCGACCGCGCCGGGCGCTCCCTCGACGACATCGACCGCCCGCAGCTCGTGGTCTGCTCGGTCGACACCGACCGGGCGGTGGCACTGGACCGGTCCCGCGAGCTGCTGACCCAGTACCTGGGGCAGCAGCCGCACATCATGAAGGCGAGCGGCGTCGATCAGGGCCTGATCGACGAGATAGGCAAGATCCTCACCTGGCCCGCCAGCGAGGAGGACATCCGCAAGGCGATGCGCCTCGTTCCCGACGAGGCGGTCCAGATGATCTCGGCCTCCGGCACTCCGGACGAGTGCCGGGCGAAGGTCGCCGAATACGTCGCAAGTGGCGCAACATGCCCGATCCTCTATCCCCTCGGGGATGACGTCAGATTGATGATCGACACATTCGCGCCCGCGGCCAGTCAATCCATCTAGTAGTCAGGGAGGGTTATTCCCATGCGCAGCTTTACCGGCCGCGACATTTTGTCGCTCAAAGACATGGAGCGCGAAGAGTATTTCTACATCTTTGACGTCGCCGAGAGGCTACGGCCCTACGCCGCCGAGCGGCGCAACGCCGACCTGCTCAGGCACAAGACGCTGCTGACCGCCTTCTACCAGCCCAGCACCCGCACCCGGATGGCGACCGAGGCAGCCATGCACCGGCTCGGCGGCCACGTGCTCGGCTTCTCCGACGCGAAGATGACCAGGGCCGGCGACTTCTACCAGGAGTCGATCAAGGACACGGTGCACATGCTGGAGTACTACGCCGACGTCATCGCGATGCGGCACTTCCAGCAGGGCGCGCCGGCCGAGGCGGCCAGGTGGTCGTCGGTGCCCGTGATCAACTGCGGCGACGGCTGGGGCGAGCACCCGACCCAGGTCCTCACCGACCTGTACACGATCTGGCAGGCGAAGGGCACCCTGGACGGGCTGAAGGTGCTGTGCGTCGGCGACATGAGGATGCGCACGATGCACTCCATCCTGTACGCGGCGTCGCAGTTCGACATGGAGGCGTTCGTGGTCTCGCCGCCGGAGATGTCGCTGCTGCCGGAGTTCAAGGCCGAGATCGACGAGCGCAACGTGGTCTACCGCGAGGTGGAGTCGGTGGAGAAGTGCATCGCCGACGCGGACGTGATCTACATGGAGCCGGTCGTGCAGCCCGACTACACCAAGTCCCGGGTCGACCCGGACGCCGACAAGGGGCTCACCCCCGCCGCCTACCAGGTGACCAGGGAACTGCTGCGCAGCAAGGCCAAGAGCGACTCGATCATCCTGCACTCGCTGCCGCGGATGGACGAGTTGCCCCCCGACGTCGACGGGACCCGGCACGCGCGCTACTGGCAGGAGGCGTTCAACGGGGTCGTCATGCGCATGGCCCTGATCTCGCTGGTGCTCGGCGCGGTGGAGTAGGGGACCGGCGATGCAGACACACTTGCGCGGCCGTGACCTGATCACGCTGCAGGAATGGACCAAGGACGAGATCGACACGCTGCTCGACATCGCGTTCGAGCTCAAGCGGGACCGCGCCCTCGGCCAGCCGCACCCCTACCTGCGGGACCGGGTGCTCGCCATGCTGTTCTTCTTCTCCAGCACGCGCACCCGCGCGTCGTTCGAGGCAGGAATGGCCCAGCTCGGCGGGCACGCGCAGTTCATCGAGAGCCGGGTCACCCAGATCGCCCACGGCGACACCCCGAAGGAGATCGGCGAGATCCTCGGCCGCTACAACGACGGGATCGCCATCCGGCACTGCGACTGGGGGGTGGGGAACGCCTACCTGCGCGACGTCGCGGCGGCCAGCCGGGTTCCGGTGCTGAACATGCAGTGCGACATGTACCACCCGCACCAGGTGCTGGCCGACCTGATGACGATGATCGAGCGCTTCGGCGACCTGCGCGGCCGGACCGCCACGGTGAGCTGGGCCTGCGCGTCCAGCTACCAGAAGCCGATCAGCGTGCCGCAGAGCCTGGTCCTGCTGCTGCCCCGGTTCGGCATGAACGTCCGGCTGGTGCACCCGCCGGAGTTCTCGCTCGTGCCGGAGATCGTCGAGCAGGCGAAGTCCAACGCCCGGGCCGGCCACGGCGGCTTCGAGATCATGCACGACTTCGACGAGGGGATCCGCGGTACCGATATCGTCTACGCCAAGAGCTGGGGGGCGATGGAGACGACCACCGACGAGGCCGAGGGCGCAGCGCTCATCGCGAAGTACTCGTCGTGGATCACCGACGAGCGGCGGATGGCCCTGGCCGGCGAGGACGCCGTGTTCATGCACCCGCTGCCCGCCGACCGCAACGTCGAGGTGACCGACGCCGTGATCGACGGCCCGCAGTCGGTGGTGTATGACGAGGCGGAGAACCGGCTGCACGCCCAGAAGGCCGTGATGGCCCTGACCATGGGCTGAGAGGGGAGGCATTAGATGAATGGCCGTGTCGCGGTGGTGGCGATCGGCGGTAACTCGCTGATCAAGGACGCCAAGCACGAGTCGGTACGGGACCAGTACCTGGCGGCGCACGAGAGCACAGAGCACATCGTGGCCATGATCAAGGAGGGCTGGACCGTTGTCGTCACCCACGGCAACGGCCCCCAGGTCGGCTTCATCCTGCGGCGTTCCGAGCTGGCCGCGCATGAGCTGCACGAGGTGCCGCTGGACGTCTGCGGCGCCGACAGCCAGGGCGCCATCGGCTACGCGCTGCAGCAGAACCTGGCCAACGCCTTCCACCAGGGCGGCCTGGACCGGGCCGTGGCGACGGTGATCTGCCAGACCGAGGTCGCGGCGGATGACCCGGCGTTCACCCATCCCAGCAAGCCCATCGGCTCCTTCATGGATGAGGAGCAGGCGGAGCGGCGCCGGCAGCAGGGCTGGAACCTGATCGAGGACGCCAACCGGGGCTGGCGCAGGGTGGTCGCCTCACCGATGCCGCTGCACATCGTGGAGCTGCCGGTGATCCGCCGCCTGGTCGACGCCGGCATCATCGTCGTCACCGCCGGCGGCGGCGGAATCCCCGTGGTGCGGAACTCCGCCGGCGAGCTGGCGGGCGCGGCCGCGGTCATCGACAAGGACCTCGCGTCCGCGCTGCTGGCCAACGCGCTCGACGCCGACCTGCTGCTCATCTCCACCGCGGTGGAGCAGGTCGCGCTGAGCTTCGGCACGCCGCAGCAGCGGTGGGTGGACCGGATGACGCTTTCCGAGGCCAAGCAGTATCTCGCCGAGGGCACCCACTTCGCCAAGGGCAGCATGGCGCCGAAGATCCAGGCCGTCGTCAACTACCTGGAGAACGGCGGCCGGGAAGCGCTGATCACCAACCCCGAGAGCATCGAGCGGGCGCTCGCGGGGAAGACGGGCACCCGCATCGTCCAGGGCTGACCCGGTACGGGGCCAGCCTCCCGGCGGGAGGCTGGCCCCGTGCCAGCCGGTCCCAGGGTTGCCAGGGCCTCACATCAGCCCCTGCTGCGTGGACGAGCGGTTGTGGTAGTAGGGCACGGGCCATTGGCCGGGGACGTCGGGCACCGGTGGCGGGCCTGAGGTCGGCCGGGGCCCGCGCAGGCCGATCAGGTCGTCCGGGGTGACCGGGGCGCGGTTCAGCTCGCGGCCGGTCGCGTCGCGCAGCGCGGCGACGATGGCCGCGGTGGAGACGATGGACGGCGCCTCGCCGATGCCCTTGAGCCCGTAGGGCACGCCCGGGTCCGGTTCCTCGACCGCGCGGGTGTCGACCGGGGGCATGTCCAGGAACGTGGGGATCAGGTAGTCGGTGAACGACGGGTTGCGCACGGTCCCGTTCTCGGCCTGGAGCTCCTCCATCAGGGCGAAGCCCAGCCCCTGCGCCGTGCCGCCCTCGATCTGGCCCTCGAAGCCGACCGGGTTGAGCACCTTCCCGGCGTCGATCGCCGCCGTGACGTGCAGCACGCGGACCATGCCCAGTTCGGTGTCCACCTCGACCACCGCGCGCTCGGCCGCGAACGTGAAGGTCACGTGCACGTCCCCCTGCCCGTGCTCGTCGAAGCCGGCGGTCGGCCGGTGGTGGTAGACGGCGGTCTCGGCGACCGGCTCCGTCAGCAGGTCGGCCAGGCCGGCCACCGGCTCACCGTCGGCGAACAGCAGGCCGTCGTGCAGCTCCACCGGTCCGGGCAGCGTCTCGCCGCCCCCCAGGATGCGGTCGCTGGCCCGCTCCGCGAGCCGGTCGCGGACCTGGTGGCAGGCCAGTTGCACGGCACCGCCGGCCATCATGGACTGCCGGGACGCCGAGGTGGAGCCCGCGTTGCCCGCGCTGGTGTCGGCGGTGCGCAGCGTCACCTCGTGCAGGCCGAGCTCGGTCCGGGCGATCTGGGCGAGGACCGTGGTCAGGCCCTGGCCCATCTCCACCGCGGCGGTGTGGATCTCCGCCACCGGCACGCCGTCGGTCAGCCGCAGCGTCACCCGCGCGGCCGCGGCGTCGTCGAAGCCCTCGCTGAACGCGGTGTTCTTGAACCCGACCGCATACCCGACGCCGGTCCGCAGGCCCTCGCCGCGGGTGACGTTGCCGGTCCCGCCGGGGTAGCGGAGCTGGTCGCGGCCGTCGGCGGGCTCCGGTTCCGGCAGCGGCGCCTGGGCGCACAGCTCGATCAGCTCGCGCACCGGCGCGCTGCCGGTCAGCACCTGCCCGGTCGGCAGGACCGAGCCGGTGTGCATGGCGTTGCGCAGCCGCAGGTCCACCGGGTCCATGCCGAGCACCGCGGCCAGCTTGTCCATCTGGGCCTCGTGGGCGAAGCAGACCTGGGGGGCGCCGAACCCGCGCATCGCCCCGCACGGCGGGTTGTTGGTGAAGACCAGGGTTCCCTCGATCCGCACGTTGGGGACCTCGTAGGGGCCGGCCGCGAACGTCGCGGCGTTGCCGACGACGGCGGGGGAGGACGAGGAGTAGGCGCCGCCGTCGAACAGCAGCCGGGCGTCGACGGCGACCAGCATGCCGTCGCGGTTGGCGCCGTGGCGGAGCCAGATCCGCGCCGGGTGGCGGTGCACGTGCCCGAGGAAGGACTCCTCGCGGCCGAAGCTCATCTTGACCGGCCGCCCGGTGCGCAGCGCGAGCAGGCTGGCGTGGATCTGCATGTGGATGTCCTCGCGGGCACCGAACGCGCCGCCCACCCCGGCCAGGCTGATCCGCACCTTCTCCAGCGGCAGGTTCAGGCAGGGGGCGATCTGCTCGCGGTCCACGTGCAGCCACTGGGTGGCGACGAACAGGTCGATGCCCCCGTCGGCGGCCGGGATGGCCAGCCCCGCCTCCGGGCCGAGCGGCGCCTGGTCCTGCATCCCGGTCTCGTAGTAGCCCTCCACCCACACGTCGGCCGTGGCCTGCTCCGGGCTGCCGTGCACGATGTGCACGTGCCGCAGCACGTTGCCGAAGTCGAACAGCCGGGGCGCGTCCGCCGCCAGCGCGGCCTCCATGTCGGTCACCGCCGGGAGCGGCGCCCAGTCCACGGCGATGAGACCGGCGGCCCGGTGCGCGAGCGCGGGGGTGTCGGCGGCGACCACGGCGACCGGCTCCCCGTGGTAGCGGACCAGGCCGTCGGCCAGGACCGGCTGGTCGTCGAAGTTCAGCCCGAATGTCCGCTTGCCCGGCAGGTCGGCGGCGAGCAGGACGGCGTGCACGCCCGGCAGGGCGGCGGCCGCGGTCGCGTCGACGCCGAGGATGCGGGCGGAGGCGTGCGGCGAGCGCAGCACCGCGCCAAAGAGCATCCCCTCGGCGCGCAGGTCGCTGGCGTACTCGAAGGTCCCGGTCACCTTGGGGACCGCGTCGACCCGCGGCACGCTCTCGCCGACCCCGCCAGCGCCGCGGCGGGTGCCCGGCGCCCGCTCAGTGACCGTGGTGGCCATTGCCCGCCCCCTCCGCGGCCAGGTGCACCGCGTCGATGATCTTCTGGTACCCGGTGCACCGGCACAGGTTGCCCGCCAGCGCCTCCCGGATCTGCTCGTCGGACGGGTCGGGCACCCGGCGGATCAGGTCGTCGACCGCCAGCACCAGCCCGGGGGTGCAGAAGCCGCACTGCACCGCACCGGCGGAGATGAACGCCTGCTGGACCGGGTCCAGGGTTCCCGGGGGTGCCAGGCCCTCCACGGTGACGACGTCCCGGTCCGCCGCCTGCCCGGCGAGCACCAGGCACGAGCACACCAGGGTCCCGTCCAGGTAGACCGAGCAGGAGCCACATTCCCCCTGCTCGCAAGCGTTCTTCGTGCCGGCCAGGCCGATCCGGTCCCGCAGCAGGCTGAGCAGGCTCTCGTCCGCGCCGACGTCGTCCACTGCGCGGGGCTCCCCGTTCACCGTCAGGTGCAGTCTCATCGCGCCCCCGTCCTGCAGTAGTCGGCCCAGGCCCAGTCGAGCACCCGCCCGGCCAGGACCCGGAGTGCTTCAGTCCGGTACGCGGCGGTGCCGCGCACGTCATCGACCGGCCGCGCCGCGATCGTAACGAAACGGGCGAAGTCCGCCCTGACCGAGGCGCTGAGCGGCCGCGGCGCATCCCACAGGCCCTCCGCGGACAGGACGCCCTCCAGGAAGCGCTCGGCCTCGGTCGCGGCCAGCGGCACCGGCCCGGACGAGCCGATGCCGGTGCCGACCCGGCGGTGGTCCGGGTGCAGGGCCAGCGCGAGCGAGCACACCGCGATCACCATCGCGTTGCGGGGGCCGACCTTGGCGAACTGCTGCGGCCCCCGGGCCCGGGGCACGTGCACCGCGCTGATCAGCTCGTCCGGCGCCAGCACGGTGCGCTTGGGGCCGGTGAAGAAGTCCGGCGCCGCGATCCGCCGCGTGCCCGCACGGGAGGCGACCTCGATCTGCGCCCCGGCGGCCAGCAGCGGCGGAAGCGCGTCTCCGGCGGGGGAGGCGGTGCCGAGGTTGCCGCCGATCGTGCCGCGGTGGCGGATCTGCGGCGAGCCGACCGTCCGGGCGGCGAGGGCCAGCGCCGGGAAGTCGGCGGGCAGCGCGGTCATCAGCCGGTCGTAGGTGGTGGCGGCGCCGATCCGCAGCCACCCGTCATCGGCGGACACCTCGTCCAGGCCGGGGACCCGGCCGAGATCGATGATCGCGGGCGGGTGGCGCCGCCGGAAGTTGAGGGCCACCAGGACGTCCGTGCCACCCGCGACGGGGAGCCCCCCGGGGAGCGCGGCCCTCGCTTCCAGGGCCTCGGCCCAGCTCTTCGGTTGCAGGAAGTCCAACCCGAATTCCTCTCAGGCCGCGTCAGCAGTCACCGGCAGGTCGGTGGGGTACTAGTGACCGTCGCAGCCGGGCAGGCTCCCTGGCCAGGGCCGAAAGTCCCCGCTGCCGGGGAGGCGCGCCCTCGGCCGCGCCGCGGGCCGCCCCGCGGGCGCAGAATGGACCTTGGTCCCCCGGGCGTGGAGCACTTCGCCCCGTGCTGCCGGCCGGCCGGGCCCGTAGCGTCGGTGCTGGAGCTTGATGATCCCCAGACCTGTGGCCGCCGCCGGGCCTGCCGCTGGGCAGCGCCGGCCGGGCTGGCCACAGGCCATGTCATGCGCGCAGGGAGGCGGTCGGACGTGACATCACTAGGGCTGGAGCGGCACATCGTTGATCGTGAGGTCTACGGCCGCACCGTCGAACGGTTCCGTGAGGCGGGCATCGTGCTGCCCACATTCGCCCAGCTCGCCGCGCCGGGCAGCATCCCGGCGGGGATCAGGCAGGCCGTGGCGGGGGCGAAGGCGGACGAGGCGGACCCGCTGAACCTGTTCCGGACGCACTGGTACAACGACAGCGAGCGCGTGGGCCAGGCCGCGGTGCCGGTTCATGTCGTCCTGCCGAGCGAGCTCACCGGGGTGGACGCGCGGATCGTGGTGGCGATCGGCGACCTGTTCCCGATGATCCGGGCGCACAAGGTGCTCGCCGCCTACGGGTGCCTGGCGCCGCGCATCATCACCGGCCAGTTCGACCCGACCAGGCACCGCGCCATCTGGCCCTCGACCGGGAACTACTGCCGCGGCGGCGTGGCGATCTCCCGGCTGATGGGCTGCCGCGGCGTGGCCGTCCTGCCGGAGGGCATGAGCCGGGAACGGTTCGCCTGGCTGGAGGACTGGGTGTCCGACCAGCAGGACATCATCCGCACCCCGGGCACCGAGAGCAACGTCAAGGAGATCTACGACAAGTGCGCGGAGCTGTCGGCCGACCCCGACAACGTCATCTTCAACCAGTTCGCCGAGTTCGGTAACCACCTGGTCCACTACCTGTGCACGGGCGGCGCGCTGGGCGCGGTGTTCGAGTCGCTCGCCGAGGCCGAGCCCGGCCTGCGGCTGCGCGCCTTCACCTCCGCCTCCGGCTCGGCCGGCACGCTGGGCGCTGGTGACTACCTGAAGGAGCGCTACGGGGCCAAGATCGTCGCGGTGGAGGCGCTGGAGTGCCCCACGATGCTGGCGAACGGGTTCGGCGAGCACAACATCCAGGGCATCGGCGACAAGCACATCCCGCTCATCCACAACGTGATGAACACCGACCTGGTCGCCGCGATCTCCGACCGCGCCACCGACCAGCTGGCGCTGCTGTTCGCCTCGGGGCAGGGGCTGGAGTACCTGCACGGCCGCAAGGGGGTCCCGGAGTCCGTCCTGGCCGCGCTGCCCGCGTTCGGGCTGTCCAGCATCTGCAACATCCTGGCCGCGGTGAAGACGGCCAAGTACCTGCGCCTCGGACCCGACGACGTGATCGTCACGGTGGCGACCGACGGTGCGGCGATGTACGGCAGCGAGCGCGAGCGGATCACCGCACGGGACTTCCCCGGCGGGTTCGGCGCGGTCGAGGCGGCCGAGGTCTTCGGCCGGTGGATGCTCGCGGCCGGCACCGACAACCTGCTGGAGACGACGCTGGCCGACCGGGACCGCATCTTCAACCTCGGCTACTACACCTGGGTCGAGCAGCAGGGGGTGGCGCTGCCGGACTTCCAGGCGCGCCGCGACCAGCGGTTCTGGACCGGGCTGCGGGACCTGCTGCCCGCCTGGGACGCGATGATCGAGGAGTTCAACGCCCAGACCGGCCTGGCAGGCGCGCGATGACCTCAACCGCGAGTACCGAGCCCGCGAGCGTGGCCGGGCTGGCCAGCGCCATCCGGTGCGCCGGGTGCGGTCACGTCGCGGACCCGGGCGATCCCTACCCGTTCCGCTGTCCGCGGGCCGGAACCGACGACACCGACCACGTGATGACCCGGGTGCTGGATCCGGGGCGGGTGAGCTTCCCCCGCGGGGACGAGGACAACCCCTACGAGCGCTACCGCGGGCTCATGCACTCCTACCACGTGGCCCGGGCACACGGGCTCTCCGACGACGGCTACCGCGGCCTGCTGGGTTCGCTGGACGCGGCTGTCGCCGCGGTCGACGGGCACGGCTTCGGCGTCACCCCGTTCGGCTACCGCGGGGACCTGAGCCAGGCGCTGGGCTTTTCCCGTGGCGGCGGGGTGTGGGTCAAGAACGAGACCGGCAACGTGTCGGGCTCGCACAAGGGGCGGCACCTCATGGGGGTGCTCGTCCACCTGTCGGTGATGGAGCAGTGCGGCATCCTCGACCCGGCGGACCGCCGGGAGCTGGCGATCGCCAGCTGCGGTAACGCGGCACTGGCCGCGGCCGTGGTGGCCCGGGCCGGCCGCTGGCGGCTGACGGTGTTCGTCCCGCCGGACGCCAACCCCGTCGTCGTGCGCCGGCTGCGCGACCTGGAGGCGGACGTGGTCGTCTGCGCCCGCGAGCCCGGCACCCTCGGTGACCCGGCGTACCTGCGGCTGCGGGAGCGGCTGGCGGCCGGGGCGCTGCCGTTCACCACCCAGGGGAACGAGAACGGGCTCACCATCGAGGGTGGCGAGACGCTGGGCTACGAGCTCGTGTCCCAGCTCGCCGGCGGTGTCACCGGCGGCCTGGACCATCTGATCATCCAGGTCGGCGGCGGTGCCCTGGCCAGCTCCTGTGTCCAGGCGCTGCGCGAGGCGGCGGAGCTGGGCGCGCTGGACCGGCTGCCCCGGATCCACACCGTGCAGACGTTCGGCGCCTACCCGCTGGAGCGTGCCTATGGCCGGGTGCGGGCGCTGCTGCCGGACGAGCCCGGGCAGGACGAGATACGCCAGGCCATGGCGAAGGCAGCCGCGCACCGGGCGGAGTTCATGCAGCCGTGGGAAGAGGAACCCAAGAGCGTGGCGACCGGGATCCTCGACGACGAGACCTACGACTGGCGCGCGGTGGTGGAGGGCATGCTGCTGACCGGTGGACGGCCGCTGGTCGTCAGCGAGGACCTGCTGGTCGAGGCCAACCAGCTGGGCGTGGCCAAGACCGGCATCCGGGTGGACCCGACCGGCTCCTCCGGCCTGGCCGGGCTGCTCCAGATGCGGCGCTCCGGGGCGATCGGCGCCGGGGACCGCGTCGCCGTCCTGTTCACCGGAATCCAGCGGTAGGGCTGGCCGGCTCCCGGGGTCAGTCGGCTCCCCGGCTCACCCCCCGGGACGGCCAGGGCGCCCAGTCGGGCTCGGCCCCGTTGACCGCGCCCTCAGCTGCGTTGGCCGCGCCCGCTGCGCCGTCCTCCGCCGCGCTGACCGCGCTGGCCGCCGGGTCCTCCGCCGCGCTGACCGCTCCGTTGACCAGGCCGTCCTCCGCTGCCTGGACCGGTGCGGGCGGCACGGGCTGGGAGGGCCAGCGAGGCGGCTCGGCGGGGCCCCACTGGCCGTAGTCGGGCTTGACCATTTCCTCCTCGACCAGACCATGGCGCCTGCGGTTGGCGCGGTCGACGCCGCGCAGCACTATCTCGGCCATGGCCAGCTTGGCATCGAGCGTCTGCTCGGCGACGGCGCCGAGATCGAGGGGGACCCGGTTGGCGAGCGACTGGTCCCAGGGCGTCGCCACCACCGACACCCGCGTTCCCTCGAAGTTCTCGCAGATCCGGCCGTGCCACCGGGCCTGCTCCGGGTCGCTCTCGATGAACTTGTCCACGACGATCGTCGCCTCGTCCATGAGGCCGCCCAGGTGCTTCATTTCCTGCTCGCTCAGCGGCCGTTCTTTCTCGCCCTCGTAGTTCCGGTACCGGCTGAACACCTGCCCGATCGACCAGTAGCCCAACTGCGACGCCTCGGTGACGAAAACGTACTTGTCGCCGTGCAGGAGGGTG
>Ga0335078_10002301_pt1 | contig 28977 bp, 24 predicted proteins | sample Lox_Sample_32_FD_206711 | JGI IMG/M metagenome (GOLD analysis project Ga0335078, IMG submission 206711) | Soil microbial communities from Loxahatchee National Wildlife Refuge, Florida, United States - Lox_Sample_3.2 | ecosystem: Environmental > Terrestrial > Soil > Wetlands | place: USA...
GACACGCGGGCGCGGCACGACCTGACCGATGGCGCCTACGCGGACAGGCGCCGCGCCTGTGCGGAGGCCGCCCGGCTGCTTGGGGTGCCCGCCTTGCGCGATGTGACGGATCCTGACGCCGCTCTCGGACGGCTGCACGATCCGGTCCTGCGCCGCAGGGCCAGGCACATCATCACGGAAAATCACCGTGTCCAGGCGGTGGTCGGCCTGCTGCGCGCGGACGCCATGAGCGAAATCGGCGCGCTGCTCAACGCTTCGCACCTATCACTCCGTGATGATTTCGAGATCTCCTGGCCCGAGGCGGACGTCGCAGTGAACACCGCCAACGCGGCAGGTGCACTCGGCGCCCGCATGATCGGTGGCGGGTTCGGTGGATCGGTGATCGCGTTGGTCCCGGCTGGCCGGGCCGGCCAGGTGAGCGATGCGGTCGCGACCGAGTTCGGGCGGCGAGGCTGGGCGCCGCCGCAGGTGATTCGCGCGGCGCCGCGGTCGGGTGCGCAGCGCGTGGCGTAACCGCGCGTGCACTAGATCGATCCAGCTGCCAGGCGACACGCCGCCGAAGGCCGACCGGGCGGCAATGGGGCACGATGAGCCATGTCAGTACACGACGACGCCGCCGCCCTTACGGGCGAGATGACTAGAACGCGCCATGCGATTCGATTCACCGCGAGCCCGAGATCGGCCTGCGACTGCCCCGCACCCAGGAAAGGGTGCTCGACGAACCCGACGGGCTACCGCTGGAAATCGCCAACCGGCCAGCGCATGACGCCGGTGACGGCGGTCCTCAATGGCGGCGAACCCGGACCCGTCGTGCCGCTGCGCACCGACATGGACGCTCCCCCGATCACCAAGCGTAGCGGCGTCGATTGCGGCACCTTCAACCACTCCGCAGAGGCCATCTTCGACGACGCCGTGCTTCCCGAAGGTGCCACCCTGTAGACCGAGCTCGCCCTGCGCCGCCTCGCGGCAGACTGACCGGCCGCGCTCGCCGCGGCGTGGCGCCCCCAGCTCCCAGGGTGCGGGCGCCCCGACCGCGTGCCGGGCTTCAGGGCCTGTTCTTAGAGATTGGCGACGTCCGCCTGCTTGGCGCGGACCGCCTCGGCCGCATTCCGCAGGCCGGACAGTTCGGCCCCGGTCAGATCGCGCTCGACGACGCGCCTGACACCTGACGCGCCGATCTCCGCCTGCACGCCGAGGTACACGCCCGCAATGCCGTACTGGCCGTCGACCCATGCGCACACCGGCAGCACCGCACCAGAATCCTCGGCCACGGCGCGCGCCATCCGGGCCGCAGCCGCGGACGGCGCGTAGAACGCCGATCCGGTCTTGAGCAGTCCGACGACCTCCGCGCCGCCGTTCCTTGTGCGCTCGACCAGCGCCTCGATCTCCGTCGCTGGCAGCAGGTCGGCCAATGGCTTGCCTTCCACGGAGCACGCGGACGGCACCGGAACCATCGTGTCACCGTGCGAACCGAGGGTGAGGGTACGGACCGAACCAACAGGCACGCCGAGCCGCTGCGCGACGAAATTCGTGAAGCGGGCCGTGTCCAGCATTCCGGCCTGACCCATTACCCGGTGCGCGGGGAAGCCTGACACCTTAGCGGCCAGCGCCGTCATCTCGTCCAGCGGGTTGGACACCACGATCAGCACCGCATCAGGCGCGTACCTGGCGATATTCTCCGCTACCTCGCGGACGATCTTGGCATTGACGCCGATCAGATCCATCCGGCTCATACCTGGCTTACGCGGCAGGCCAGCCGTAATGATGACGATGCCGGAGCCGACCAGCGCTTCGTATCCGGATCCGTCCGCGCCAGTGGTAACCCCGGTGACCTTGGTCTCGAATCCTTCGACCGGGCGTGACTGGTTCATGTCCAGGGCCAGTCCTTCCGGCCTGCCCTCGATGATGTCGGTGAGCACGACCTCGTTGAAGATGTCGTACTCGGCGAGTCGTTGCGCCGTCGTGGAACCGTAGAATCCGGCGCCTATGACCGCTACCTTGCCCTGGCGGCTCATTCAGTCTCCATCGTCTTCCGCAAGTTCTCGTCGAGCGCGGCGAGGAACTCCTGTGTGGTCAAGTATGGGGCGTCGGTGGCGATGAGTATCGCCAGATCCTTGGTCATTTGTCCAGCCTCGACGGTCTCGGCGCACACCTCTTCGAGCAGCCGGGCGAACAGGGTGACTTCCGGTGTACCGTCAAGCTTGCCGCGGTGCGCAAGCCCTCGCGTCCAGGCGAAGATGGACGCAATCGGGTTGGTGGATGTGGGCTTGCCCTGCTCGTGCATCCGGTAATGGCGGGTCACCGTGCCATGCGCGGCCTCGGCCTCGACGGTGCGGCCGTCCGGTGTCATCAGCACGCTCGTCATCAGGCCGAGCGAGCCGAAGCCCTGCGCGACGACATCGGATTCGACGTCACCGTCGTAGTTCTTCATCGCCCAGACGATCCCTCCCTCCCACTTGAGCACCTGCGCCACCATGTCGTCGATCAGCCGGTGTTCGTAAGTGAGGCCGGCGGCCTCGAATTCGGCCTTGAACTCCGACTCGAACACCTCGGCGAACAGGACCTTGAACCTGCCGTCGTACGCCTTGAGGATGGTGTTCTTCGTGGACAGGTACAACGGAAACCCGCGGTCGAGCGCGTACCGCATCGTCGCCCGCGCGAAGTCGCGGATCGAGTCGTCGAAGTTGTACATGGCCATTGCGACGCCGCCACCGGTGAACTTCGCAACCTCGATCTCGAACGGCTGGCCGCCGTCCTCGGGCCGATACGAGATCATCACCGTTCCGGGTCCGGGCACAACGAAATCGCTCGCCCGGTACTGGTCGCCGTGCGCGTGACGGCCGATCACGATTGGTTTTGACCAGCTCTGTATCAGCCGTGGGATATTGGCCATCACTATCGGCTCGCGGAAAACGACACCGCCGAGAATGTTACGGATCGTCCCGTTCGGCGATCGCCACATCTTTTTCAGGCCGAACTCCGCGACCCGCGCCTCGTCGGGCGTGATCGTGGCGCACTTGACACCCACCCCATATTGCCTGATCGCATTCGCCGCGTCCACCGTCACCTGGTCGTCGGTGGCGTCGCGGTTCTGGATAGAAAGATCGAAGTACTTCAGGTCGATATCCAGGTAAGGCAAGATCAGCTGTTCCTTGATGAACTGCCAGATGATCCTCGTCATCTCGTCGCCGTCAAGTTCTACGACGGGATTCTCCACCCTGATCTTGGGCATGCCGCTTTCCTCCTTCATCACGCCAGCCACTGCTCCCAGGAGGGGTCCTTGGGTCGTTGCCTCCGGGGTGACGGGTTCGCAGTCCCTGGGCCGGCTCTTCGAGGCTCACCTCTGGTGAGGCTATCTCTCCCAGATCCGGGGTCGTCCCGGCCGGAAGTGGCCAGTGTGATGAATCTTCCCTGCGGTCCACGACGACGCCCAGGCAGCCACCTCGCGGCGTTTTCGTCGCGCGGGTAGCCCTTGCCGCCGGGCGACGCTCTCCTGAGCGTTACCGCGGCTGCACGACGCGGCGGGCGGTGCCCGTGCCCGATCACGATGGGCTCGGGATCAGGAGGGCGGCCACGAGCAATCCGGCACCCAGAACTGCGAATGCGGCCACATCGACGGCGCGGCGCCTGCTTGCGAGCAGTCCGGCCCGCTCGGGGGCCAGCGCTAGCCGCGCCCCACCTGCGAGCAGGAGCGACACGGCAAACATCAGCATGCCGCCTTTGACGTGGTCCTTGCTCAGCCACACCCATAGCAGGCCGCCGAGCAGTCCGGCGAGCACAAGTACGTATGGCAGGTTTGCGGCAGGCTGGCCGCCGGGCCCGCTCCGCGGGGCCCGACGCCGCGCCGACCTTGGACCCCCACCGTCGGCGCTGTGCCGCGCGGCCGCACGTGGCGGCTGCCCGGTTGCCACCTGTTCCTGCGACTGGCCCGCGGCACCTGCGCCAGATGCAGGCACACGGGATGCGCCGGAGATCTCCCGCGGTGTCATCTGGCTGCCAGCGGGGTCCAGCTTAGGCAGCGCTTGCCCACGCACTCGCCGCCCGGGCGGCCGAGCCAGTCGTCAGCGTGCTGTTCGAGCACATCGGCGGCCCAGCCAGCCAACCGGCTGACCGAGAAGATCGGCGTGCACGGGCCGGTCAGGATGCCGAGGTTGTGGTACACGGAAGCCGCGCAAAAGTCGGCATTCGAGTACAGGCTCTGCTTCGCGAAAACCACCTCCTTCACGCGGTACCACGCGCTGTCGCGGCACGGTTCCGCGGGCTCGGCGGACATTTGGCACCCATGCGCTATCCGCGGATCCTCCGCCATGCAGGCACGGGTGCCTGGATCCCATGATCCGCTCGCTCTGCGCCTGCCGGGCCCGGATTTCCGGCTTGATGGCGCTCACCGCCGCTATCTGGTCCGCATTCCTCCTGACTGCCTCGAGTGTACGCATCGGCTGTTCGTTGGGCGCCGCCATGCAGCCGGCGCCTTCGCCGATGGGGTGCGCAGCCACTAGCCGGACCGCAGGTTAGATGGCGTTGCGGCACCACGCGGGCCGCGAAGGGAGTTCACGGTGTTATCCGCGTGCAGCACGAGGTTATCCGCGTGCTGCACGAGGCAAGTGTCAAGCATGCGGGGGCGCGCTGTGGCAGGTCGGCGACCTCCTAGAAGAGTCGCTGCCCGGGCTAGATCGTTGACGTGCTTGTCTTCGAGACGTGCCTAGCTGGTGCTACGCGCGACGACAACAAGGCCGCAAGCTGCTCACCTGGGCGTCAAGAACTTCCCCCTGCAGACCACTAGTCTCATCTGGTCCCATGTGGTCCCATGAATTCACCCGGCTGAGCTCTCCGCGCGCAATACCTCAGCGGAAATGCGGTACGACGGGCCATCCGGAGGGTAACTGCCACGTTAGGCATGAGTGACGGCTCCGATAGCACGGGGAGGGTCTGTCTTGGAGGGGCCATTCATAAGAGTCGAGGACAGCGGCGAGCTTTTTGCGTTGCGGTCCGAGGTCACAACGGTGGGACGGGGCAACGCGGTAGACGTCCGGCTCGGGGATCCGACTGTCTCACAGCTGCACGCAGAGATAATCCGGCGCGGACCATACACATACGTAGTCGATCTCGGATTATCCCGGAACGGGACGCGGGTGAACGGCAGGCCAGTAGCCCGCCGCGTGCTCGAGGATGGTGATGTCTTAAGCTTTGGCGCCGCCCGCTGCCGGGTGGGCGGTGTCCCCCACGAAGACATCACTCCCGAAGTCGAGCTGCGCAAGTCCGCAGCGCCCGAACTGACCCGCCGCGAACTCGATGTGCTGACCTCCCTATGCCGACCGGCTCTGTCGGATGAGGCGTTCGTCGCTCCCGCCACCGCTAGGGAGATTGCTTCCGACCTGGTCGTGACCGAAGCCGCGGTCAAGCAGCACCTGCTTCGTCTTTACCAGAAGTTCCGGATCCCAGAAGGCCCTAACCGGCGCACCCGTCTCGCCAATGAGGTCGTGGCGCTCGGCCTGGTCCGGCCGATGCCTCCAGCGGAACGCGGCGGCGGCAAGACCGAACCAGCCAGGCCAGGCGGCGCACCACCCAGCGGCACGAGTCCGCCGGGGCCTAAGGCAGGGCCTGGTGGGGCGGGGCCTGGTGGACCAACAGGCACAGCACCACCCGGCGGCGGGCCGCAGGGAACAGGGCCTGCGACCGCCGCGCCGCGGGGTGCAGGAGCACAGGCTGGTGCAGGAGCCCAGGGTGGCCCGGGAACGCAGGGTGGCCCGGGAACGCAGGGTGGCCCGGGAACACAGGGTGGCACGGGAACACCCGGCGGCACGGGAACACCCGGCGGCACGGGAACACGCGGTGGCACGGGAACGCAGGGTAGCCCGGGAACGTACGCTGGCGCGGGAACGCGCGGTAGCGCAGGAACACGCGGTGGCACGGGAACGCAGGGCGCAGGAACACACGGCGGTGGTGGCGCCCGAGGGCGTCCCGGGGGTGGTGGCGCCGGAGGGCGTCCCGGGGCCCAGGGCGGAGCGCGCAATGGTGCCGCACCGCGCTGGGGCGCGGCGTCATCGGACGGCGAGGGCCCAGGCGAAGCGATGACGCACGGCAGCACGGCACCGCCGGGCGCGCGGGCGCGTGACACGCCCGCTGAGGACGCTCGTAACGCACGCACCGTCAGCGAACCCCAAGGTCCGGTGCTTCGCAATACCGGTAGCGCCGACCGGAAGAAAGCCACTGACACCTCAGGTCGCCGCGCCAGCTGAGGAGGAGGCTGCGCCAGTCAAGAATGGCCAGCTGAGCAGGCTGCGCCAGGCTAGGAATTGACCAGCTGAGCAGGCTGCACTAGCTGAGGGCAAACTACGCCAGCCGAGGAGGCTACCGGAGTAGCGCACTCAAGATCATCTAGCGATTACCGGCGGCCCCGCACCGCATGCACGTCCGCGATGCCTCTTTGGCGGGGCACAACCTCGCCGAAAGGCGCAGCGACCGGTCAGTGCAAGAAGTGGCGCGTGCCGGTGAAGTACAAGCTGATACCGGCGGCTTCGGCGCAGGCCACCACTTTCTCGTCACGAATCGACCCGCCGGGCTCCACCACCGCCCGCACCCCGGCGTCGATGAGCACCTGCAGGCCGTCAGGAAACGGGAAATACGCGTCGCTCGCGGCGACCGCGCTGCGCGCGCGCTCACCCGCCCGCGCCACCGCCAGCCTCGCCGAATCTACGCGGTTCACCTGGCCCATGCCGACTCCGACGGTGGCGCCGCCGGCGGCAAGCACGATGGCATTTGACTTCACCGCGCGGCATGCACCCCAGGCGAAACCGAGATCGGCCAGCGTGCCGGCGCTCACTGGCTGCCCCGACCGCAGTTCCCACGTCGCAGGGTCGTCACCTACCGTGTCGGTCCTGTCCGCGGACTGCAGCAGCATCCCGCCTGTTACCGGCCGCCAGTCGAGGCCCGGCCCACGCTCCGGCGGCGAGCAGCGCAACAATCGCACGTTCTTCCTTGAGGTGAGCACATCGATTGCCGCGTCGTCGAAGGCAGGCGCCACGACTACCTCAGTCAGCACCTCGGCGATCTGGCTGGCGAGTGTCTCGGTAACCGGCCGGTTGGCCGCGATGATCCCCCCGAACGCCGACTCCGGGTCGCACGCATACGCCTTGCGATGAGCATCCGCAACGTCGGATCCGATCGCGATGCCGCACGGATTCGTGTGCTTGATGATCGCCACACACGGCGGCGCGAAATCCCACGCCGCGCGCCATGCGGCGTCCGCATCGACATAGTTGTTGTAGGACATCTGCTTGCCGTGCAACTGGGCGGCCTGTGCGATGCCGGACCCACCCATTGACACATAGAGGGCCGCTCGCTGATGCGGGTTCTCGCCATACCGCAGCACATCTTGCCGCCGCCACTGAGCGCCGACCACCGCGGGCCAGCCCGTGTCATGTGCCGTCTGATCTGGGGCATAGACACTGGCGAACCAGGCCATGACCGCCGTGTCGTATGCGGCCGTGTACGCGAACGCGCCAGCGGCGAGGCGGCGGCGCGCCTCGAGCGTGAATCCGCCGGCTCGCACGGCCGTGAGCAGGTCAGGGTAAGCCGCAGGGTCCGTAACCACCGCCACGCTAGCGTGGTTCTTGGCTGCCGCGCGCACCATAGCGGGCCCGCCGATATCGATCTGCTCAACGCATTCCGGCGGCGCCGCACCGGACGCGACCGCGGCCTCGAACGGGTACAGGTTCGACACCAGCAACCCAAACGGGGCTATGCCGAGTTCCTCGACCTGCGCGACGTGGTCCGGGTTACTCAGGTCGGCAAGCAGGCCGCCGTGCACACGGGGATGCAGCGTCTTGACCCGGCCGTCCAGGCACTCGGGGAAGCCGGTGAGATCCTCCACCGTCGTCACAGGAACGCCCACCGCGGCAATACGTGCCGCGGTCGTCCCGGTGGAGACGATCTCGACGCCAGCCTCGTGCAGGCCACGGGCGAGTTCCTCGAGTCCCGTCTTGTCGTGGACGCTGATCAACGCCCGCTTGATCGCTACCTTGGTCAACGGCCGATCCTCACCTTCCTGCCCCGCACCGACCATCCGTCGCGCGCCATGCGACCAACCGTATCGACCAGCAGGCCTCGCTCGACCGTCTTGATCCGCTCGTGCAGCGTGTTCTCGTCATCTGAATCGAAAACGGGCACCGCGGCCTGGGCCACCACCGGACCGGCGTCGATGCCCGAGTCCACAAGGAAGATCGTGCACCCGGTGACCTTGACGCCGTACGCCAGCGCCTCCCGCGGCCCGTGCATGCCCGGAAATGCGGGCAGCAGTGATGGATGGGTGTTGACGAACCGCCCACCAAACCGGTTCAGGAACGGGTCGCCGACCAGCTTCATGAATCCGGCGGACACGACGAGGTCGGGCTCGAACGCGGCGCAGGCTCCCGCGAGAGCGCGATCCCATCCGCCACGGTCCGGATAGTCGCTGACCCGGTGCACGAACGCGGGGAGGCCGGCCCGTTCCGCCCGGGCGAGACCCTCGATACCTGGCCGGTCGGCGCCCACAGCGACCACTCGCGCACCATAAGATGTGCGCGCGGACGCGTCGATGAGCGCCTGGAGATTGGTCCCGGCACCGGATATGAGCACGACCAGGCGAGCTGACATTGGTAGTCACCATAACGGTCTGCATCGCGGCAGGCACACGAAGGGGCGAGCAGATTCCGGGTTGGCTCGGGGCATGACCGACCCGCACTGGCGCGAGATCCGCAGGCGATCAGAACGGGTAGAAGTGGCCTGGCTTCTGGCACACGAGGTGTGGCTTGTGTCCCTTGAAGATCGGGCCCGTCACGATGGTGTGACAGTGGTGGGTGTGAACGTGCCACTGTGCGAGCGCGTGGAACAAGTGAAACAAATACATCGGATCTGCCTCCAGTCGGGTCTTCATCGCCGAGCGCCGGCTCATCCACAAGTGCCGTGGGTACGTCGCGCGGCGGTGATCTGCGTGATGCCCCCGTAGTGAGCCGGGCCCGCCCTAGCGCCGCGGATCGCCACTGCTTGGCTATGTCTGGGCGCCACCTTGCTAACTGTTGCGCAGGTAATACTCTAAGCGATCGAACAATCACCGTAAGCGTGCACCCTCGTACGGCGCCAGCTTTGGGGCGGTCAGCCGCGGTCACCGGTCCGCGTTAGCTTTCTGCCCACGGGTCCAGGTAGATGCGGTGGCCGTCATCGGTCAGGTCGCCGGCTAGGTCATCGCTTCGCGGAGCCGGACCGGCCACAGCGGAGCCAGAAAAGGTGCCGGGCCTTACCGTCGGCGCGCCGGGCATCGCAGCGCCGGGTAGTGCAGCCGCCGGCGCCAGGTCCTCGATCGGTCCCCGGCCGGCGGCAAACCAGTTGGCGATCCCTGCGGAGACGGCCGCGGCGACGCCGACCTCAAGCGCGGTGACCAGGCCCACCTGCCACCCGGAAGGCCCAATGGCCGTCAGCCGGCCGCCGCCGAGCGGGCCTCCCGCGAAAGCGGAGAGCACGCCAGCGACCAGGCCTGTAGCGGCGCCGCACGCGAACCCCCACGCCGGAGCAGCCTCCACTCTGGGGGTCGGGCCGACCCGGGCGATCAGCAGCCCGCCGAAGGCGCCCGCCAGATAGGGCGTGACGAGGACTCCGAACGACACCCAGGCCGGCACACCGGAGGGCTGACCGGGCCCGTGACCGGATGGCAGCGCGGCCAGCATCGGGAACATCGGCAGCGCCCCGAGCGCGTTCCCCGTGGGCGCCACCACCGTGCCGTACCCGACGGCGAAACCGGGTCCAAGCAGGTACGCGACCGCCCAGACGATGGCGTTGGGGATGAATGCCAGCTCGAGCAGGAGCAGCATCACGCCGCCGACAATTCCTGGCGCGAGCTCGGTCGTCACCGACCGGAAGGTACCGATGTGCACGGCGAGGGAGCCACCCGCCAGCGCGGCGCCGCCGGCAGTGAGCATCGCGAGCGTGCCGAGCGTACCTGTCACCAGCGATCTCGGCCGCTCCGGCAGCAGCGCGAGCAGCCGCCGCCATGGCGCAAGCCCGCGGGCACCGCCGATGCCGCCCGCCACGAACGCGAGCAGGAACGCTGCCAGCACTGCCTGCCAGAAAGACGGTTTCGCGAGCGGTGTGCGGCCAGTGAGTGCGAGCGCGCCCGCGAGCACCGCGTAGGGCGCGGCAAGCGCGACAGCCGCGAACCCCACGTGCCGCAGCCTGACCACGTCGCCTGTGCGTACCACCCAGCGACCCGCGCGATACAGCAGCGCGCCTGGCAGGATGACGAGGCCGAGCGGAAACATGCCGATGCGCCCGCCGCCGCGGAGCGCGAAGCCGACGTGATGGCCGACGAGCCATAGCTGCGCGGCGGTGCGGAACACACCGGGAAGGCCGGCGCCGAAGCCGGCGTGCGGGGCAGCGATCCAGCCGATCAGCACCAGCGTGGTCAGGACGGCAAGGCCGCTCGCCGCGGCCCATGCAGCCGCGACTGCGCCGATGACGATCAACGGCCGCGAGAGCAAGCCCCGACCCGGGCTCCCGCCTCCGGCCTCGGCCCTTGGCGCTCCATCTACCAGCAGGGACATAACGCCCATGCTGGCAAGGACGTCGCCACGGAGCACGCAGGCGCGCCGGGCAGGGGCTGGGTCGGCTGTGTTACCTGGGGTTGGTTGCCCCCGCGGTCGCCTGGCCGCGGCTATTGCGCAGGCAAACCGGTCAGCGCGCCTGCCGCACCGCCGCTCGCGCGATGCGGGCGGTCTCGCTCGGCGTCTTGCCGACCCGGACACCCACCTTTTCCAGCGCCTCTTTCTTAGCCTGCGCGGTACCTGCGGAGCCCGATACGATGGCACCGGCGTGTCCCATGGTCTTACCCTCCGGCGCGGTGAATCCGGCGACATAGCCCACGACCGGCTTGGTCACGTGCTGATCGACGAATGCGGCTGCCCGCTCCTCCGCATCGCCGCCGATTTCGCCGATCATCACGATCGCGTCGGTCTCAGGGTCCTCCTGAAATGCCTGCAGGCAATCGATGTGGGTCGTCCCGACGACGGGGTCGCCGCCAATCCCCACACAGGTGGAGAATCCGACGTCCCGCAGTTCGTACATCATCTGGTAGGTAAGCGTGCCTGACTTGGACACCAGGCCGATGCGCCCCTCTGTGGTGATGTCGGCGGGAATGATCCCCGCATTCGATTTGCCAGGCGACGCGACACCTGGGCAGTTGGGACCGACGATCCGGGTCCGGTTGCCGGCGGCCGAGGCATACGCCCAGAACGCCGTCGTGTCGTGCACCGGGATTCCCTCCGTGATGACGACGACGAGCGGGATCTGGGCGTCGACAGCCTCGATGACCGCCGCCTTGACACCCAACGCGGGGACGAAGACCACGGACACGTCGGCCCCTGTTGCCGCCATCGCGTCCGCGACGGTGGCGAACACCGGCAGGGGCGCGCCGAGGTCGACGGTCTGGCCGGCCTTGCGCGGGTTCGTGCCGCCCACGATCTTGGTGCCTGCCGCCAGCATGCGCTGCCCGTGCTTACGACCCTCGGACCCGGTGATGCCTTGGATGAGGACCCGGCTCTGCCCGGTCAGGAAGATCGCCATCTCACGCTCCAGTCGCGGCTAGTTCCGCGGCGCGCCGCGCCGCGTCGTCCATGGTGGGGACCTGCTCAACGACGCCGATGCCGGCCTCGGTCAGGATCCGGCGGCCCTCGGCCGCGTTGTTTCCATCCAGTCGCACCACGATCGGCCGCTGTACTGTCTCCGGGCGCTCCGCGAGCAGGCCGATCGCTGACACAATCCCGCTCGCGACGGCGTCACATGAAGTAATACCGCCGAACACGTTCACGAGGACTGAGCGGACCGAAGGGTCGGACAGCACGATGTCCAGGCCGTTGGCCATTACCTCGGCGGAGGCGCCGCCACCGATGTCGAGAAAGTTCGCTGGACGAATGCCACCAAACTGTTCGCCGGCGTACGCGACCACGTCAAGGGTGGACATGACGAGGCCGGCGCCGTTGCCGATGACGCCCACCTGACCGTCAAGCTTGACGTAGTTGAGGCGTCTGGCCTTAGCCCTGGCTTCGAGCGGATCGGCGGACTCCGGATCCGCGAACTGGTCATGGTCCTGTCGTGCCGACGCGTTGTCATCCAGGGTGACCTTCGCGTCCAGGGCCATAACCCTGCCATCACGTGTCAAGATCATGGGATTGATCTCGGCCAGCGTAGCGTCTTCGTCGGTGAACATCGCCCATAGCTTTTCTGCCAGGCCGGCCGCGCCCTCGCGCGCCTCCGGCGGCAGCCCGCCCGCGGCGACGATCTCCGCCGCCTTGGCGCTGTCGACCCCGCTCAGGGCGGACACCGGCACCCGGGCAACGGACTCAGGGCTGGACCGGGCTACCTCCTCGATCTCCATGCCACCCTGAGCGGAGCAAATGGACAAAAACGTGCGGTTGGCCCGATCGAGCAGGTAAGAGAAGTAGTACTCGGCGGCAATGTCGCTTGCTTCCTCGACGAGAACCTTGCGCACCGTGTGGCCCTTAATGTCCATGCCCAGGATCGCCGCTGCTTCTGCCGCCGCCTCAGCCGGGTCATTCGCCAGTTTCACACCGCCCGCCTTGCCCCGGCCTCCGACCTTGACCTGGGCCTTAACCACCACCCGCGGCACGCCCGCTGCCGCGAACTCGGCCGCGATCGCTCGCGCCTCCGCCGGGGTCTGCGCGACCCGGCCGGTAGGCACCGGTATCCCATACTCCGCGAAGAGTTCCTTCGCCTGGTGCTCGAACAGGTCCACTAGGGTCCGTCCTTGGCTCGGCTACGTATCCCGCGTCCCGGCGCGGAACATCCTGGCAGGCAGCCTAGCCGGGGGGGCGGTGTGCCGCCCCCCCCGGCCGCAACTGATTCTGCAGCGCCTCGGCTCGCCCTCCCCCTCGATGGTGCCCGCCCTCAGCCGCTACGGGGCCAGCCGCAGGTCACCGCAGGAAAATCAACACAACTGCGGATCATGGTGCGTTCTGGGCTGGTGGCGATTCTGCGGCGTCGGCGAGGCAGAAACAATCATGAAGACGTGCTGGGCGCTGCTGTCAGGCATCAGCCGATGGCCGATCCGAGGCACCGTCAGGCAGAGGCCGCGGGAGGCACCGCCCCGGGACGAGCGCCGGGCGCGACCGTTTCTCCCGGCTCACCGAACGTGGCATAGACCCAATTCACTATCTCGTGGGTGGAGGCGCCCGGGGTGAAAACCCGTGCGACACCCAAACGCTCAAGCTCGGAAATGTCCGCATCTGGCACGATGCCGCCCAGGAAGACAGTGATATCGCCCGCGTCATGTTCGGCGAGCAGTTCGAGGACCCGGGCACAGAGGGTCATGTGCGCGCCGGACAGGATGGATAGGCCGATGCCATCCGCATCCTCCTGCACCGCGGCCTCCACGACCTGCTCAGGCGTCTGGTGCAGGCCGGTGTATATCACCTCGACGCCCGCGTCTCGCAGCGCCCGCGCGACGACTTTCGCGCCACGGTCGTGCCCGTCCAGGCCGACCTTAGCGACCACGACGCGGATGCTTGCCATCGCTTCCTCCCACCCAAGTGGATCGTGCCCTGCGGGGGAGCGTAACCGGCCGTGGCCGCCTTGCGGCAAGGGGACGCGGCGTGGAAGGCACCACGGGACGCATATGGAACGAGGTGACTATTGGGCGGGAAGGGCGCCGACAGAGCCGCCAACGCGGCAGTTAAGTCAGACCTCAGGGATCGACAACGTGGTCGCCCTTCCCGCGTAAGTCAGCATGTCGCGGTTTTCTGCCACCGGTCAAGTCGCGCCGCTAGGGCGTAGTCCCGTGGATCTTCGGCGGCCGCCGTCGGCGCGGAAGGGCCGCCGGCCTTCTGCCGCGCGGCAGCTACAACTTCTCCATCGGGGCGTAACGCAGGATCAGGTGCTTCACCCCGTCATCGCCGCCGAAGTCGATCTTCGCTTCTGCGCGCTCCCCCACGCCGCCAACGCTCACTACCCGGCCGAGCCCGAACTTGTCGTGGGTGACCCAGTCGCCTGGCACGAGCAAGGGGACCTCCCTGTTCCCTGTGACCCGCACACCGGGGCGCCTCGCCAGCTGCTCGCTGGCAGGCGCCACGGTCATGGAGGCCTCGCTGCGGCGCCAGCCGACGAGCCCAGCCGGAATCTCGGCCAGGAATCGCGACGGCGAGTGGGCCGACGGACGCCCCCACCAGGTGCGCAGCGCCGTGCGAGTCAGATAGAGGCGCTCGGAGGCCCGGGTAATCCCGACGTAGGCGAGCCGCCGCTCCTCCTCCAGCGCCCTCGTGTCTCCCAGGAGCGACCGCTGGTGCGGGAACACGCCCTCTTCCATCCCGGTGAGGAACACGACAGGAAACTCCAGGCCCTTCGCGGTATGCAGGGTCATCAAGGTCACCAAACCGCCGTGATCTTCCCCCTCGGGGATCTGATCGGCGTCCGCGACCAGGGAGACCTGCTCGAGGAAATCCACCAGCGTCCCGTCGGGATTGGCGCCCTCGAACTCGCGTGCCACGGTGACAAGCTGCGAGAGGTTCTCGATCCGGCTCTCGTCCTGCGGGTCCTCGGAATCGGTCAGCTCGGCCAGGTAACCGGAACGGTCGAGCACCGCCTCGGCGATCTGTGCGGGCGCCATGCCCGCATCAACGAGCGCCCGCAAACCGTTGATCAGCTCGTTGAAATCAGCGATCGAATGGGCAGAACGCGCGGCGAGTGCGGGCACCTCGTCGGGCCTGGCAAGGGCCGCGGGGAAGGTGATCCGCTCGCGCTGCGCGAACGCCGCCACGCAGGCCTCGGCACGGTCGCCGATGCCGCGCCGTGGCACGTTCAGGATGCGGCGCAGCGACACCAGGTCCTCGGGATTGGCCAGCAGCCTGAGATAGGCGAGCAGATCACGCACCTCGCGACGTTCGTAGAATCGCACGCCGCCGATAACACGGTAAGGCAGCCCGGTGCGGATGAAGATCTCCTCGAAGACACGGGACTGCGCATTGGTGCGGTAGAAGACGGCCACCTGGCCGGGTTTCGCTTCGCCTTCGTCCGCAAGCCTGTCCACCTCGGCGGCGACGAAAGCAGCCTCGTCGTGCTCGTTGTCCGCGACATAACCGGTGATGAGCGGCCCTGCGCCCTGATCGGACCAGAGGTTCTTCGGCTTGCGGCCGGCATTGCGCGACACCAGCGCGTTGGCCGCGGAGAGGATGTTCTGGGTGGACCTGTAGTTCTGTTCGAGCAGGATGACCTTCGCATCGGGGAAGTCCTGCTCGAACTCCTCGATGTTGCGGATCGTGGCGCCGCGGAAAGCGTAGATGGACTGGTCGGCGTCACCCACCACGCACAGCTCAGCCGGATCGTCGTGGGCGCTGCCGCCCACAAGTTCGCGCACAAGCTCATACTGGGCGTGGTTGGTGTCCTGGTACTCGTCGACGAGAATGTGCCTGAACCGGCGCCGGTAGTGCTCGGCCACCTCGGGGAAGGCCTGCAGCAGGCATACCGTCACCATGATCAGGTCGTCGAAGTCCATTGCCCCGGACTCCACGAGCCGGCGCTGGTACGCCGTGTAGGCCTCCGCGAGCGCCGTCTCCTTGTGCGTGTTGGCGCGGCTGGCGAACGTCTCGTAGTCGACAAGCTCGTTCTTCAGGTTGGACACCTGAGCGAGCATCGCCTTGGGCGCGAACCACTTCGGGTCGAGGTCGAGTTCCCTGCAGACCAGTCCCATCAGCCGCTGCGAGTCCGCCTGGTCGTAGATGGAGAAGCTGGACGGATAGCCGAAACGCCTGGCCTCACGGCGCAGGATGCGGACACAGGCCGAGTGGAAGGTCATCACCCACATCGCCCTTGCCCTGGCGCCGACGAGAGAGCCGACTCGGCTGGCCATCTCGCCTGCAGCCTTGTTCGTGAAGGTGATCGCCAGGATCTCGGCAGGCCTGACGTGGCGCTCCGCGAGCAAGTATGCGATCCGGTAGGTGAGCACGCGGGTCTTACCCGAGCCCGCGCCGGCCACGATGAGCAGGGGCGAGCGCTCATGCACAACGGCCGCACGCTGCTGCGGATTGAGGCCGTCGAGTAGGGATTCTGCCGCCACGGTGGACACGTGCCAAGCGTAGGCGGTGGCGCCGACATGTCGCGGCAAGCCAGGCGCAGCCGGACCGGCAGAACCGATCCCCAGACGCCTCAGCAGGGAAACCGCGGTCTCATAAAATGACGAGGTGATGACCGATTCCGAGGTGCGCAGAATACTGATCATCGTCGCCCACCCCGACGACATCGACTTCGGCGCGGCGGGCACGGTCGCCGCGTGGACCGATGCCGGTATCGAGGTCACCTACTGCTTGGTCACCCAAGGTGACGCCGGCGGCTACGACGAGACGGTCGATCGCGCGGCAATGGCATCCCTGCGGCGCGGCGAGCAGATGGTGGCCGCCAAGCACGTGGGAGTAGACGACGTGCGGTTCCTTGGATATCCGGACGGCCGCGTCGAGGCCACGCTTGGCCTCCGCAAGGATCTTGCCCGGGTGATCAGGCAGGTGCGGCCGCAGCGGCTGATGTGCCCGACGCCCGAGCGCAACTACCGGCGGATCGGCCCGAGTCACCCGGACCATCGCGCGGTCGGCGCGGCGGCGCTGGACGCGGTCTACCCGGACGCGCGTAACCCGTTCGCGTTCCCCGAACTGACCGCCGACGAAGGGCTCGACGCCTGGACGGTGAGCGAGGTGTGGCTCATGGGCGGGCCCTCACCCGACCGCTACGTCGACGTGACGGACACGTTCGGAAGAAAGGTCGCCGCGCTGCGGGCGCACGAGAGCCAGACTGGCCACATGGACGGGCTCGAGGATCGCCTTCGCGGCTGGCTGACGAGCAACGCGGCGCAAGCGGGCCTGCCCGAGGGCCGGCTGGCCGAGGCGTTCCAGGTACTTGAAACCGGCTGAGCGGTCACCTTGGTCGCGCTTGTCCTCCTCGCCGTGTCGGTCGGGCTGTCCAACTTCGCCGGAGCGATCGGAATCGGTGTGCCCGGAACCGATGCGAGCATCCGATGGCGGGTGGCTGTGGTCTTCGGCGCCTTCGAGGCCGGCATGCCGATCGTGGGACTGGCGGTCGGCCACCACCTCACGGCCAGGCTCGGGGGTGTGACCCGCTGGGCTGGCGCGGCGCTGCTGATCGGGGTGGGCTGCTACGCACTAGTTGACGTGCTGCGCAGCCGAGACTCATGGTGCGGCCCGAATCCCAGTGGCGACTCCGGCGGACGCCACCACGCCACCCAGGTCGGCGACGGGCCGTGCGACGCACCGAAACGGGACCGCCACGCTGACGTGACAGGCCAGGTCCCGAGGCGCACCTCGCGGCTGCTGCTGGTGGGGCTGGCGCTGAGCATCGACAACCTCGCGGTCGGCTTCGCCCTCGGCGCCCTCGGCACCGGAGCGGCGGGCATCCTTGTGTCCGCCCTGGTCATCGGCGGAGTGAGCGTGCTGATGTCGCTGGTAGGCCTCGAATTGGGCGCCCGGATCGGAGCCGCGGCCGGGCGAAAGAGCGAGCTTTTCGGCGCGATGATCCTCATCACGGTCGCGGCGGGAATCGGGATGGGCGTCATCTGACGCACGCAGCACCTGTTAACCCTCATGACCTCGGCCAACAGTTGCACAGGGGGCTGGTGTGGCTGTTGCGGCGCCTAAGTTACGAGTAAGGCACTGACCCCGCGGAGCGGTCGCGCACGTTGTACCTGGGAAGAATCCGCGACATCGTGATTCTGGACCATCCGGCGATGGCCGCGAAGGCGACGACATCACCGGGCGTGTCCGGATCAAGGTCGGCCCGATCGTGCTGACGTACGCGGGCCGCGCCAGGTTCGTGGACCGCGACGGCGACGCGCACACGGTCACCCTCGAGGCGTCAGGCAAGGAATCGCGCGGCACCGGCACCGCGTCGGCTACGGTGCACGCCGCATCGTACGGCGAGAACGGGCAGGCTGGCCGGAACGAGCAGCCTGGCGCGCAGACCAGGGTCACCATGAGCACGACGCTGAACGTGGCCGGCAGGCCCGCCCAGATGGGCCGTGGCGTGCTCGCCGACGTGGGCGGCAAGCTCGTCGAGCGATTCGCGACCAACCTGAGTGAGCTTCCGTCCGCGGATACCACCCAGGGCGACGCGCCACACGACAACGCGGCGCACGAGCAGACGGCGGCGGCCCAGCCGCCCACAGCCCAGCCGCCCACAGCCCAGCCGCCCACAGCCCAGCCGCCCACAGCCCAGCCGACAGCAGGCCCGGCAGCTAGCCATACTGCTGCCCAAGGCGGCAACGTCGCGGCGGCCGCTCAGGGCGCGCCCACTAGCCCCGCCACCTCCGGCAGCCCCGCCACCCCCGGCAGCCCCGCCACCCCCGGCAGCCTCGCCACTTCGGACAGGTCCGCGCCCGCCGCATCCACCTCACCGAGCGGGTCCACTTCGGCCGCATCCACGCCATCGGGAGTATCCGCACCGGCAGGCACCGCGCTGGCGCGCAAGAAGGAAGGCGAAACGCTCGACCTGCTCGGCGTCGCGGCCGGGCCGGTGGCCAGGCGCGCCATCCCCGCGCTCGGCGTTATGCTCGCGGCGATCCTCGTCCTGCTGTCGCTCAGGCGCACGAAGCGCAAGAACAGTCCGTGAGCTTCCGTCGGCAGGCGGTCCGCTAGAGGCGCACCGAGCATGAGGCTGCTGACCCGCGGGCCTGATCGGGCCGATGCCGGCCACCTGCTTGCCGCGCAAGGTGAGTGAACAGGGTGTAGCCGCCGGCCTCGGCCACCCGTGGCAGCGCCAGCGCGGGCCATAGAAGAAATCGGCAAGTACCACCCCAAGCTGGAGCCGTAGCTCATTGAGATCGACTCCGAGCGCGCGCAGTACTGGCTGTCGGTCGGAGCGCAGCCGACCGATCCGGTTCGCAGCATCCTCAAGATCACCGGGGATTGGCAGCGGTTCCACGGTGAGGACGGTGCGGAGGGCACGCTGAAGATCGCGTCACCAGGGGCGGACAAAAACTGCGGTCTCACTTGCCCGCATGTGCCACCGCGACGGCCCCGCGTCCACCGTCTCGCTTACGCCGTGACGAGAACAATTCCTAGGGCGGCGAGCACCAGCCCCGCCCGCTGCACGGCGCGCATCCGCTCACCGAGCACCGCCCTGGCCAGCAGCACCGTCATCGCCGGGTACAGCGAGGTGATCACCACGGCCAGGCTGAACAGCCCATGCCTGGTGGCAAGCACGTAAAAGATATTGGCCGCCGCGTCAAGGATCCCGGCGCCGAGCGCCGTCAGCACCGCGGCCCGGTCCGTTCGCCACCGAAGCACCCTCGCCCGCTTCAAAACGACCGCGGCGAGCACCGCCACGGCGCCCGCGCCGCGCGCTGCGACGAGTGGCCACAGGTCACCCCAGCCGCTGGCGCCGTGCCCTGCGTTCCGCAAAAATACGAAGAACAGCCCGAACGCCGCCCCGGCCGCGACACCGTACAGCAGGCCGCGCCGCGCGGGTGGTTGGGTGCCGCGGGCGCCTGGCGGACTGACTGAGCCAACCGAGCCGACCGTCATGGCTGAGCTTGCCGGCCCGGCAGAGCCTGCCGGGCAGCCTGCCGAACCAGGAGAGCAAGCGCCGGAAAGCGCACTATCGTCGCCGACGCTGGCCGCCATGTTCGGCGCGGCACGCTCGCGCAGCCACGCAGTGCCCCACACGAACATCCGCATTCGCTCAGCGCGGTGGGTACCGCGTGAGCCGTTAGGGTCCATGCTGACCAGCACGATCGCGGCGAGGCACGCTGTGGCGCCGCTGAGCACCGCCGGCCCGGGGCGCTCGCCCGCCAGGCCGGCGACGCCCACCGGCAGGAGCGTCGCCACCAGCGCGGAGACAGGCGCGACGACACTCATCGGGCCTACCGCGAGGCCGACGTAGAACGCGATCAGGCCGAGGCCTCCAACGGCGCCGCCCGCGGCGCCCCAGGCCAGCGCCGAAGGGGCCGGCGACGCGCCGCCAGCAAGCAGCGCTGCCACGAGCATCAGCGCGACCCCGGCCGGCGCGCTCACCGTGAGCAAAGCGAGGACCGGCGCGCGCCTCGACCCCGCACCACCGAGGAAGTCAGCGGTTCCATACAGGCAGGCAGCCACGAGTGCCAAGATCGTGAGCATGCGGCACCACCTCCTCGGCGCACCCGGCGCGGGCGAGTGAGGACACCCATCGCAGTCAGGAAATTGATATAATATGGTCATTATAATGACCGAAACGCCAGGGCGGAACTTGATAACGACGATCTGACGGAGCGTTCCCGGAGATGACAGATCAGGAGGCCGTTGCGGGCGCCGTCGCCCGCACGGTCCGGGCGCTGCGCGCGGGCCACGGCTGGTCACTTGACAAGCTCGCCGCAAGGTCCGGGGTGAGCAAGGGCGTGCTCGTCGCCCTCGAGCAGGGCAAATCAAACCCGAACCTGTCCACCCTGGTGCGGATCAGCGACACGTTCGGGGTGCCCGTGACTCGCCTGCTCGAGGCCGCCGCAGAACAACGGGTTCGCGTCTCTAGCCGCGCAGCGGTGCTCTGGCGCGGCCCGTCAGGTGGCAGCGGCACGCTGATCGCGGCCACCGACGCACCGTGGGCGGCCGAACTATGGCGGTGGGAGCTAGCCGAGGGCGAGAGCTACCGCGGGACCGAGCACCCCGCCACCACCAGGGAGCTTGTCGCGGTGGAAGAAGGCACGCTCACCCTGACCGTGGCCGGCGTCCGGCACGAGGTCACGGCCGGGCGATCCGCCCAGTTCCCAGGCGGCTGCACGCACACGTACGCGAACGAACAGCCGCAACGGCTGCGGATGACGATGGTCGTCGTGGTCCCACCGGCCGACCACCGTACCTAGGAGCGGCGGAGCTGCTTATCAGTGCCCGGCGAGGGAGGCAAGCTCGAAGACGAACCGGGCCGCGTCCACCGTGCCAATGCCGGACGCGAGGTCATAGCCGGCCCGGGCGGCGAACCCGTGCACGGTCTGCAACTTGCCGCCCTGAGAGAACGAGACTGTGTTGCTGCCGCGCGTGACATCCACGATGCCGGGGGCGCGCAGCGCCGACAGCCGGTACAGCGCCGGATTGATCACACCGAGCCCGTGATGCGCCACCTGGTCGGCGAGCGCGACGACACCGGCGAACAGCGGTGTCGCCTCGCTCGTGCCACAGGTCGGGTACCAGCCCGCGGGCTGGCCCGCGAAGCTCTGGTAGATGTCGACCCCCCCGCTGCAGGCGCCGCTCATCGAGATGTCGGGCACGCCGCGATGGCTGCCGACGATATCCCGCACCGGGTTCTGGTAACCGGGGCGGGCGAAGAAGACCGACTTACCACCGCCGCTTGCCATCGGGTTCGGGCCGTTACCACCGTCGATGAACTGGTTCGTGGCCACCGTGTAGGTGTCGTTCCAGACGCTGTCGGGCGCGGTACGGTCACCGCGGGCGTTCAGGTGCAACTGGGTGGCACCGACGCCGGTGACCAGCGGGTCGCTGTCCGGCCACGACGTCACCGGGTACCGGTAGTACGTCGACTGGTCGAACTTCACATCCGCCGCGCCACTGTCGCCTGCGGCGGCGAGCACGGTCACGCCCTTGCGTGCCGCGTCGGTATAGGCGCCACGCAGGGCGAGCAGCGAGGCCTGGGACGGGAAGGTCTCCTCGGTAGCGCTGAAGCTCTGGCTGATCACGCCACCCAGGTGATGGTTGATCACGTACTTCTCCGCGGTGACGATCTGCGGGAAGCCGACCGTCCCCTCCGTCTCCGAAACCGGGGTCTCCACCAGCAGGATCCTGGCGTGCGGGGCCATTGTGTGGGCCCACTCGACGTCAAGGGTGGTCTCACCGGCCCAGCCGACCATGCCGGAGTTGTTCGGATCGTAGGCCGGGACCTTTCCCGCGGGCTGGATGGCTAGCAGCGACGGCGGCGCGGGCAGATGAAGGGCCTTGTCGAAGACCGCCAGGTCGTGCGCGACCGTCGGGGACCCGAACGAGTCGACGATGACGATCGTCTGCCCACGGCCGTCGATCCCTGTGCTCAACAGGGGCCCCAGGTTATAGGCGCGCCGGATCTGCGCGGGTTCGTAACAAGCGATCTTGTAGTGCTGCACGCAGTATGCCGTCGTCGGCGGGGCGTCGGAGGCGCCGCCCGCATGCACGGCGCCCGGCTGCACGACGATGGTGGGTGAGGCCGTCGCGACCGCGGTCGCCGCGGCGCCGCCGATGGCGGTACTGCCCACGGTGGCGACAGCGATGCCGAATGAACTGACCGCTGCCACCACGAGACGGGAAATGCGCATGTATCCCCCGGGAGTCTCGATGTGTGCGGCGCGACCCCGCGCCGCACGGGCCGACGCTAACACCCGGCCAGCACCTTTGCCAGCAAGCGAGGGGGAAATGCGCCTGATGCGCCGACTTTGCCGATTCACGGCCAGACCTGGCGCCAGCTGCCGGTATCGGGGCGGAGGCCGTTCAGGTCGGCGTTGTTGCGTCGGGCGCCAATCTCGCCACCGGATGCACCTGCAAATACGTCAACGCCGACCCCGGCTCCCCTGCGTTCCGCTACGTCCGCAGTGAACTGCAGGACCAGCTAACGCGGCCGGTGTGGGGCTGGGACACCGGACGCGCTGCCTGACCGCGGTCACTCCCACTCGATGGTGCCAGGCGGCTTGCTCGTGACATCGAGCACGACGCGATTGATCTCGGGGACCTCGTTGGTGATCCGGGTGGAGATCCTGGCGACAACGGCGGCAGACAACCGCGCCCAGTCTGCCGTCATCGCGTCCTCGCTCGTTACCGGCCGCAGGACCACCGGATGCCCGTACGTGCGGCCGTCTCCCTGCACGCCTACCGACCTGACCTGGGCAAGCAGCACAACGGGGCACTGCCAGATCGCCCTGTCCAGCCCGGCGCGGGTGAGCTCTTCCCTGGTGATCGCGTCTGCCGCACGCAGCACCCGCAGCCTGTCCGCGGTGACCTCACCGACCACGCGGATCGCCAGCCCCGGCCCCGGGAACGGCTGGCGCCAGACGATCTCGGGGGGCAGCCCGAGCTCCTCGCCGACCCTGCGGACCTCGTCCTTGAACAGCAGGCGCAGCGGCTCCACCAGGCGGAACTGCAGGTCCTCTGGCAGGCCCCCGACGTTGTGATGGGACTTGATGCTTGCCGCTCCCGCACCTCCGCCTGATTCCACCACGTCCGGGTAGAGCGTGCCCTGCACGAGATAGTCCACGCAGGCACCGTCCGCGCCCGCGGCGGCGACAATCTCACGGGCCGCCTGCTCGAAGACCCGGATGAACTCCCGGCCGATGATCTTTCTCTTCTGTTCGGGGTCCGTCACGCCCGCGAGCGCGTCGAGGAACTGGCCCGCCGCCTCCACCACCTTGAGGTCGACGCCGGTCGCGGCCACGAAATCCTTCTCTACCTGCTCCGCCTCACCCTTCCTCAGCAGGCCATGGTCGACGAACACACAGGTCAGCTGGGAGCCGACGGCGCGCTGAACCAGCGCGGCGGCGACCGCGGAGTCCACGCCACCGGACAGGCCGCAGATCACCCGACCGCCTCCGACCTGCGCCTTGATCTGCTCAATCTGTTCCCCGACGATGTTCAGCATCGTCCAGGTGGGCCGGCACCCGGCCGCCTCGAGGAAGTGGCGCACGATGGGCCGGCCGTGCTCGGAGTGCAGCACCTCCGGGTGGAACTGCACACCGTAGAGGCGGCGGGCGCGATCCTCCATCGCGGCGACAGGCGCCTGCGGGCTGTGGGCGGTGACCACGAATCCCGGCGGCGCCGCCGTGCATGAGTCGCCATGTGACATCCACACCTGCTGGCGGGCTGGAAGGCCGGCGAAAAGATCGCCCTCGGCCGCCGCGGTACCCACCTCGAGCACCGTGCCGCCATACTCGCCGGTCCCGGTCCTTGCGACCGTACCGCCGAGCCCGGCCGCCATGAGCTGAAAGCCGTAACAGATGCCGAGCACGGGCACGCCTGCCTCGAACAAGCCGGGGTCGCCTGGTGCCGCTGGCGGCGCGGGCGGCGCGCCATCGGCGTACACGGACGCCGGGCCACCGGAAAGGATGATCGCCTTCGGTTCGCGGGCCAGCATCTGCTCGACCGGCATAGTGTGCGGGACGATCTCTGAGTAGACGTGGCACTCACGTACCCTGCGGGCGATCAGCTGGGCGTACTGGGCGCCGAAGTCCACCACGAGGACGGTGTCGAAGTCACCAGCGGCGTGCACGCGACCGCCTCTCCATCAGGCCTGCTGAGGCGGCCAGTCTACGAGGCAAGGGCCACGAGCCTCGCCAGACCGGCGGCGCGCCGCGCCCGGCGCCCAGGCGCGCCCGATGGGCAGCGATGCGGATGCCCGGGCAGGGTCATCGCGCTCCCGCCCGCGCGGCGGGGTGCGCGCGGGCCGGATGCGCGTGCGCCGGATACGCGGGCGCGCCGAAGGGTCAGCGTATGTGCAGCGCCTTCATGAGCTTGAGCGAGCGGCTGAGCATGCCCGCGTACGCCTCGCGGCTCATGCCGAGCACAGGATCGAATCCGAGCACGTGCTGGCTGGCGACAGTCTGCGCGTCGGTGTACTTGAGCAGGCCCTCCGCGCCATGCCTGCGGCCGACGCCCGACTCCTTCATGCCGCCCATGGGCGCGGCGTACGACGCCCAGGTGGAGGCGTATCCCTCGTTGATGTTTACCGTGCCTGCCTGAATCCGCGCTGCGACCCGGCGGCCCCGGGCGACGTCCCGCGTCCACACGCTGGCGTTCAGGCCGTAGGACGTGTCGTTGGCGCGCTCGATCGCTTCCTCCTCGTCGTGCACGCGGTAAACCGACACGACGGGCCCGAACGTCTCGTCGCGGCACACCTCCATGTTCTCTTTCACGTCGGCCAGCACGGTCGGCTCGTAGAAGAACGGCCCGAGATCAGGCCGAGCCCGTCCGCCGGCAAGTACCCGCGCGCCCTTCGCCGTCGCCTCCTGCACGTGCCGCGCCACCGTGTCGAGCTGGCGCTGGGAGGTGAGCGAGCCCATGTCGGCCGACCAGTCGAGGCCCGGGCCGAGGCGCATGCGCTTCACCAGCTGGACGAAGCGCTCCAAGAATGCGTCGTAGATCTTCGCGCCCACGTACAGCCGTTCCGCGGAGATGCACAATTGCCCAGCGTTCGCGAAGCATGCCCGGACGGCTCCGGCCGCGGCACCGCGAGGGTCGGCGTCGTCGAGCACGAGCATGGGGTTCTTTCCGCCAAGCTCCATCGAGTAGCCGATCAGCCGGCCTGCGGCCTGCTCCGCGATCATCCGGCCGCGCCTGGTCGAGCCCGTGAACGCCACGTAGTCGGCGTGCTCCACCAGCGGGTCGCCGACAGCGGCCCCGCGACCGAGCACCACCTGCCACAGGCCGGCCGGCAGGCCGGCCTCCTCCAAAAGGTCCACGGCCCACAGCACGGTAAGTGCGGTCTGCGTATCCGGCTTGGCCACCACCGCGTTGCCGGCGAGCAGGGCGGGGATCGCGTCGGTCACGCCCAGCGAGAGCGGATAGTTCCACGGTGTGATGAGCCCCGCGACGCCCTTGGGATGCCGCCGCTCGGTCACCCTGGTGGCTACGGGCAGGGCGCCAGCGCGCCGCCGCGGGCGAAGCAGGTCCGCTGCGTGCCTCGCGTAGTAGAGCGAGCAGCCGGCAACGTCGATGACCTCTTCGAACGCGGCCCAGCGGGCCTTGCCGGTTTCCAGTTGCAGGATGTCCAGGATCTCCCGCTTCCGTCCGAGTATCAGGTCGTGCAGCCGCAGGAACGGCCGCGCCCGCTCGCTCGGGGGAACGCGCGCCCAGCTGCGCTGTGCTTCGCGCGCCGCCTCGTACGCGGCGGCCACGTCGTCAGGCGACGACACCGGCAGCTTCGCCAGCGGCTCGCCGGTGAAGGGGGCGATTGTGGTGACTGCTCCGCTGTGGCCGACCACCCGGGACGTCAGGCGCGCGGCCAATGCGCTATCTATGGTGGCGCCCGCTCGCGCGGGAGCTGTGTCCGTGCTCATATTTTTGAGCCTAGAACCCTATTCACGGCTTGGCTACCGATAGGTAACCAGATGTGCCGGCATTCGCGGCAAGCGGCGGGCATACGCCGCCACCTACGATGGAGATCGGTCGGCGCGCGCCACTGGCGCCGCATCATCATCACGGACGCCACCACGGACGCCACCACCGACGGCGACGCGCACGCCACGACGGACGCCGAACGGACAAGACGCCGGCAAAGAGAAGGGGCCAGACGTGAAGGCTGCGAGCTACGACCGGACGGGGCCCGCTCGCGAAGTCCTGCGGGTGACCGAGGTCGACCGCCCTGAGCCTGGGCAGGGCCAGGTGCGGGTCCGGCTGCGGGTGTCCGGCGCCAACCCGACGGACTGGAAGGCACGTAGCGGCGCCACCCCGCGGCCGATCGACGTATTCCAGATTCCGCATCTCGACGGTGCAGGTGAGATCGACGTGGTTGGCCCCGGCGTGGACCCTGGGCGGGTCGGCCAGCGGGTGTGGGTGTGGATGGCCGCGTTCGGCCAGCGTTGGGGTACGGCGGCACAATGGACTGTGGTACCGGCGGAACAGGCGGTGGCACTGCCGGACGGGGCCTCGCTGGATCTGGGCGCAAGTCTCGGCGTACCCGCGATGACCGCCTGCCACTGCTTGCTCGCGGGCGGCGCAGTGCGCGGCAAGGCCGTGCTTGTGGCCGGTGGCGCGGGCGCAGTCGGGCACTTCGCCATCGAACTCGCCAAGCACTCGGGTGCCAGGGTGCTTGGCACCGTCAGCGGTCCGCAGAAGGCGGAGCTGGCCGCGAAGGCCGGCGCTGATCAAGTGGTGAACTACCGCGATAGCGACGCCGTCGAGCAGGTCCGCTCGTTTTCCGAGCGCTTCGACCGCGTCGTCGAGGTCGCGCTCGGCGCGAACCTGAACCTCGATCTCGCGGTGGCAGGTCCTGAGACGGTGGTCGTCACTTATGCGGCCGAGGCGAGTGATCCAACGCTCCCGGTCCGCGCCTGCATGACGGCGAATGTGACGCTGCGATTCGTGCTGCTGTTCGGAGTTCCCCGGCATACCCTCGTCGAACTGGCGCAGCACGTGGCCGCCGCGCTCGCGGCGGGGGCGCTGACCGAACTGCCTGTGCACAGGTTCCCGCTCGAGGAGATCGTCGCTGCCCATGAGACCCTCGAGGCGGGCGTGGTCGGCAAGGTGCTCATCGACATTCCCTGACCTCCACCGCAGCCCCGGCCGGCCACGGGCCTCGGCTCATGATCCGATTCGGGTTAACCCCGGATCAACCCGCGTGCCCTACTTGCAGGAAATTCAACCCGGTATCAGATCACGGTCTCAAGGGCTTACCGGCCTTTTACCCCTGCGGCGCGAGGACCACCTCGACGCGTTGGAACTCCTTCAGGTCCGAGTACCCGGCGGTAGCCATCGTCCGGCGCAGCGCGCCCATCAGGTTCATCGAGCCGTCCGGCATCGTCGAGGCGCCATGCAAGATCTGCTCGATGCTGCCGATCGTTCCGACGCGCACGCGGGCACCGCGGGGCAACTCCAGATGATGGGCCTCACTGCCCCAGTGATAACCACGGCCGGGTGCCTCAGACGCGCGGGCGAGCGGCGAGCCCACCATAACCGCGTCGGCGCCGCAGGCAAGCGCCTTCGCGATGTCACCGCTGCGGGTCATCCCGCTGTCGGCGATCACATGCACATACCTGCCGCCCGACTCATCGAGGTACTCGCGGCGGGCAGCGGCGACATCCGCGATCGCTGTCGCCGTGGGCACCGCCACGCCGAGCACGGCACGCGTGGTATGGCCAGAACCGCCCCCGAACCCGACAAGCACGCCGGCCGCGCCGGTGCGCATCAGGTGCAGCGCCGCCGTGTAGGTGGCGCAGCCGCCCACGATCACCGGCACGTCGAGTTCGTAGATGAACTGCTTGAGGTTCAGCGGCTCGGCCCGCCCTGACACATGCTCAGCGGAGACGGTGGTACCGCGGATGACGAATATGTCCACGCCGGCATCAATGACTGCCTTGTGGTACTGGACCGTGTGCTGCGGCGAAAGACGGGCAGCAGTGGTCACCCCCGACCTACGGATCTGCTCGATCCTGCGGCCAATCAGATCTTCCTTGATCGGTGCTGCGTAGATCTTCTGCAGCCTGCTGGTGGCGGCCGCGTCCTCGAGCGAGGCCACCTCCGCGAGCAGCGGCTCCGGATTCTCGTACCGGGTCCACAAGCCCTCGAGGTCGAGCACGGCGAGCCCGCCGAGCCTGCCGATCTGGATCGCCGTCGCAGGTGACACCACGCTGTCCATCGGGCACACCACGAGCGGCATGTCGAACCGGTACGCATCGATCTGCCAGCTGATCGACACCTCCTCGGGGTCGCGGGTACGGCGCGATGGCACGATACCGATTTCGTCCAGTCCGTACCCTTGGCGGCCGATCTTCCCGCGCCCGATCTCCACCTGCGTCACTGTCTCCCACCAACCCCTTCCATTTCATTCCATCATCCCTGACGGCTGCCGCATGACGCGCCGGTCACGCCAATGACGCGGCGCGGTGGGAGGTCGGTGTGGCCGTACTGGCGCGGCGGGTGCGGCGGGTGGGTCCAGCCGGACGGCGCTGGGCCACTGGCGGGAACGCCGGCCCTGCCTGCCCGCAGGCCTTGGGGATCTTTGTCACCCCGAAGACTTGTACCTTGTCGCTCAACGTCGCGGCCCGCGCAGCCGTTAGGGATGGGGCTACCGACCCGTGTAGTTAGGCGCCTCGACCGTGAGCTGGATGTCGTGCGGGTGGCTCTCCTCGAGTCCCGCGGCGGTTATCTGGACGAACGCCGCCTCTTGCAGTTCGGCGATGGTAGCCGCGCCGCAGTATCCCATCGCGGCGCGCAGGCCGCCGATGAGCTGGTAGGCGACCGCGGCGAGCGGCCCGCGGTAGGGGACCTGGCCCTCCACCCC
>Ga0335078_10002302_pt1 | contig 28974 bp, 32 predicted proteins | sample Lox_Sample_32_FD_206711 | JGI IMG/M metagenome (GOLD analysis project Ga0335078, IMG submission 206711) | Soil microbial communities from Loxahatchee National Wildlife Refuge, Florida, United States - Lox_Sample_3.2 | ecosystem: Environmental > Terrestrial > Soil > Wetlands | place: USA...
TTCAAGAGGTGTTCTGGCAGGTCTACCAGGCGTGACCGCGGTCAGCGGATCGCCAACAGCACGATAAACAGCACCAGGATCGCCAGGTCGGCGATCAACCCTGCCCTGTTTTGTTGAAGGTCGATCAACAGGCTGGATTTGGGAAGTGCGCGCATTTTCTAATCCCTTGTGTTCAGACGGTGGACAACCTCTCCAAGTTGCACCATTCTACAGCAGTCCTCACTTACTCATTGTGTACGTCGCGCGCGGATTGTCAATGGGATGGGGTACTCGCGCTCGTTCGGCAAGCAGCGCGGCCCGCGCCCCCGGAGCGAATTCCGCCAGCAGCTTGACTTTCAGATAAACCGAATCCTATCATGTAGTTGAACACGGCGCGCGAAACGTGCACCGGCGATCTCCGGAGGCTATTTTGATCAAGCTCGATATCATTAACGAAGTTGTCAACAAGACCGGGATTACCAAGACCAAGGCCGAGATGGCCGTCGAGACGGTCTTCGAGTCCATGAAGAAAGCTCTGGAGCAGGGAGATCGCATCGAACTGCGCGGGTTCGGAGTGTTCAACGTCAAGCCGCGCAAGACGGGAATCGGACGCAATCCGCGGACCGGCGCGGAGGTGTCGATTCCGCCAGGCAAGGCGGTGCGCTTCAAGCCCGGCAAGGAGCTGCAGACGTTGCAGTAGAATCCACGGGCGGATGGTCGAATTGTGTCCCCTCAGGATTATTCGGCGGCCACCTATCCGGCCTGCCCGGCGAACGGGAACGGTCTCCGGCTGCCGCGCGCGCTGCTGAGAACGCGCGACCGTTACTGGCTGCACGGCCTGCTGTTTCTGGCGACGCTGCTCTCCACCACGCTGGTAGGGTCGAGCTTGCAGACGGATTTCGACCGCAACCTGCCCTTCAGCGTCGAGCACTATCTGTACGCCTTCGTGAAGGTCTGGAGCCACCCGGAGCTGATCTGGCGCGGCCTGCCCTTCTCGGTGACGCTGCTCACGATTCTGCTGGCGCACGAATGCGGCCACTACCTGGCCTGCCTGTACTACGGCGTGGACGCCAGCCTGCCGTATTTCCTGCCGGCGCCCACCCTGATGGGCACTTTCGGCGCTTTCATCCGCATCCGCTCGGCGATCTATTCCAAGCGCGTGCTGTTCGACATCGGCGTGGCCGGACCGCTGGCCGGCTTCGTGTTTCTGCTGCCCGCGCTGGCGGTGGGGGTGGCGTTCTCCAAAGTGATTCCGGGCATCGCGCTACAGGGCGACATCCAATTCGGCAATCCGGGGCTGCTGTGGATACTGGAAAAGGCCATTTTTCCGGGCGTGCCTGCCTCGGATATCTACCTCCATCCGGTGGCGCGCGCGGCCTGGATCGGGATCCTGGCCACGGCCTTGAACCTGCTACCGATCGGCCAACTAGATGGCGGCCACATCCTGTACGCCCTGGCGGGTGACCATCACAAGCTGCTCTCGAAGGTCTTCATCGTGGCCTTGATCCCCCTGGGCTTCCTGTGGTGGCCGTGGTGGCTGTGGGCGGCCGCGCTGTTCTTTTTTGTCCGCCGCCATCCGGTGATTGTCGATCCCTCCAGCGTCAGCCGGGGCAGAAAGTGGCTGGCCCTGGCTTCCCTGATCATTTTTCTGCTGTGCTTCACCGCGGCTCCTGTCATGGAGGGCATGCCTTGATCGGGAGCCATGAAGATCACCGCCACGATTATCACGCTCAACGAAGAACGTCATATCGCCCGCGCCATCGAGAGTCTGCGCTGTTGCGACGAGATCATCGTGCTGGATAGTGGCTCGGTGGACCGCACCACGGAACTGGCGGAAAACCTGGGCGCGCGGGTGGTGGAAAGTCCCTGGCGCGGGTACGCAGGACAGAAGAACTGGGCCGCCGAACAGGCCAAACACGACTGGATCCTGTCGCTGGACGCTGACGAAGCCCTCAGCGAGGCCCTGGAAGGCGAGATCTGGAACCTCAAGAAGAACGGTCCGAAATTCGACGCCTACACCATGCCGCGCCTGGCGCAGTATCTGGGCAAGTGGATTCTGCACAGCGGCTGGTATCCCGACCGCAAGGTGCGGCTGTACGACCGCCGCAAGGCCACCTGGGTCGGCGATTTCGTGCACGAAAGCGTGCAGGTGCACGGGCGCGTGGGACATCTGGAATCGAACCTGCTGCACTTCACATGCGATTCGCTTTCCGAACACCTGAAGATCATGGACCGCTACACGACGCTGGCGGCCGAGGAACTGGCGTCGCGCAAAACACCCATCGGCTGGGGCCACCTGATCGCGGACCCGGCGTGGACGTTCGTGAAGACTTACTTTGTGCAAGGCGGGTTTCTGGATGGTGTGGAAGGGCTGACCATCGCGTATATGGCGGGCCTTTACACGTTCCTGAAGTACGCGAAGGCTCGTAACATGAGTTCGGGGCGATGAAGATCCTGCATCTGGATTCCGGGCACGCCATGCGGGGCGGCCAGTGGCAGGTCTTCCGGCTGATGGAAGGCCTGCGGCGGGAGGGTATCGAATGCACGCTGCTCTCGCCGCGCGGCTCACCGCTATGGGATAAGGCGCGCGCCGCCGGCCTGGATGTCCATCCGCTTCTGCCTTGGACGGTCCGCCGGCTATGCGGCCAGGCGGACCTAGTGCACGCCCACGATGCCCGCACGCATACGGGGGCGGCGGCTCTGGCGCGCGCGCCAGTGGTGGTGTCACGGCGGGTGGCGTTTCCGATCCGATCGCGCTGGAAGTACCGGCGCGCCCGTCACGTCGCCGCGGTCTCGCAATTTGTCAAAGGCGTCCTGGTGGAGGGAGGAGTTCCGGAAGAGAAGATATCCGTGGTTTACGATGGCGTTCCGCTAGGCCCGGCCGCGCCGGGTGGAGACGTGGTGGTGGCACCCGCCGCCGCCGATCCGATGAAAGGCTCCGCTCTGGCTCTGGAGGCCACCCGGCGCGCCGGCGTGGACCTGCTGTTCTCCCGCGACCTCGAAACCGATCTGGCCGAGGCGGGCCTGTTTCTGTACCTGACGCGCTCCGAGGGCCTCGGCTCGGCGATTCTGGTGGCCATGGCCGCTGGCGTGCCGGTGATTGCCAGCAACGTAGGCGGGATTCCCGAGATCATCCGCCACGGGGAGAACGGCTGGCTGGTGGAGAATGCGCCCGAGGCCGTGGCCGCCGCCATCAGGGGATTGCTGTCGGACCGGGCCTTGGCTCGCCGACTGGCTGAGCGCGGCCGCCAGACCGCTGCGGAACGCTTCTCACTCGATCACATGGTCCACAACACCATCGACCTCTACCAGCGGGTGCTGGCTTGTTAGAAGCTGGACTCGCGCTGCTGTTCGGGCTCCTGATCGGCAGCTTCCTCAACGTTTGCATCTTCCGCCTGCCGCGGGATCTCTCGGTGGTGCGGCCGCGCTCGTATTGTCCCGCGTGCGAACGTCCCATCGCCTGGTACGACAACATTCCGCTGTTGAGCTTCGTGGTGCTGGGAGGCCGCTGCCGGCATTGCAAGGCGGCGATTTCCGTCAGGTACCCAGTGGTCGAACTGCTGACTGGCCTGCTCTTTTTCGCCTCCTGGCTGGTGGGCGGGGCGACTTTGCCGGCTGTGAAGCTCTGCCTGTTGAGCGCCCTGCTGGTGGGGCTGTCGTTCGCCGACCTGGAGGCGCGCATTCTGCCGGACGAGTTCACGTACGGCGGCCTGGCAGCCGGCCTGATTTTTGCCTGGTTCGTGCCGCTGCACGACGACATCGCGCAAGTGCTGCTCTTGATCTTCGGTGTGCACGCGAACGAGCATTGGACCTCGCTTGCGGAGTCCGTGCTCGGGGCGGCGGCTCCCCCGCTATTTTTATGGCTCGGCGGCTGGATCTATTTCAAGCTGCGCCACCGCGAAGGGCTGGGCCTGGGCGATGTGAAACTGGTGGCCATGGTTGGGGCATTCCTGGGTCTGCATGGCGCACTGCTCACGCTGATTGCGGGATCGCTGGCCGGGTCGTTGATCGGCTACGCCTACATCCGGCTGACACACAACGATCCGGCCACGTATGAACTGCCCTTCGGCACCTTTCTGGGTCTGGCGGCCATCGCGGTGGCGCTGTGGATCGCCGCAGTGCCGTAGTTAAAGAGATCGCTTCGCGGAGCGCGCGGTGGTTTCGCTGCGCTTGATCTGTGCGCGTCTCCTGCCGGCCGCCAGATTCCTGGCAGCCTTCTCCTTGGCCGCCTCGCTCACGACCACGCGGTTGATCACTTTGGTGGCGCCTGCGTTTTTGGCCAGGCGGGTGGCGGTGCCTTTGTGCTGCAGCACGTCGGTCTGTCCTTCGATGGTCGCGACTCCGCCCTGCACGTGGACCTGGAAGTGGTGCCGAGAAATCTTCGAGGCAGCGAACCGCTCGCGAATGGCTTTCTCCAGCTCGGCGTCGGAAATCGCCCGCTGTTTGGCGACTTTGGCGGGAGTCCGCGCCGCGCGCGCCGATGGAGCCGTTCTGGTGGCGGCCAATCCGGCGGAAAGCGCGAAGCAGAGCAGGGCCGCGGAGGCGCGGCGAGTATTGAACATTATAGGATCTCCTTACCTGAAAACGTGGCGCGGCAAGCGCCTTGCTCTCAACGAAAACGCGATATAACAGACTGATGCCCACTTACGGCGGGATGGAATGCGGCGGAACCAAGTTTGTCTGCGCCACGGGCGACGACCGCGGCGAGTTACTCTCCCGGACCGAGTTCCCCACCACGACGCCGTCCGAAACCATGCAACGTGCCATCGCGTTCTTCCAAGCGCAGCCCGGCACGCTGGCGGGCATCGGCATCGGATCGTTCGGGCCGGTGGATCTGAATCCGGCGTCCCCCAAGTTCGGCTTCATCACCTCCACTCCCAAAGATGGCTGGCGCGATACGGACGTCGCGGGCGCCGTGCGGCGGGCGACAGGCTTGCCGGTAGCGTTCGATACGGACGTGAATGCCGCGGCGCTGGGGGAGGCCCGCTGGGGCGCCGCGCAGGGACTGGACACCTTCCTTTACCTCACCGTGGGCACCGGATTCGGAGGCGGCGGCATGGCCAATGGCCAGTTGCTGCATGGCTTGGTCCATCCGGAGATGGGACACATCCGCGTGCCGCGCGACCCGCGCGCCGATCCCTTTGTCGGCTCATGTCCTTACCACGGCGGTTGTCTGGAGGGACTGGTCTCGGGGCCGGCGATCGAAGCGCGCTGGGGACAGCGTGGCGAGACGCTGCCGCCCGGACATCCGGCCTGGGAACTGGAGGCGCACTACATCGCCCTGGGACTGGTCAACTGGATCTGCACCCTCTCGCCACAGCGGATCATCCTGGGCGGCGGCGTGATGCGCCAGGCGGACTTGTTCCGCCGGATTCGCGGGGAAGTGACGGCGCTGCTGAACGGCTACATCCAAGCGCCGGAGATCTTGGAGCGTATCGACGCGTACATCGTGCCGCCCGCACTGGGCGCGAATGCCGGAGTGCTGGGCGCCATGGCGCTGGCCGGCGCGGGCTGCGGGCGAATGGAATCCTGAAAGGCCGGGGCCGGACGCGGCATTATGGAAAGAGAGGAACGTCCATGATGCACTACCTGGCGCCGGCTTTGCCGCTGCTCCTGGCGGGGGCACTGCTGGCTTCCGGCAACGTAACTCCCGGAATGAACCGCTTTGCGGCCGCTGCCTACCGGCAACTCGCATCCGGCGACGAGAACCTGATTCTGTCGCCCTTCAGCATCAGCACGGCGCTTTCGATGCTGCTGGACGGCGCCCGCGGGCAGACCGCCGCCGGCATGGCGGCCACGCTCGAGCAACTGCACACGGGACCGGACTACCATGCCGCGGTGGCCGCGCTGGCCGCGGAACTCGCCAAGGCGGGCAACCAGGGGAGCAACCAACTGTCGATCGCCAACGCTGTCTGGGTGCAGCACGGCTACCCGCTCGAATCCGCTTTCGAACAGACTATGCGCAACCAGTACCAGGCGCCGCTCACGCCGCTCAACTTCGCCAACCCGGTGGACGCCGCCGGCAGGATCAACTCCTGGACGGCGGAAGAAACCAAGGGCAGAATCGAGCGGTTGATATCGCCGGGTTCGCTCGACCGCAGCACGCGGCTGGTGCTGACCAGTGCCATCTATTTCCTGGGCAAGTGGCGCTTTCCGTTCGATCCGCACAACACGCGCGAGGACCAATTCTATCCTGCCGGCGGCGGCGCCGCGGAGACCGAATTCATGCACCGGAAGGCCGATTTCCGGTATGCCGAAACGCCATCCGTGCAGATCCTGGAGATGCCGTATGACGGCACCCCACTGGCGTTCGACATTCTCCTGCCCAAAGAGAAGAACGGGCTGGCGCAGTTGGAGGCGGCCATTAATCCCAAGGCACTGTCGGCGTGGTTTGGCAGCCTCCAGGAGCACTCCGTCCAGGCAGCCATTCCCAAATTCCGCGCGGAGTCCACGTTCTCGCTGAAGGCCATGCTGTCGCGCATGGGTATGGCGGAGGCTTTCGGGCAATCCGCGGATTTTTCCGGAATCGATGGGCGCCGCGACTTGTATGTTTCCGACGTGGTGCACAAGGCCTTTGTGGATGTGTCGGAAGAAGGCACGGAAGCGGCCGCGGCCACTGGCGCCATCGTTACGTTCATGGCGATGCACCCGCATCCGCAGCCGATCATTTTTCGGGCGGACCATCCGTTTGCGTTCTTCATCCGCGATACGGCAAGCGGCGTGATCCTGTTCGAGGGACGGCTGCTCAGGCCGGCGCCATAACTATTTCGTTGCGCTTCAACTGGCCGCAGGCGGCGTAAATATCGAGACCGCGCGGTTTGCGGATGAAGCAACCCATCGACCGCCGCACGATTGCCTGGAAACTCGCGACCCGCGCGGGATCGGGCGTCTCGAAGGGAATGCCGGGGCCGGGATTCAGCGCGATCAGGTTCAGCTTGGCATTCAGGTGGGACAGCAGTTTGACGACGCGGCGGGCGTCGGCATCGGAATCGTTGACGCCCTTCAGCAGCACGTACTCGAACGTGAGCTTTTCCCAAGGACGCAACGGATAGGCTTTGCAGGCTGCCAGCAGATCCTCGAGATGATACTTGCGCGTGATAGGCATCAGTTGCCGCCGCATGTCCTCCGTGGAGGCGTTCAGCGAGATAGAGAGCTTGGGGCGGAGCGGCTCACGGCCCAGTTCCGCGATCTGAGGGATGATGCCGGCGGTGGAAACGGTGATTCGCCGCAGGGGAATGCCAACGCCGGCAGGATCGGCCAGCAGGCGGGTGGCTTTCACGACGCTGGCCAGGTTCAAGAGCGGCTCGCCCTGCCCCATCATGACGATGTTGAGCCGCCGCACGCGGTCCTGCAACAGATCGTTATCGCGGGCCACCAGCAGCACCTGCCCGACGATTTCACCGGCGGTGAGATTCCGCTCCAGGCCCAGCAGCGCGGTCATGCAGAATTTGCAGTCTACGGGGCAACCCACCTGGCTCGAAATGCAGATGGTGTCGCGGCCTTCTTCGGGCATCAGCACGGCCTCCACGGTGCGGCCGTCTGCGAGGCGCAGAAGATAGCGGCGCGTGCCATCGGCGGATTCATAGCGCCGCGCGATTTCGGGGAGACCCACTGGATGCGCGCCCGCCAGTTCCGCGCGCAGCGCCGCGGGCAGCGTGGAAACCTGGTCCAGGCTGGCGACCCGCTGCCGGTACAGAGCGGTGTAGATCTGTTGAGCGCGGAAACGCGGATGGCCGGGTCCCAGAGCCTCCTGAATCTCAGCCAGCTCCATGCCCAGCAGGGATTCGGGCATTTGCTTCGATTATTGCATGGCCAACTGGCGGTACTCGACCGCCGAGCTTTCCGGCAGTAGCACCCACAGCGAGTAGATTCCAAGCCCGGTGCCTATGGGGAATTCGATCAAGGAGAGCGCGCCCACGACGATGGTATAGACGCGCGCCCAGGGCGCCCGATCCAGCAGGCCCCATCCCGCCACTACGCACAACACCACCCGCAATAACAGCAGCCAGCCGATGCCACCCAGCACAAAATAGAGGAAACCATGCAACTCTTCCGGCATTCCCATGGGAAACCACCAACGCCGAATCCCGGTCAGAAACATCGCGGGTATGAAGCTGAGGGCCGCGCGCACCAGCCACAACAAGGCCAGCACACGCAAATGTCCGGCGACCCGTCCTTCCCTGGAGCTTACCAGCGCTCGCGGAGCGGGCGCGGCGCGCATCAGCTTGCCGCAGACCCCGCAAAAGTTCTGCGTATCTTCGACCTTCGCGCCACAAGCATCACAATACATCGGCTATCTCCGGTTTCTGGACCATAATCTATCACTTTGTTCCGCAATTCTTGTTACGCATGGCGGCAACCACCGAATCCGGCACCCGCTCGGCCTTGAGTCGCGCGAGGTCGGCGGGTTCGAGGGAGAACCGGCAGGGCTGGGTGGCGATCATCTTGAGTACTTCCGCCTCGGCGATATTGCCATCGATCAGCTTGATGATGAAATCGTTGGTCAGGAGGATGCCGGTTTCGACGGGCCGCGCCGGGGCAGCCGGCGGCTTTGGCCGGAGCGCCTGCAGGGCCGCTGATTCCCGCTGGCATTCGTCCAACAGTGCGTCCACGAGCTTGCCGCCGCCCTGGCTGGCGGTCTTTTCAAATGCGGCCGCCGCGTCATCGTACTTGCGCACCAGCATGTACGCGACGCCCAGGTTGTAGGAAGCCTCCATGGCGGACTTCGACCCGTTACTACACGCCTGCGCGTTGGCGCGCGATACACGCAGCAAGCCCTCGTAATCGCCAGCTTTTGCAAGGCTGTAAGCCTGCTTGAGGTGGCAGTCCTTGCTGTCCATAAAAGGGATCTCGCGGGTCTCGATCCAGGGCGCATACAGGTGCTGCGCATCTCCCAAAGCCTGGCGGATGGCCATCTGTTTCACGTCGGATGGCGCCGGGTATTCAGGCGCCGCAGTCTGGCTCTCATTCTCTTTTTGGGCGGTACCGCGAACCGTAGTGGAAGCGATCTCCCGGCCGCTGGCCGCATCCACAAAGCTCAGCGAGGCGGCGAACTCTCCTTTAGTGCGAGAAATGTGCACGGCCGGGAGCCCCGGGCCGAGGATAGGCGACTGCGGGAAGGCCTGGCAGCGGGTCACGGTGACCGAAAAAGCGACCTTACGTAGAGCCTCTAGGCCCGGTTCCTGCACCGCCGAGGTATGGACACCATGGGCCTGCATATCCTGGACAACCAGGTTGGCGAATTCCTGTGCGCAGTCGCCGGTGTATTGTCCGGGTACCACGACCTTCCCGGCCAGCACTGCGGCAAGGGCTGGGGAATGGGCGAATTTGACAGTGACTTTTTTTTCAGCACGGGCTTGAACAAGCGCGATGCATAATGCAACACCAATAATAAAACCGCGCATCAGGGACTCTCTTCCCTTTAGACTCAAGACGCGGCCCGTGTGCAGAGTGTTCCGCATGGGATGTGTTATCGTTTGCTTTACGATTATGGCAAGGAACACTCTTTCCCGCCGCGCGTTTTTCGCCTGGACCGCGGCGGCTCCGCTGGCGTCGGCCGTGGCGCGGCTCAAGAACCTCCCTGTCGGCCTGGAACTGTACTCCGTGCGCGACGACCTGCAAAAGGACCTCATGGGCACGGTGCGGGCGGTGGCGGGGATGGGCTATAAATGCGCGGAGTTCTTCGCGCCTTACTACGCATGGACCCCGGATTACGCTAAGCAAGTGCGGCTGATGATGGATGACGCGGGCATCCGTTGCTATTCGACGCACAACGGCACGGAGTCCTTCACTCCCAAAGGACTGCCACACGCCATGGAATTGAATCACATCCTCGGCGCCCGGTACATCGTGCTGGCCAGCGCGGGGGACGTGAAGACTCTGGACGGCTGGAAGGCGGTGGCCGAACAGCTCAACCGGGCGGACGAGAAAATGCAGCCCGCCGGATTTCACGCCGGCTACCACAACCACCAGTTGGAGTTCACGCCGATCGACGGAAAGCGGCCCATGGAAGTGCTGGCCGCAAACACCTCCAAGGACATCGTACTGCAACTGGATGTGGGCACTTGCGTGGAAGTGGGTTCCGACCCTGTGGCCTGGGTGGAACAGAATCCCGGACGGATCCGCTGCATGCACTGCAAAGACTGGTCACCCACAAAAGGCTACAAGGTGCTATTTGGCGAGGGAGTGGCGCCCTGGAAGAAACTGTTCGCGGCGGCGGAGAAGACCGGCGGCCTCGAATATTACCTCATCGAGCAGGAAGGCAGCGATTACCCGGAACTCGAGACGGCGCGGCGCTGCCTGGCTAACTTCCGCAAGCTGCACGGATAGGCGCGCCGCGCGTGTGCGGCTCGCGGCTCAGTTCGGCGAAATCACACCGAACACGCCGACGGTCTGGCTACGTCCACCGGCGTTGTAATAGAGAGCGTTGGTGGGGCCGGATTCGGCGTTGCCGTTGCCGAACGCAATACCCCACAATCCGGGAAGCGCGATTCTCTGGCCGTTGCTCTGTAAGAAACCCGCAAACTTACCGTTAGAAGGATTGTAAGCGCCGATCAGGCCGTTTCCGGTGTTCCCCACCAGAATTGCCTTGCTAAAGGCTCCGAAATTGGCCGGCGCCACGGAGATTCCCCAAGGCTGATTGAACCACCCCGTCTGCAATCGCAACAGCAGGTTGCCGTTAGTGTCATATGCGTCCACATAACCAGCCCCGCCGCCGCTTGCAAGATTGTATGCCACAAAGATCTTTTGGCCGATAGCTTGAATCCCCGCGGGCGTGTAAGTGGAGGGTATGGTCGAATCCGTGAAAGCTCCCGGCGGCAGTGTGACAGGGGCAAATGACGTCGCGTCATAGGCCTCCACACCGCCGTTGGCATTGGCGGCGTAGTAAGTCGCCGCACCGCTGGTCGCATTCGTTGCCACCGTCAGACCTTGATAGGAGGCGCCGGCCGCGGAGTTGTCCACCATAATCGTGGCCGCAGTGGTGTGACATTCCGCGCATTGCGGACCCGGTGAGGCGGGCTTATCAGTAGCCCTCCAGATCGAAATCGTACCGTCCAGGGTGGCGAAAGTGAAGTTGTTCTGGTAGGAAGCCGTTCCTGTCGGACTGCCCGTAGCTGTGCCATCAGCGGATGGTATCGTGACGATCAACGGGGCGAGCGACTTTGCGCCGATCTTATTGGCGTAATACAGCGTCGAGAGGCCCGTGCCGTTATCCGCGGCCCACCACTCATTCTCCTTCACGCTGGCGTTGGTTGGGCGCGACAGTCCCCACGGGTTAATCAGGTACGGATCCTGGCTGCTATTTACGATGCTGGTCACCGTGTAGTTGTTTGGAGTTTGGGCTGCCGCGTTGATCGAGAGTAACAAAACGGCGCCGCACAGATAGAATTTTTGCATCCCAAAGTCCCCCGTTGAGGAGTATAAAGTCGCAGCCCTGAGGCAGTCAATGGCACATCTTGTGAATTCTTATGCGGTCATGGCGCGCCGCGTTCGGGCAGCCGGCAAGTCCCCTGCCCCTCGATCTCGAGTGCGCGGTTGAACTTTGCCGCACAAACCTCCCACGTGATGACAGCGGTCAATTCCACGATTTCGTCTTCACTGAAATACCGGCGTACGCGCGCGAACAAATCGTCCGGCACCAGGTTGGCGGTAGCGATGGACTCCGCATACGCCAGCGCGGTTTGTTCGCACTGGGTGAACGCCGCGTTTCCGGTGTAGGCGGCCAGTGCTTTCAGGTCTTCCTCGGGGATTCCGTCGGCTCTGCCCACGGCAGAGTTGGCCTCCATTCACAAGCCGCACCCGATCAGACTGGCCACTTTCAGATTCACCAGGTCGCGCAGACGCGCCGGCAGCAGCGCTTCTTCTTCCAGCCCGTCCCACATGGCGCGGAAACCGCGGAACACGTGCGGGCGGCGCGCCAGCACGGCGTGGTTGGGAAGCACGAAGCCGTAGAATTGTTCCTGCCGGTCAAAGACACGTTGCGCTTCGGAACTGGCTGCGTCCCTTTCGATTCCGCTGATGCGAGCCATGCTCAAGTTCCGCTATCGTACCAAATGCCGGACGCTTCCGCCTGAGCGGCCGCCCCGCCAACTTATAATTGAAAGATCGGTGAAGACAGCCCTCTGTACGTCCCTGGCGATCTGCTTGGTGCTGGCGCCGGCGGCGGCGCCCCAGAACTCCGCGCCGGGGCCGGAAATTCGCCGGATGCTGTCTCACATATCCAGTGATTCCCTGCGCGGCAACCTGTCGTTCATCGCCTCGAAGCTGCTGGAGGGGCGCGACACGCCTTCGCGCGGCCTCGACATTGCGGCGGAATATATCGCGGCGCAGTTACGCAAGGCGGGCCTGCAACCACCGGCGAGCAGCGGCGGCTATTTCCAGACTGCCCGAATGCTGCGCCTGGCTCCCGTGGCCGATGGCTTCGAACTGCACCTCCTGGAAGGCTCGCGAACCCTGGACGTTGCGAAAGCTCAGGTCCTGGTGGTGAGTGAGAAGCCGCTCGATCTCGCCGGCGTGCCGGTCTACAAAGTAGCGGACCCGGCCAGACTCACTTCCGCCAACGTGCGCGGCAGAGTGATCGCCCTTAGCGAGCCGGCCGGGCAGGTGCGGGCAGCGGCAAAAGCAGCGGCTGCCCTGGGACCGGCCGCGTTTCTGGAAACTGCTGCGGAAACCGGCGAGCAGCCCGAAAGCCGCTTGATCGATGCCGAAGAAGCCACCTTCGCCGGAGTTCCGCAGTTGATTGTGCGCGACCCGGAAGCCGTCAGTCTGCTCCAAGAGGCGAAGAGCGGTGACACCGGAATCACAGTCTCTCTTCGGTTGAATGCGCCCACGGCGACGCCCGCCACCGTGAGCAACGTGGCGGCGTGGTTGCGCGGCTCGGACCCCGTGCTGCGCCATCAATACGTTTTGCTGACGGCCCACTACGATCACATTGGCCGGACCGCGGAGGGCGTCATCTGCCCGGGCGCGAACGACGACGGGAGCGGCACCGTGTCGGTCATCGAGATCGCCCAGGCGCTGGCGGCCATGCGGGTGCATCCCAAGCGGAGTATCGTGTTCATCCTGTTCTTTGGCGAGGAAGAAGGCGACGTCGGATCGCGCTATTACGCCAGCCATCCGTTGTTCCCGCTCGCGCAGACGGTGGCCGATCTGAACCTGGAGCAGGTGGGGCGCACGGATTCAGACGCCGGTCCGGAGATGTCCAATGCCACGCTGACCGGCTTCCGCTACACGTCCATCTCCAGCACACTCGAAGAAGCGGGCAGGCTGACAGGGATCAAGGTATACGACACACCCGACAGCGATGATTTCTTTGAGCGCAGCGACAATGAAACTTTCGCCGAGCATGGTATTCCGGCGCACACTATCGCCGTGGCATACGAGTTTCCGGGCTACCACCAGCCTGGCGACGTGTGGGAGAAGATCGACTTCGGGAACATGGCGAAGGTGGACCGTATGATCGCGCTGGGAACGGCGATGCTGGCGGACAGTTCCCAGGCGCCACGATGGAACCGGGCCGATCCGGACACGGCGCGCTATCTACGCCACCGCGGCGGCGTGCCTGCCCCGGATGGAGTTCAACATCCCCGTCGCGGTCATGGAGCCGGCTGAAAACCCGTACGACTCCAGGAGGCCGCGGATTTCTGAAAGGCGGGCCTCGTACGCCGGAAACTCCACCAGCGTATCCGGACAGGCGTCGTGATAAAGCTGCGGGTTGACGGGGAACTCCAGGTGGGCCAACGCATCCAGAAGCGCCTCCAGGCGCGATGGTGCGACGGAAATCGACACGGAAACCAGGACACCTTCCGCACTTAAGAGGGTCCCGTCGGGCGGAACCTGCACAGACCAGACGCTCATTCCTACCTCCAGCATCCGGCGGTTCGGCCCAAACGAAAAAACCCTGGGGCCAAAGGCTCCAGGGTCAAAAATTTCGAACAGACCGACTCACCTTTAGCACTTTTTTTCGTGGTTGCAATTAGCCGAGCCCAGCCACAGCAGGCTCTAAATCAATCCACGTCCACCCTTAGGGTAACCCATTCGGGTAGGGGCGCGCAACTGCTTTAATAATTGTAAAGATGATACCGGAGGGTTGTGGCGTGCGTCATTTCAGTGATACGCTCGCGACTGAGCTGGAGGATTGATGCGGATACTGTCTGTAGGGTTTGCATGTGCGGCTTTGGCGGCCACCCTGGCCGCCCAGCAGGCGCCCCCCAAAACGAACTTGAAAGTGGGAGACATGGCGCCGGATTTCACCTTGCCTTCGACGACCGGCAAGCGGGTGACGCTCTCCGATTTTAGGGGCAAGTCCCCCGTAGTACTGGCCTTCTTTCCGGCGGCCTTTACCGGCGGTTGAACGAAGGAAATGCTGGCGTACCAGGCTGGTATCGCCAAATTTGAAGGCGCCGGCACCCAGGTGTTCGGCATCAGTGAAGACAACATCCCTTCCCAAAAGGCCTTTGCCGACAAGCTCAAGCTGACGTTCCCCCTGCTGAGCGACTTTGCCACACGGGACGTGGCCAAGGAATATGGCGTGCTCTTCCCCAAGTACGGATTCGCCAATCGGGCAACGTTTGTAATCGACAAGGAGGGCCGGATTCAGCACATCGAAGAAGGCAGCTCGGCGATTGATCCGACGGGGGCAGAGACGGCCTGCGCCAGAATCCACCACCGAACCACCACTCCCTGACGGTCGTGGCTCAGAAGCAATGCTTCAGAGCCGCGCGCGTTAGCGAGCGGCATGTGGCTACTCGGAAGGCGCGACTTCGGTGAGCTCCAGTTCGAGCAGCGACCCGCACTGGCTGCACACCAGGCCGCCCTCCGGTAACATGTAGACCGCGACGGACTCGCACTTGGCGCATGCCACCGTAGGGTCGGTGGCATCCGGCAGCGGATCGGGTGGTTCGATACCTTTCCACCCGGCTCCCGCTACCCGAGTCACAGGCTCGAATGTCGCGCCGCAATTGCCGCATACGTGATTAAAGCAACAGTTGGGCGTGCAGCTATAGAACACGTCCGGAGACTGGCACACAGGGCATGCCAGCGACAGCTTGGCAGTCTTCACTCTAGTAATTTAACGCCAGCAGGCCCGTCAGGCGGCCTTGGCCACTTTCAAGGCGGCGCCCCTTGGAGGTGCTTCGGCTGCAGCGGCCTCGACGCGGGCGAGCCACAGGGTCATGTCGTCGTGTGGCGGGCAGCCCGCCGCAAACGAACCGACGGCTTCCAGGACGTTATCCACGATTTCCTGCGCCGTGCGGTCCCGGCAGGCCTGAATGGTCTCGACCAGGCGCTGGAATCCCCATTCTTCTCCGCGCGGGTTGGTGGCGTCGCACAAGCCGTCCGTGTATGCCACCAGCAGGTCGCCGGCGGCTAGTGACACCACGTTCTCGTGAAACGATGGCTTGCGGAGCATGCCGATCACCGGACCGGTGGGATCCAGGATCACCATACGGTACCCGGCGGCTGTCTTGCGCAGCAGCAGCGGCGGTTCATGCCCGGCATTGACGTAATGCAACTGCGCGCGGGCAGGATCGTAGCGTGCCACGAACATGGTGGCGTAGGAACTTTCCGGACAGATCTCGTAGAACAGCTCGTCGATGGCCGAAGTCAAGGCGGACAGGCTGCCGCGCTGACTGTGGCGCAACGCGCGCGCCAGGCTGTGTAGTGAGGATGTCAGGAGGGCGGCCGCCAGTCCCTTGCCGGCCACGTCGCCGATAGCCAGACCCAAGCTGCCTTCCGGCATTTCAAAATAGTCGAGATAGTCGCCGCTCAAGCCGCGCGCGGGACGCCAGTCGCTGTAGTAATCGAGGCCGGCGACGTGCGGCTGGGCGGTGGGAAATGTGCGGTTCTGGACCTCGCGGGCCAGCGCCATCTCCAGGTCGCGCCAGTCTTCGCCAGGAAGCGGGAGCGCCTCCCCGGTTGCCATAGGATATGGATTCAGTGGATGAGTACCGATGGTCATTGATATTAGGCTCCGTCTATTCGATTGACGGCGAGCCATCTCAAATCGGGCACGCGCTTTACAAAACTTTAGACATCGGCCCGTGGCGAGCGGTACCATGTGCGAACCGGCCACACCGGGCCGGCGTGGCACACACACGAGGGCGCAAGCGGCGGCCGCGCGGCAAGCTGCGATATAATAGATTCGTTAAACCTGCGAGAGGAATTGTGTCGCCGTCCACCTTTTTTCGTCTCTTCACTCACATTCAGATGTTGCCCATTCTCGAAAGCGGCGAGGAAACGCTCGTCGGCGGACAGGCCGTCATCGAGGGCGTGATGATGCGCGCGCCGCACAGCTATTGCGTCGCGGTGCGCAAGCCGAACGGTGAGATCATCACGGAAGAGAAGCCTCTGGCGCGCATGTCCGAGAAGCATCGCCTGTTCAAATACCCGGTGGTGCGGGGGGTGGGCACGCTCTACCAGGCGATGGCGCTGGGTCTGAAGGCCTTGCGCTTTTCGGCCAACACCGTATTGGAAGGCCACTCTCCGAACGTTAAGCAAAAGGAACTTCCCAACTGGGCCCTCAGTCTGAACCTGATCTTCTCCCTCGGGTTTTTCATTTTTCTGTATAAATTCGTGCCGCTTTACACCGTGACGACTCTCGAGAAATGGTATCCGGTGCTGAAGGGTCGCATCGCTTTCAACGCCGCCGACGGCTTGATTCGCATCGCCATCTTCCTGGTGTTTCTGTTCGCCGTTTCGCGCATGAAAGACATCCGCCGCGTCTTCGAGTATCACGGCGCCGAGCACAAGGTGGTGTTCAATTACGAATCCGGAATGCCGGTGAACGTGAGCAACGCGCAAACCTTCACGACTTTTCATCCGCGCTGCGGCACCAGCTTCCTGCTGGTGGTGATGATCGTGGCGATGGTGGTCTACACGGCGATCCCGTTTGCCGGCTTCGGCATGAAGCTGCTCAGCCGCGTGGTGCTGCTGCCGTTCATCGCAGGCATCAGCTACGAGCTGATCCGCTATGCGGCCCGGCGGCGCGGCTCGTTCCTGGCCACGCTTACGGCCCCTGGACTGTGGCTGCAGCGCATCACCACCAAGCCTCCCTCCGACGAGCAGGCCGCCGTGGCGATCCATGCGCTCCAGGGCGCCATGGCTCTTGAAGAATCCCAGGGCGGCGAACTGGTCATCGCTTAACGCCCATGCAATTTGCTCCCAAGCTCCGGGAAATCGAGGTGCGTTTCGAAGATCTGACGCGCCAGCTTGCCGACCCGTCGGTGATCGCCGATGCCGGCGGTTATCGCAAGGCCGCCAAGGCGCGCAGCGACATCGAGAACGTGGTGGAGAAATATCGCGAGTGGAAGCGTGCCGCGGGCGAACTCGACCAGGCGCGTGGAATGATCGAGGAGGAAGACCCTGACCTGCGCCAGATGGCTGCCGACGAAGTCGCTCGCCTGGAGCCGGAACTGGCGCGCATCGAGCAGGAATTGAAAGTCCTGCTGCTGCCCAAAGATCCCAACGACGAGAAGAACGTCGTGCTGGAAATCCGCGCCGGCACGGGCGGCGACGAAGCCACGCTGTTTGCCGCCGAGATCTTCCGCATGTACTCGCGCTACGCGGAATCGCAGCGCTGGCGCATTGAGATCACTTCCTCGAGCGAGTCGCCGGTGGGGGGGGTGAAGGAAATCATCGCGCTGGTCTCGGGCGACCGCGTCTACAGCAAGCTCAAGTACGAGAGCGGCGTGCATCGCGTGCAGCGCGTGCCGGTCACCGAGCAACAGGGGCGCGTACACACCTCGGCCGTGACGGTGGCGGTGTTGCCGGAGGCCGACGACGTGGAAGTGAAGCTCGACCCCAAGGACATCCGCGTCGATACGTTCTGCTCGTCCGGCCCGGGGGGCCAATCCGTCAACACGACTTATTCCGCCGTGCGCATCACGCACCTGCCTACGGGATTGGTGGTCTCCTGCCAGGATGAGAAATCCCAGATCAAGAATCGGGCCAAGGCCGAGCGCGTGCTGCGTTCGCGGCTCTATGAAATCGAGCTGGCCAAGCAGCAGGAGCAACTGGGCGCCGAGCGGCGCAGCATGGTGGGCACCGGAGACCGCAGCGAGAAGATCCGCACCTACAACTTTCCGCAGAACCGCGTCACCGATCACCGCATCGGCCTCACCCTGCACCAGCTCGACATCGTGATGGACGGCCGCCTGGATCCCCTCATCGACGCGTTGACCACGCATTACCAGGCCGAAAAACTCAAGCAGCAAGGTGATGCCGGCGGCGTGGCGGCCTGAGCCCGCATGACGGCGAACACCGCCCTGCTGCAGGGCGCCAGGCTGCTGGAAGATGCCGCCATCGCCGTGCCGCGCCTGACCGCCGAAGTGCTGCTGGCACACGCCCTCCGGCACGACCGTGCCTATCTGTTCGCGCATCCGGAACAGGAACTATCGGATATCGAATGGCTGCACTACGGCCGCTACCTGCACGCGCGCATGCAGGGCAAGCCGACGCAGTACATCACCGGCCGCCAGGAGTTCTACGGCCGCGAGTTTCGCGTAACGCCGGACGTGCTGATCCCGCGGCCGGAAACCGAGCACGTGGTGGAAACCGCTCTTCGCCTGGCCCCCCCCGCACCGCGCATCCTGGACGTAGGCTGCGGCTCGGGGATCCTGGCCGTCACGTTACGGCTCGAAACCGGCGGCCGCGCATGGGCCACCGATATCTCGGCGGCGGCCATCCGGGTCGCCGTGCAGAATGCGCAAAAACTCGCCGCGACCGTCGGGTTTGTCAACTGCGACCTGATGTCCGCCGTAGCAGACCGCTCCATGGACCTGATCGTTTCGAACCCGCCCTACGTGCCACTCGGCGACCAGGCCGGATTGCAGGCCGAAGTGCGCGACTGGGAGCCGCACGCGGCCTTGTTCGCCGGACCCACCGGCCTGGAGATCTACACCCGCCTGATCCGCGATGCGGAACGCGTGCTGCGCCCCGGAGGGTGGCTCACCGTGGAATTGGGCTTCCACACGCACGAGCGCGTGGCGGCGATGCTCTCCGATGTCTGGGAAGCTGCCGAAACGGTTCCGGACCTGGCCGGCATCCCGCGCGTGTTGGCCGCCCGAATCAAGCGCCATTGACGCGCCCGGACCGCACCAGCCAGTCGCGGAACATGGCGACGAAATCGCGGGCTTGCGGATCGGCGCGCAGTTGCTCGACCGTGAATTTCATCTTGCGGCTCCAGTTCGGATACTGCCAGGTTGTGGAGGGCAGGTTCTGCTGGGCGATCTCTTTGGTGAGGTCCTCCTGGTTGACCGCCAGAAGTTGCGCGGGCGTGAGCGCCAGGAAGCCCACTACCGCGCTGTGGAGTTCGCCGGTCATTTCGGGCAGCGCGGCTGCCGAGGTGGGGAAGCCATCCGGTAGAAGGCCGAGGTCGCGAAGCAGATCGAGCATCTTCTGCTTTTCCGCGGCGCGCTGCTCCACCTGCCGCCGGTACATGCCGTCGTCTGGCAGCATGCCGGCGCGGCGCCGCGCCTCGATGTCCTCGCCGATCCAAAAGCCGGCCAACGTGGGTAGATCGTGCGTGGTGGAAGAGACGAGCGCCCGCGGCGGGTACTCGTGGTAAGTCTTAAACGCGCCGTCATAGCGTTTCTCGAAGTAGAACAGGCGATAGCTCAGGATGCCGAAGCGATCCAGGGTCTCGCGCACAAAGGGCTCGACCGTGCCGAGGTCCTCGCCGATGATCACCACCTGGTGGCGCACGCTTTCGAGAGCCAGGATGCGGATCAGGTCGTCGGAGTTGTCGCGGACGTAGGCGCCCGCGGCCGGATCCTTTGCCTCGGGGATCCAGAAGAGGCGGAAGAACCGCATCACGTGATCGATGCGCAGCGCGCCTCCATAGCGGCAATTCTTGCGGATGGACTCGACAAAGAGGCGGTATCCGTCTTCGCGGTGCTCTTCGGAATTGGGTGGCGGAAAGCCCCAGTCCTGGCCGTTGGGAGCGAAATCATCGGGCGGCGATCCAACGCGGCAGCCGTGCGCGAAAAAGCGGCGCTGAGCCCACAAATCCGCGCCAAAATGATCGGTGGCCAGGGCCAGATCGTGATAGAGCCCGATGGAGAGGCCGCGCTGGCGCGCATACGCCTGGGTCGCGGCGAGTTGCAGGGAAAGCTGCCACTGCACGTAGCAATAGAACAGAACGAGCCGCCAATGTTTTTTACGAAACGCCGCGGTTTCCGGCGAATCCGGGTCGCGGAAAGGCGGCGGCCAATCGGGCCAGGTCCACATGTCGGGGTGGCGTGTGTGCAGGTGCTCGTCGATCGCGCGGTAGGTTGCGAAACGCTGCAGCAGTTCGCCTTCACGGTCGAGGAACTGCCGGAATTCGAGCGCGCGCGGCGAACCCGCCTGGTATTCAACCAGAAACGCCGTGAAGGCCAGCTTCAGGAAGCTCAGCTTCAAAGCGCTCACTTGCTCGTATTCCACGAACTCGGCGCCGCGGAGGGAAGCCAGCTTCTGCTGAGTTTGGGAACGTTTCCAGAGCCTCTGGGCGCGCACCGATCGCTCGAAATCGGGGACCGCTTCCACGTCCAGGTAGATATGGTTGGGGTAGTAGATGCATTCGGGCAGATAGGGGCTGGTGTTGTAGGGCTTCCGGTTGTAGATGGCGTGCAGCGGATTCAGGGCAATGAAGCTGGCGTGCACGTCGTCCGCGATCCAATCGACCAGGCCGCGCAGATCGCGCAAATCGCCACAGCCCCAGTTACGCTCGGAGCGGACCCCGTAAAGCGCCAGGGCAATCCCGGCCGCCTTGCCGCCATCGGCCAGCGCGGGATGGCTGTAAGCGCGGCTGGGAGCGACGATCAGGCGCGTCGTTTGTTGGAGATCCCCCAAGCGCACGTCTACTTCGTGATAGCCCAGCGGCAACCCGGCCGGTAGCGGCACCTGTTTGCGCACATAGCGCCGGCCATCGACCTCTTCTGCTCCGCAGTCCGGAAAGCTCTCCAGCGCGAATTCCAGCGAGTGGCTGGCTCCGCCCTCTTCGCGAAGCTCCACGCGGGCGGTCTCGCGGACCCGATCCGCCGGCACATGCAAGTGCAACTCGATTGGATCGTGCTCCTGGTCGGCGACCATGCAGGGGGGCGCCAGCCGGGTCCACTCCTTGCGGCGGCGCTCTTCGATGGACTCGCGGAGGCTTTCCGCGCTCTCCACGCGCACGCCCATCGCTTTCAGGATGGCCTGTTTGGTTTCGTCCGATGTAATGTGCTTGTGGCCCCAGATGTCCCAGTAGTCCGGGTCAATGCGCCACAGACGAGCGGCCTCGTCGAGCAACTGCGGGTAGTCGGAGTGCATGTGGGGTGTGCTTTCATTGTAGCGGAGGTGTGAAGCCGGCCTGCGTCAGCAAACCGTTCCGCCGGTTCCCAGCGGCGCTTGCCGGATCTCCAGGCAGCCCCTGCCGGTGGGCAGTGCTTTGCCGGGGTTGCAGCGATCGTCCGGATCGCACAGGTGCTTGAAGCGGCGCATCATCTCCAGGGTTTCGGGCCGGAACTGGCGCGCCATCATTTCGTTCTTTTCCATACCGACGCCATGCTCGCCTGTGATGGATCCGCCCACGCTGATGCAGTGCTCGAGAATCTCGGCGGACGCGGCCTTGGCCTTGTCCAGATCGCCTGCTTTGCGCGCGTCGAACAGGATGATGGGGTGCAGGTTTCCGTCGCCCGCGTGGAAAATGTTACTGATAGTCAGACCGTACTTGCGGCCCACCGCGGCAATCACCTGCAGCGTGGGCGCGATCTGTGTGCGCGGCACCACGCCATCCTGCACGTAATAAAACGGACTGACGCGGCCCACGGCGCCGAAGGCGTTCTTGCGGCCCTTCCAAAGAAGTTCGCGCTCCTCGGCGGTCTTGGCCACGCGAACTTCGCGGGCGCTGCAGGACCGGCACACGTCCAGGATCTGGCCGGTCTGCTCTTCCACCGTCTCGCGCAGCCCTTCCAACTCGATCAGCAGGACCGCCGCGGCATCCTTGGGATAGCCGGCATGGGTAGCTTCCTCCACCATGCGCAGCATCACGCCGTCCAGCATTTCCACGGCGACCGGCACGATGGCGCGCGCGGTGATCTCGGCCACGGTCGCTCCGCACTGCTCGGCGGAATCATAGATGGCCAGGATTGTTTTGACCGTCTCCGGGCGGCGCATCAGCCGCACCAGCACTTTGGTGATGAGCGCCAGCGTGCCTTCCGAGCCTGTAAGCAGGCCGGTCAGATCGTAGCCCGGCAGGTCGCCTTCCTTGCCGCCCGAGGTCACCACGGTCCCGTCCGGCAACACGAACTCCAGGCCCAGGACGTGGTTGGTCGTCACGCCGTAGGCTAATGTGTGCGGGCCGCCAGCGTTTTCGGCCACATTGCCGCCGATCGTGCAGGCACGCTGGCTGGAAGGATCGGGCGCGTAAAAATAACCGCGCGGCTGGACCGCCAGCGTGATATCCAGGTTGACGACACCCGGTTCGACCCATGCGCGCTCATTTTCCAGATCGATCTCGATGATCCGGTTCATGCGCGCAAACGCCACCATGATGCCGCCACGCGTGGGAATCGCGCCGCCGCTCAACCCGGTCCCGGCGCCGCGGCCCACGATGGGCACGCCATGCGCGGCGGCAATCTTCACGATGGCGACTACGTCGGAGGTGCCGCACGGGAAGACCACCATGTCCGGGCGGCCTTTCTCGATGCTGCCGTCATATTCGTAAAGGGCCAGGTCTTCCGGCTGATCGAGGTATCCGCCGCGGCCCAGGAGGGCGATGAGGCTTTCTTTAGCTGCCGCCGGAAGCATCGGAAGCGTCAGAGAAACGACTTGACGGCGCTGACCATCGTGCCGTCTGTCCAGTCCGTAGCGCCGATGATCTTCTGCACGACCTTGCCGCGCGAGTCGATGATGTATGACTCGGGATACTTGAACGTGCCGTAGGAAGCGCTGATTTTGGCCTGCGGATCGCGCGCGGTCATGAAGGAAATGTGTGTGCGGTTGAGGAACGCCTGGTATTGCTTAGCATCCGTATCCACGCTCACGCCCAGTACGACCACGCCGGAACCCGCCATCTCCTTCGAAAATTGATCGAGCGAGGGGACTTCCTGAACACACGGTTGGCACCAGGTGGCCCAGAAATTCAGCACCAGCAAGCGGCCGCCGAAGTTTTCGGGAGTAATGGTGCGGCCGTTATCGGCCGTAATGCTGAAATTCGGAGCGGTGTCGCCGACGCCGATGATCCGCTCGTGCATGGAAGCGTATAGCACATACACGAAGACCGCCAGCAACACCGCAATGCCGGCCTTCAGCATTTGATCGGTTTTGACTCTGTTCATCTCTGGAAACTATAATTTTAGTGTACTTCCAGTCCGTTTGCTGCATCCAATATCTAGTCCCATGCTGATCACACGCAAGGTGGAGTTTTCGGCGTCCCACGTGTGCCGCAATCCGCGGTTTTCCGAAGAGGAGAATCGCGCGGCGTTTGGCGCGGCGGCGAATCCGCACGGGCACGGCCACAACTACGTCCTGGAAGTAACGCTGGAAGGCACGCCGGACCCGGTTACGGGCATGGTCCTCGATCTGAAACGGCTCAAGGAGATTCTCAGTCGTGAAGTGGTGGAAGTGTATGACCACCGCTTTCTAAACCGCGAGGTAGCGCCTTTTGACCGCGTGATTCCGACCGCGGAAAACATCGCGATCGACATCTGGAACCGGCTGGAGCCGCATCTGAACGGCGCAAGCGGCAGGCTGCACGGCGTGCGCCTCTGGGAAACACCGGACCTTTGTGTCGATTATTTCGGAGGCGCGGCTTGATCCGGGTCACGCGCAGGTACCGCTTTTCGGCGTCGCATCGGCTGCACGCGCCGGAGTTGAGCGACACTGAAAACCGCGCGTTGTATGGCCAGTGCAACAACCCGTTCGGGCACGGCCACAATTACGAGATTGCGGTCAGCGTGCGCGGTCCGGTGGATGAACGCACGGGCCGGGTGGTCGATCTGGCGGCGCTGGACGGCCTGGTCGAGCGCCAGGTGCTGGCGCCATTCGATCACCGCAATTTGAACGAGGACGTGGAGGCGTTGCGCGCCACCGTGCCTACGTCCGAAAACCTCGGCCGGGAGTTGATCCGGCGATTGAAACAGAATTGGCACGCCGTGTTTCCGCCCGGCGGACCCTGTCTGGAGAAGGTGGCTGTGGCGGAGACCAGCCGCAACGCATTTGAAGTGTCAGCCTATGAAATCGAATAAGGCAACCGTAAAAGTGATGACGCCGAAAGTGGACGAGCCCATCGCGCCGCTGGTAAAGGAGATGCTGGACCTTCTGGGCGAGGACGTCCGGCGGGAGGGCCTGGCACGCACTCCCGAGCGCGTCGAGCGGGCGCTGCGGTTCCTCACCAGCGGCTACGCCATGGACGTGCGCAAGGTGGTCAACGGCGCGCTGTTCACCGTGAAGTATGACGAGATGGTAATCATGAAGGACATCGAGTTCTTCAGCATGTGCGAACACCATTTGCTGCCGTTCTTCGGCAAGGTGCATGTGGCGTACATCCCGCGCGACCGGGTGATCGGGCTGAGCAAGCTGCCGCGCCTGGTGGACGTGTTCGCGCGCCGCTTGCAGATCCAGGAGCGCATGACGCAGCAGATCGCGCAGACCATCCAGGAACTCATCGACCCGGTGGGCGTAGGCGTGATCTGCGAGGCGCGGCACTTCTGCATGATGATGCGCGGCGTGGAGAAGCAGCACTCCGGCGCCGTTACCAGCGCCATGCTGGGCGCGTTTCGCAGCCGGAAAGAGACGCGCGACGAGTTCTTATCGCTGGTGCGCAGCGGGAAGTGACTCGGCCGGCAGCACATCGTAGAGCGGCTCGACCGGCCGCATCTCCGGGTTCTCATCCACCGCCGATATAGCCAGCACGCGGACGTTCCGGTTATCCGGGAGCCGGATGGTTTTCACGCCGGCCGGCAGGTCCATGCGATACGCGAACAGGTAGGAGTAAGAATAAGGCACGTTATCGCCAGCGGCGTCGTGGTGGTGCGAGCAATACCATGCCAGGTCAGCGCGCTTGATGTAGCCCGGCCGAATGCCGATCATTTCGCCGTACTCATCAAGCTCCGTGCGCGCCGGCCGCATGCCGCGCGCCGGAATGGTGACTTCCTTGGCCTTCCACTCGCGGTCATCCCACTGTCCGATGAAGCCGCCCCAATCCTCGACGTTCAGGCCGACGGTCTCGCCGCCCACCTGGAAGACCGCCTTCTGATCTCCATTCGCCGCAGCCGCCAGCACATAGACGCGGTTGTAGCGGCCCGCAGGCAAATCCACTGTCTGACCCTTCGCCACCACGGCATTCGGCTTGCCGGTTTCAGCAGGCGCCAAGTGGAACCGGACGCCGTTGAACACCACCGCCGCGGGCAACATCTCCGCCGGCAGCGCATCGCCCTTGCCGTCGAACCCGGCCGTCGATTTTGCGCCGTCGCTGGTGGCCGTCGCCAGATCGTAAGCCAGCGGCACCGGCGTCGAATGCACGCCCCTCACCGCGTCAGGCGCCGCGGCCAGGCGAACCGCAAATGTGCGCGGCTGATACGCCGTGAACGAGGTGACCAGCGCGCCATCGTGTATGCTGGCAGAGCCGACCGGCTGTTCCTGGCCGTTCACTTCCCGCGCGCTGGCGATGGGCGCGGCAAACGAGATGCGCACGCCGGGCTGCGGCCGGCCGTCCAGCTCCACCAGCCGCACGATGATTTCATCGCTCCGCTCCGCCTTCTTGAGCGCCATCACCCGGATCCGCGGGCTGCTGACGTGCAGCAGTGAAAACTCGCGGCCCAGCTTGCCTGCGTGCTTTTCGGTGGCGAACGCGATGAGCGGGACGTTCAGCCGCTCGCCTTGCCAATCGGTCTCCGCCTGGCGCCAGCCGCCCGCGTGCCCGGCAATGCCGTAAATGAATTCGTGATGCCCGATGTCCTGGGTGGCCTGGTCCGGATAGCCGCCGCGCACGCCGGGCGTACGGATCAACGTCAGCCGGATGGTGTGGTCGTTGGGCTTGTCCGACCCGTTCTTGCAGTCGGTCAGGATGGTGGCGCCGAACGAACCGCGCATATCCGTCAGATCGATCCACTGGTGCGAGGGCACCTCAAACTTCTGGGGCTCCGCGGTCTTCCGCTCGATTGTGCCGATGTCCCAATTGTAGGTGGCCACGTCATTCGACGCCGTCAGCGGGAAAGCCGCCTTCAGGTTCGACTCACGCGTGTTCCAGTCGATGGCGTTGGCGAACTCCACGCGCTTGCCCGCGTCACCCGCCGAGAGCCGGATGGTCTGCACGAACCTCGAACCGTCCGTCTCCCGGGAGACCTCCACGGCCACTCGCGCGGGACCGTTCTCGATCACGCGAATGCGCGCCGGGCCCCCCACATACGCCTTCGGCGCCGCTTGCTCCTGGTCCCAATCCATGTTCCAGGCCGGCCATTGGGACGGATTGTCGTAGGAAATCGCCAGGCGCGCGGGCGCGGCTAGCAGTTCCTTTCCGATCGCTTTGTCGAAGATGCTGGCCACGTCGCCATTCGCGTTCAGCTTGACGCGGTAGTACTGATTCTCGAGCGCGTCCGCCGAGACCCGCAGGGGCGATGCGCCGCTCTCGCCCGCGCCCGGTTCGACGTCGTACACGGCATAGCCAACCGAAGGCACGCGCGCCAGGAACAAAACTTTGCCTTCGGAAATCTGTGCCGGAACTTCTTTGCCGTCCGGCCCCGTCACGTGGACCGCGGCCGGCATGCCGCCGGGAAAATGGAGGCTGGCTTCCACTACGTCTTCCCGCGCGATATTGAGCTGATTGAAGACCACCACGGGGATGCCCGTGGTATCGGTATCGAGCGCTGCACCCACAGCTTCCGATGCGTTGTTGAGCACGCCGGCGAACTGGTTCATGGCGATCACGTCATCGTTCCAGGCGAACTCGTAGGCCTTGGGCGTGGCGGTTCCCGCGGCAGTATCGTGAAATTGCCCGCCCATCACCAGCGCCCAGGCATCGTTCAGCCGCTCTAGCGGATACTTCCGCCCCCCCAGCCACATCGCCGCGATGGAAGATTTTTCGGCCGCATCGGCGAGCACTTCCTCTTTCCGCAGCCAGCGCTTCTGGTAGGCCTGCGAAGTCAGCGAGCCGGCCGAATGGTTGGTCAGCTCCATTTCGCCGGTGTAGCGGGGCAGACGCGCGGCTTCCGCGGGCGTGATATCCAGGAACATCTGGTCCGCGGTAGCGGAAATCACGTGCACGGGGCCGTCGCCGACTTTCACTTCGGGCCACGCCGGGTGCGGCCCGCGGAAAAAGTAGGGCAGCCCAAAGGGCGGCAGATCCGTGGTCCCCTTCGTGACGATGGCTTCCAAGCGCCTTACCGAATCCTCGTCGGGCGCGCCGCCGATATCGCCTGTGCCGTAGTAATGATAGTCGGTAAACACGCCGGTGACCTTGCCGTTATAGAGCACGCGCGCGGCCCAGTCATTCTGATAGCGTTGCTGCTCGCTATCCTGCTGCGCCTTCAGCAGTCCCTCGCGCTCGTCGCGCAGGGTCATGAATTGCTGCATGTCTTTCAGATCGAACGGCTGCCCGTTCTGCCGCATCCGCGCCAGCTTCTGTTGAAGCGCCTGCGACTTCTCCTCAACCTCCTGCAGCGCCGCATCCGGCGGCGCGGGCGGCAGCGGCTGGCTGAGGTCGGTCTCGACGCCGCCGCTATAGCTACCCGGATTCAAACCCGCCAACACGCTCTCGCCATCCGGCCCCACCCACACGCCCACGTCGAACGGTGTGCCCTCCGGCGTGCGTTCGCGCGATTCCGGCCCACCCGCATCAGCCGAAGATCCCCAGGTGAGTTTCTGCGTGGAGAATCCTTTCACTCCCGCGTGCGCCAGGATGGTCGGCAGCGACGCGGGAAAACCGAAACAATCGGGCAGCATATATTCCGCGCTGGCCTTTCCGAACTCTCTGCGGAACCACTCGTTGCCATACAGGATCTGGCGGATGATCGATTCCGCGCTGGGCGCGTTCACATCTCCCTCTTCCATCGACGATCCCGCCGGGAACCACTGTCCCGCGGCTACGTAGTGCTTGACGCGGGCGAAATCCGCCGGAAAATACTCCTTCATGAACCGGTAGCGGTCGGCGCCGCTGAAATTGAAAATGTAGTGAGGATATTTCTCGAACAGCTTGAAATTGTCCTCCATGGTCTTGCGAATATATTCGCTGATGACCTGCGGGTATTCCCATCTCCACTCGGTGTCGAGGTGGGCATAGCCGACTACGTACAACGTGGGCTGCTTCGTCAGATCGGGCCGTTCCATGCTCTCGGTTCCTGCCGCGCAGAGTGCGATCGGGCAAGCCAGCACGGCTGCCGCCAAACATTTCCAATAATGCATCATTCGATTTCTCCTGACCAAGTACTTATTTATATCCCCATTCACGCCCCGTGCGTCCGCGCGATTCAGCCTCATTAATGCGCCCTCGCGCGCGTATTTGAATCGGGCTGTTCAAGATCCTATAATCTCGAATGAAAGCATCGCCATGCGGCTACCACGCAAGGGCGGCGGCGCGAAGTGGGTGCGACTACGGCGTTTGTCGCAGGTCACGTTTCTGATCCTGTTTCTGTGGCTGCTTTTTCGGACCGGCTTCCGCGGCGCGGCGCCCGACGGGCGGCTGCTCCCCCCCGTCAGCATGTTCCTGCAGGCCGATCCTCTGGCAGCCGTTGTCCGGGCGTTGTCCACGGGCGCGCTTTGCCGCGGCTTGTTGTGGAGCCTGCTGGTGCTGATCCCGACACTCTTCCTGGGGCGCTTCTTTTGCGGCTGGATCTGCCCGCTGGGCACGCTCAACCATTTCTTTGGCAACCTCCGCTCCGATAGCAAACGCGGCCGGCGCCTCGTCGAGTCGAACCGGTACGCAGGCTGGCAGGCGATCAAATACTACATGCTCTTCGCAGTGCTGGCGGCGGCATTGTGCGGAGCCGCCATCGCCGGCCTGCTCGATCCGATTGCCCTCACCGTGCGGTCGCTGGCGCT
>Ga0335078_10002303_pt1 | contig 28970 bp, 24 predicted proteins | sample Lox_Sample_32_FD_206711 | JGI IMG/M metagenome (GOLD analysis project Ga0335078, IMG submission 206711) | Soil microbial communities from Loxahatchee National Wildlife Refuge, Florida, United States - Lox_Sample_3.2 | ecosystem: Environmental > Terrestrial > Soil > Wetlands | place: USA...
GACGTCGGCGACGAAGTTCCCCGCGATGGTCAGGGCGGCGCCCACCAGCGTGTAGGCGAGCAGGATGGGGTAGTCGGCGGTGCCGAGGGCGTCGTAGAACAGCAGCCCGAGGCCGGGGAAGTTGAACACCGCCTCGCAGACCAGGTTGCCCGCCAGCAGCGCCGGGATGGACAGCCCGATCAGGGTGATCATCGGCAGGAAGGCGTTGCGGAGCAGGTGCCGCCACAGCACCAGCCGCTCCGGCAGGCCCTTGGCCCGGGCCGCCTTGATGTAGTCCTGGGCCATCGTGTCGATCGCCGCCGACCGCATGTACCGGGAGTACCCGGCCAGGTCAAGCAGGGTCAGGCAGACGATCGGCAGCGTCATCGCCTGCCAGTCGGTGATGATCGACCACATCGAGGTGGTCTGCGGGCCCTCGTAGCTGAATATCGGGATGGCGATCGCGAACACCTGGATCGCGATCAGGTAGAAGAAGAAGTCCGGCATCGCGTAGGTCACGAACGCGCCGGTGGTCACCACCGCGTCGCCCACGGTGTTCCGCCGGATCGCCTGGTAGATGCCGAGCGGGATGGCGATCACCACGGACAGGAGCAGGGTGATGCCGGACAGGTAGGCGCTGCGCAGCCAGCGCTCCTGGAACAGCGAGGCCACGCTCTGGTTGAGCTTGTAGCTGTAGCCGAGGTTCCCGTGCAGCAACTGGTTCAGGTAGCGCAGGTACTGCTCGATCCACGGCTCGTCGAAGCCGTGCTGGGCGTTCCACTGCGCGACGGAGGCCTTGTTCGCGTGCGGGCCGAGCACGTCGATGGCGGGCGTCGGGTAGATCACGTGCAGCATGAAGAAGATGAAGATCGAGACGCCGAAGAGCACCACGATCGCGGTCGCGCCGCGGCGGATCAGGTAGGCGGTCATGGCTGTCTGCTACTTGGTCAGGTACATCAGCTCCGTGTTGAGGAAGTACTGGGTCATGGCCTCGATCGCGGCCGGCTGGCCGGAGACGTTGTTCTTCCACACGGCGATGAAGTCGTAGTTGGGCTGGAACAGGCTGGGCTGCACCTGCGTGAGGTAGGAGGCCTCGGACTTGACCGCGTCCGGGTTGGCGCTGGTGGTGGAGGCGGTGATCAGCCTGTTCGCCATGGAGTCGCTGTAGAACCCGCCGTTGAACGACCCGCCGGTGTTGAAGATGCCCATCGTCGTCGGGTAGTAGGCGTCGGTGAAGCCGCCGTACACCGCCACCGCCCAGTCGTTGATGGTCTTCGGCGACCCCGGGTCGTCGGCGACGGTGATGACGTGGTTGAACGTGCCGCTCTGCAGCGCGATGTCGATGCCGACCTTCTTCGCGTCCGACGCCCAGGCGGTCAGCTGCTCGCCGAAGATGACCGGGTCGCTGGCGTAGAGCACGTTGAACGCCAGCTTGGTCCCGGCCGGGATGCCGGCGCCGCACTCGCCCGCGCCGGTGCCCGGCTTCGCGCAGGTGCTGACGCCGCCGGGCACCACGTTCCAGCCGTGCGCCTTCAGCAGGCTGCCCGCCGCGCTGACGCTGTAGGGGTAGGGGTTCTTCAGCGCGTCCGCGGGGGTGTACGGCGAGGTGGGCACCGAGGGGACCGGCCCGTAAGCGAGGCCGCCGGCGCCGTGGAAGAAGGCCTTGATGTAGCCCTCCTCGTTCTCCAGGTGCGCCAGGGCCTGCCGGATGTAGAGCTGGTTGATGATGTTGTTGAAGTCGCCGGTCTTGTCGGCGAAGTTGTAGTTCGCGTAGGCGAAACCCCAGCCGGGGTAGCCGAAGACGTGGTACCCCGCCGCCTTGACCGCGTTGAGCTGCGGCACGTCGGTCAGCGGCATGTAGCCGATGTCGATGCTCTTGGACAGGACCGCGTTGAACTCGGCGGTGTCGGAGGTGTACGGGATCGCCTGGACGGTCGGCACCTTGGCCGACTTCGGGCCGCCGTAGCCGGGGTTCGGCGTCATGGTGTAGGCGCCGGTGGTGTTGTTGAACGCGGTCAGCCGGTACGGGCCGTCCACCACCCGCCACAGCGGGTTGGTCGCGTAGGTGCCCGTGGAGCCGGACGCCTTGGCCAGGAAGTCGTAGATCTTCTTCGCGTTCGCCGGGTTGGTGAAGTCCAGGACCGGGCCGTTCGGCGAGTCCTTCGCCCAGGCGTGCACCGGCAGCGGCTGGATGTAGTAGAGCGCGTCGGCGGTGAACCAGATCGGGTTGGCCGCCTTGTTCAGGTTGAGCACCAGCGTGGAGTCGTTCGGGGTGCTGGCGCTGGCCACCTGGTCCGGCAGCCCGATCTTCGGGGTGTACAGGCCCCAGTTCGCCCCGCTCTCGGCCACCGCGGCGCGCACCATGTCGATGAAGAAGAGCGCGTCCTTGGACGTCACCGGCTGCCCGTCCGACCACCGGTAGTTCGACTTCATGTGGATCGTCACGGTCTTGTCGCCGTTGGAGTACACCGGCGTGTCGGCCAGGCTCATGGACGGCACCAGGACCGGCCTGACCCCGTTGCCGTACCAGTACAGCGGCCGCCACATCTCGTACTGGAAGCTGCTGGTCGTGGTGACCGAGAAGTCGGCGCCCGGGGTCACCGGGAAGATCCAGGTGGGGGCGGAGCCTGGTGCCTCCGCCCAGGTGACCGTCCCGGCCACGGGCGTGCCACTGGCGGCCGGCACCGTGCCGAACGCGCCAGACGTGGAGTTGACCGAGCCGCTGGGGGCCGCCTTGCTGCAGGCGGCCAGGCCGGCGGCCGCGACGGTGGCGCACGCCGCCAGCGCCACCACCCGGCGCGGGCGGACCGCTTTCGCCCGGGCGGCCCGCGTTCCGGGCTTCGCTGTCCGTTCCTGGGCTGTGCGCGGGCGAATCATCGCAGCCGCCTTCCGTCGTGAGCCAACGTCGTTGCCCCGGGCCCGCAGCGTGGGCGTAAGCCCTGCTGACGCGCTTGCGTGAGCATATTGAACAGCCATATAGACAGATTCCGCCAGCTTTCGCCGGACAAGTCATGAGATTGTAATGCTCTGACCTGCGAGGACGCCCACCAGGCGGCCGGAACGGATGGGCCCGCACTTGCGCACGATCGAGCACACGTGGATACCGATGCCCGACGGGACCAGGCTGGCGGCCCGGATCTGGCTGCCGGCGGAGCCGGCACCGGTCCCCGCGATCCTGGACTTCCTGCCCTACCGGCAGGGCGACCTGATGGCGGCGCGGGACGCGGCCATCTACCCCTACCTCGCCGCCCGCGGCTACGCCTGCGCCCGGGTGGACCTGCGCGGCACCGGCAACTCCGAGGGCATCATCACCGACGAGTACACCCGGCAGGAACTCACCGACGCCTGCGACCTGATCGCCTGGCTGGCCGCGCAGCCCTGGTGCGACGGCAACGTCGGCATGACCGGCATCTCCTGGGGCGGCTTCAACAGCCTGCAGGTCGCGGCGCTGCGCCCACCGGCCCTGCGGGCGGTCCTCACGCTGTGCGCCAGCGACGACCGCTACGCCGACGACGTGCACTACCGGGGCGGCTGCGTCCTGGCCGTGGACATGCTGCAGTGGGCGGTCTCGATGCTGACCTGGAACGCCCTGCCGCCCGACCCGGCGGTCGCCGGCCCGGCCTGGCGCGGGCAGTGGCGCGACCGGCTGGAGCGCACCCCGGCGTTCATCGGCCCGTGGCTGTCGCACCAGGTGCGGGACGGCTACTGGCGGCACGGGTCGGTGTGCGAGGACTACGCCGCCATCGAGGTGCCGGTCTACGCGGTCGGCGGGTGGGCCGACGGCTACACCGACGCCATCCCACGGCTGCTGGCCGGGCTGACCGGACCTCGCAAGGGGCTCATCGGGCCCTGGTCGCACGCCTTCCCGAACGACGCCGTGCCGGGGCCGGAGATCGGCTTCCTGGAGGAATCGCTGCGCTGGTGGGACCACTGGCTCAAGGGGACCGACACCGGGATCATGGACGAGCCGATGCTGCGGGTGTGGCTGCAGGAATACACCCCGCCCGCGCCGCACCACGCGCACTGGCCGGGCCGCTGGGTGGCCGAGCCCTGCTGGCCGCCGCCGCAGGCCCGGGCCCGGCGGCTGTACCTGCGGGCCGACGGGCAGCTGTCCGCCCGCCCCGGCGACGGGACGGTGCGCGGCCACCGGGGCGACCAGACGGCCGGGCTCGACGCCGGGGCGCTGACCGGCGAGGGCGGGTTCGGGGACTGGCCCGGCGACCAGCGCGGCGAGGACGGGCGCTCGCTCAGCTTCACCTCAGCGCCGCTCACCGAGGCGGCCGAGATCCTCGGCAACCCGCAGGTGAGCCTGGCGGTGACCAGCGACCGCCCGGGGGCCAGCGTGGTGGTGCGGCTCTGCGACGTCGCGCCCACCGGGGAATCGCTGCTGGTCACGCGGGACCTGCTCAACCTCACCCACCGGGCCGGCCACGACCGTGCCGTGCCCCTGGTGCCCGGCGAGGCCACCGTCGCCGGGCTGCCGCTGAAGGTCATCGCGCACCGCTTCGAGGCCGGGCACCGGATCCGCGTCTGCGTGTCCACCACCTACTGGCCGTGGATGTGGCCGCACCCGGAGCCGGTCACGCTGGGCCTGCTGTGCGGGCCGGACAGCTACGCCGAGCTGCCGGTCCGGGCGCCGCGGGCGGAGGACGCCGCGCTGCCGCCGTTCGGGCCGCCGGAGCGGCCCGCGGGCCTGCCCACCGAGGTGATCTCCCGGCGGCCGACCCAGCGGGTCATCCGGCACAACCTGGCCGACCAGTCCGCCGAGGTGATCTTCGACTGGGACGTGGGCGGGAACTTCCGCCTGGTCGACGCCGGGATCGAGGCCGACGGGTCCAACGTCACCACCTACCGCATCGTGGCCGGCCGGCCGCTCTCGGCCGAGGTCCGTACCGACCAGTCGGCCTCGCTGCGCTCGGCGCACCTCGACGTCGCCGTGGCGGCGACCGGGCACATGACGGCGGGGCCGGACACGTTCCTGGTCACGCTCGGCCTCGACGCCCGGGAGAACGGCGAGCGGGTCTGCGCCCGCCAGTGGCACCTGGAGTTCGACCGGAACGGCACCTGACATGGACAGCGTGATCTCCTGGGACTGGTACCGCGACCCGCGGGTGCTCGCGGTGGAGGAGCGGCGGCTGCTGCGGCCGAGCTGGCAGTACGTCGGCCCGCTGGAGTGCCTGTCGGCGCCGGGCGACCACATCGTCGGCCGGCTGGCGCGGGTGCCGGTGGTGGTGGTCCGCGGCGATGACGGCGAGCTGCGCGGGTTCCTCAACGTCTGCCGCCACCGGGGCAGCCTGGTCGCGGCCGCCGACGGCAGCGCGCCCCGGCTGCGCTGCCCCTACCACGCCTGGACCTACAACCTCGACGGGACGCTGCGCTCGGCACCGCAGTGCGGACCCGAGATCACCGCCGAGCTTGGCAACCTGGGCCTGGTGCCGGTGCGCATCGCAACGTTCGGGCCGTTCGTGTTCGCCAACGCGTCCGCCGCCGGCGGACCGTCGCTGGCGGAGGTCGTCGGCGACCTGGCGGCGGTCCTCGCCGGAGTCGGCCTGGACCTGGACGGGCTGCGCCGGCGCCAGCGGTTCGGCTACACGCTGCCGGCGAACTGGAAGATCCACCTGGAGAACTACCTGGAGTGCTACCACTGTCCGGTCGCCCACCCGGGCTTCTCGGCGGTGATGGAGGTCGGCCCGGACCGGTACGAGCTGGCCGAGACCGCGCACCGGCTGAGCCACCGTGCGCCGGTCCGCCGGGCGGCCGCGGCCGGCAGCGTCACCGCGGGCAGCTATCACCTGCTGCTGCCCAACGTGAAGGTCAACGTCAACCCCGGGCGGCAGAACCTGTCCATCGGGCCGGTCTATCCCGACGGGGTGGACCGGACCACCGGGTTCCTCGACTACTACTTCGGCGCGGACGCCGACGAGGCCTGGATCGAGCAGATGATGGCCTTCGACGGCGAGGTCGGCGGCCAGGACGCGGCCCTGGTGGCCGCCGCGCAGGCCGGCGTGGCGGGCAGCTGGATCGACCGGGGGCGGATCCTGCCGGCCGAGCGGCTGCTGGCCAGCTTCCAGCGCTACGTGCACGCGGCCTGCGCCGCCGAGGTGGCGGCCGGGCCCGGCTAGGCGATCTTCCGCGCGCCCGGGCCCGGCAGCGGGGTGACCTCGCGCGCCGACGCCAGCGCGTGGCCGTCGGCGCAGCTGAGCTGGAGCGCGACCGGGGCGCCGCAGTCACGGTGGGTGAGCCGGACCTGAGCCCCGCCGACCCCGGCCGCGTACTTGCCGCCCCACTCCATCAGCGCGACCATCACCGGGTACAGGTCCAGGCCCTTGTCGGTCAGCCGGTACTCGTGCCGGGCGCGCTGGCCGTGCTCCTGGTAGGGCACCCGGCGCAGCAGGCCCTCGGCGACCAGGCGGGACAGCCGGTCGCTGAGCACCTGCCGGGGCGCCTGCGTGCGGCGCCGCATGTCGTCGAACCGGCGGACCCCGTTGAACACCTCGCGCAGCACGAGGAAGGTCCACTTCTCGCCGATGAGGCTCACGGCCGCGCCGATCGAGCAGTTGGCCGTGTCGTAGTCGAGTATCCAGGGCCGGGCCATGCCTCATGCTAAATCTAGTTGACAGACTCAGCAAGCCGGGGCGATGCTGGGTTCGTGAACCGAACCCAGGTAAGAGCACCGCGCCACGCCGAGATCCGGCAAGCATGCATTACGGACCGGCCGGCGCTGGCCGAGTTCCTCAGCGGGCTGTCACCCCGGGCCCGCTACCTGAGGTTTTTCTCCGGCGCCGCGCCGGCCAGCCAGGCGATGCTGCGCATCCTGGCCGGCGGGGCCGACTACATCGATGCCCTGGTGGCCACCGAGCGGGGCGCGATCATCGGCCATGCGATGGCCGCCGACAGCGCCGGGCCCGGCGGCCACCTGACCGAGGTCGGGGTGGTGGTGGCCGACGGCCACCGCGGCCTCGGCCTGGGCTCCGCGCTCATGCGCCTGCTGATCGCCCGGGCCCAGGCCCGCGGCGTCACCGCCGTGGTGATGGAGGTGCTGGCCGAGAACCGGCAGGTGCTTACCATGATCTCCGATCACTGGCCGGGGGCGCGCCAGGAGCACTCCGGGCCGTGCCTGACCATCCACGCCCGGCTGCCGGCGGTCCCGCTGCCGCGCCCCGGACAGGACCGGCACGGCGAGCGGCTCGCCGCCGCCCGGTAACCCCGGCGACGTGGCGGAGCGGCCCGCGGCCGGGCGGCCGTATAGTGACGGCCATGTCCGCTGGCCCGCCGTCGTCCCCGGCCCCGCCGGCCCCGGGGACCCCGCCGGCCCCGGCGGCCCCGGCGGCCCCGGTCACCTCGGTCGACGAGGCGATCGCGCGAATGACGGCAATCGCCGCCGCCTGCCCGGCCGGTGACGGCCTGGCCTGCTTCAACCGCATGTACCTCGCGGTCACCCAGCAGGTGCAGGCCGAGCTGGGCGAGGGGTTCTACGCCGATCCCGCGTTCATGACCTGTCTCGACGTCACGTTCGCCAACCTCTACTTCGCCGCCGCGCAGGCCGCCGCCACCCCGGATGCCGTGCCGCTGGCCTGGCGCCCCCTGGTGGCGGCGCGCGGCGCGGCGGGGATCGAGCCGGTCCAGTTCGCCCTGGCCGGCATGAACGCGCACATCAACCACGACCTGCCGGTGGCGGTCGTCAGCACCTGCGCCCAGCTCGGCACCGCGCCGTCGGCGGGCTCGCACCACGCGGACTTCCAGAAGGTGGACACGCTGCTGGACGCGGCGGAGGAGGCCATCAGGGAGTCCTTCGAGACGCAGGCGGAACAGGACGTGGACCACCACCTGCGGGCCGTGGACAACCTGGTCGCCTGCTGGGCCATCAACTCCGCCCGCGACCTGGCCTGGCAGAACTCGCTCGTGCTGTGGGAGTTGCGCGGCGACACGGCGGCCCGGGACCTGTTCCTCGACGGCCTGGCGGCCAGCACGGCACTGGCGAGCCGGATGCTGCTGACCGCCGTATGAGCCCGCGCGCCGGGGGCCGCGCCGTCGGCGGCGGGGAAGGGTGAGGGCGTGCACGAGCTGCGCTACGACCTGGAACGGGACGCGGTCCGCGTGGTGCTCACCGACGCCGGCGGGCGGGTGCTGCTCTTCCACATCCGCACCCCGGAGGAGGAGCCGGACGGCTGGTGGGAACTGCCCGGCGGGGGGATCGACCCGGGGGAGACCTACCTGGAGGCGGCGGTCCGGGAGATCCGCGAGGAGACCGGGCTGGTCCTCGATCCCGGCCAGGTGCGGCCGCCCTCGTGGCGGCGCGACACCACCTGGACCGGGCGGGGCGTGCGGCGGCTCCAGCACGAGGTCGTGGTGCGCGCCCGGGTGGCGGCGGACCAGCCGGCCATCATCGACGGTGGCCGGACGCCGCAGGAGGTCGAGGACTACGTCACGTTCCGGTGGTGGCCGGTGGCCGAGATCACGCGCAGCCGCGAGCGGTTCTACCCGGGGCGGCTGCCCGGGCTGCTGCCCGCGTTCCTTGCCGGGGAGAGCATCGACGAGCCGTTCGAGCGCTGGAACTAACGCGGAAAACGGATCGACCGGCGGGGCCGGCCCGGCGAGGATGGCTGCGTGACCGGCCTGCGCACCGCGCACACCGCAGACCTGGACGCGGACACCCTCCGGGCGGCCCGCGCCCTGCTCGACGAGGTCTTCGACGGGGAGGTGACCGATGCCGACTGGGAGCACTCGCTGGGCGGCATGCACGCCCTGACGACCTGGGTGCGCTCGGCTCCACCGAGGAGGGCGCGGGCTTCTACGCCGCCCGTGGCTGGCGGCTGTGGCAGGGGCCGTCGTCGGCGCTCACGCCCGCGGGCATCCGGCGGACCCCCGGCGACGACGGGTGCATCTACGTGCTCGAACTGCGGGTGCCGCTCGACCTGTCCGGGGAACTGACCTGCGACTGGCGGAACGGGGACGTCTGGTAGCGGTCAACCGCGCAGCTGTCCGGCGAGGAAGGCCATGACCCGGTCCAGCGCGGCCCGGGTGGGGTGCCCGGGGGTGTCGACCAGGTCCACGGTGAGCACCGAGTGCGCGCGCTTCGGGATGCCGTCCGGGTTGCCCGGCGAGGAGTCGATCTCGATGCCCTCGAACGCGTCCCCCAGCTCCCGGCGCAGCGTGGCGAACCGGTCCGGCGGCGAGCCACGGTCCGCCGAGAAGCGCAGCCCGAGCACGCACAGTCCCTCGCGGGTCCGTGCCTTGACGGTGGCCAGGTCCGCCGGGTCCAGCCCGAGCGCGGCCCGTTTGCGCGCGGTCAGCGGCGCGGGCGTGCCCGGCTGGCTGAGCACGGGGGCGAGCACGGCCGGCTCCACGGCCATGGCCAGCGCGAACCCGCCGGTAAAGCACATGCCGACCGCGCCGACCCCGGGGCCGCCGCACTCGGCGTGCGCCTGGGCGGCGAGCGCCCGCAGCCAGGTCGCGGCCGGCGGCGTCCGGTCGGCCAGCAGCACGAACTCGCGGGAGACGCACACCTGCCGCAGCGACCGGCGCATCTCACTGCCACCGAACGGCGCGCCCGGCCGGCCGAACAGGGACGGCAGGTAGGCGCGGTAGCCCGCGTCGACGAGCCGCTGGCCGAACGCGGTCACGCCCGGGTGCAGGCCCGGCATCTCGTGGATCACGACCACCGCGGGTCCGGCGCCGGCCCGGTAGACCTCGTGCGTCCGCCCGCCATGGCTGAATGTGGTGACGTCGAACCCCGGCACGGCATCGGTCATGACAGAAAAGGATGGCACATTCGCGCGGCGGAAAGCACTTCCGCGCCGCGCCGGGGGAACGCTCCCGCCGGCCCCGGCGAAACGCTCCCGCTGTCGCCGCTAAACGGACATAATTTCGGTTCAAAACGGGGGCCTGCGGCCCCGGGACAGGCTGACGGGAGAGCCAGGGGAGCCCATCAATGCCCGAGAATTCCTTCGTACCTCTGCCCGGCAGCGAGCGCGGGCCGGTCGCCGGCGCCCGGCCGGCCGGCCCGCTGGACAGTTCAGCGCGGATCGAGGTGACCCTGATCACCCGCCGCCGGGCGGCGCTGCCCGCCGAGGCGGTCACCGGGACGCAGGTGCTCAGCCGGGAGCAGCTGGCCGCCCGGCACGGCACGGATCCGGCGGACCTGGCCACGATCGGCGCCGTGCTCGGCCGGTACGGGCTGGACGCCGCCGGGGCCGATCCGGGCGGGCGGCGGGTCAAGGTCACCGGGACCATCGCCGCGCTCGCCACGGCCTTCGGGGCATCGCTGCGCCAGGTCACCGCGACGCACCCGGCCGCCGGGACCGTCCAGCACCGCTACCGGGTCGGCGGCCTGCACGTGCCCGCCGAGCTCGACGGCGTGGTCCTCGCCGTGCTGGGCCTGGACGACCGGCCGCAGGCCGCACCGCAGATCAGGCGGCCCGCCACCGCGGCGGCGGGGCCGCCCTCCGGCTACACCCCGGTCCAGGTGGCGCAGGCCTACGGGTTCCCGCCGGGCACGGACGGGACCGGCCAGGTCATCGCCATCATCGAACTCGGCGGGGGGTTCGCCGCCGCCGACCTCGACACGTACTTCTCCGGCCTGGGGGTTGCCTCACCCTCGGTGACCGCGGTCGGGGTCGACGGCGCGGTGAACGTGCCGGGCCAGGACCCGCAGGGCGCCGACGGGGAGGTGCTGCTGGACATCGAGGTCGCCGGGGGGATGGCACCGGGCGCCAGCCAGCTGGTGTACTTCGCGCCCAACACCGACCAGGGGTTCGTCGACGCGGTCACCACCGCGGTGCAGGCGAGCCCGACGCCGACCGTGGTGAGCATCAGCTGGGGCCAGTCCGAGGACTCCTGGACCGGCCAGGCGCGCGCCGCCCTGGACCAGGCGATGGCCGACGCGGCGGCGCTCGGCGTCACCGTGTGCGTGGCCGCCGGCGACAACGGCAGCGGGGACGGGCAGGCCGACGGCCAGGCGCACGCGGACTTCCCCGCCGCCAGCCCGCACGCGCTCGCCTGCGGCGGGACCAGCCTGCGCGTCAGCACCGCCGGCGGGTCGGTGTCGGCCGAGACCGTCTGGAACGATCCCGGCGGCGGGGCGACCGGCGGCGGGGTGAGTGACACGTTCGGGCTGCCCGCGTGGCAGGCGCCGGCGGGCGTGCCCGGCCGGGCCGGGACCGGCCAGCCCGGCCGGGGCGTCCCCGATGTGGCGGGCAACGCCGATCCCGAGACGGGCTACCAGGTGCTGGTGGACGGGCAGGGCACGGTGGTCGGCGGCACCAGTGCGGTTGCCCCGCTGTGGGCGGCGCTGATCTGCCGGCTCGCACAGGCCACGGGCAAGTCGTTCGGCCTGATGCAACCGTTGCTGTACGCGGGGGTCACCGCCCGGACGGCCGCAACCGGATTCCGCGACATCACCAGCGGCAACAACGGGGCCTATGCGGCGGGGCCGGGCTGGGACGCCTGCACCGGCCTCGGCACGCCCGACGGGCCGGCCCTGCTGGCCATGCTCGGCGGCTGAGGCGGCCCGCGGCGGGCGCTACTTCCCCCCGATGGTGGCCGGGGCGCCGAAGGGGCGGAGCACCTCGGGCACGGCCACGCTGCCGCCCTCGTCCTGGAAGTTCTCCATGATCGACAGCAGGGCCCTGGCGGTCGCGCCGGTGCCGTTGAGCGTGTGGACGAACTCCAGCCCGCCGTCGCGGCGGAACCTGGTGTTCAGCCGCCGGGCCTGGTAGTCGGTGGTGTTCGAGCAGGAGGTGATCTCCCGGTACCGCTGCTGGACCGGGAACCAGGCCTCGATGTCGTACTTCTTGGCGGCGGGCGCGCCGAGGTCGCCGACGGCGATGTTCATCACCCGGTAGGGCAGGCCCAGCGCCTGGACGATCTCCTCCTCGTAGCCGAGCAGCAGCTCGTGGAAGTCACCCGACTGCTCGGGCGCGCAGTACACGTACATCTCCACCTTGTCGAACTGGTGCACGCGGAACATGCCCCGGGTGTCCTTGCCCGCGGCGCCGGCCTCGCGGCGGAAGTTCGTGGTGTACCCGGCGTACAGCGCGGGCAGGTCGGACTCCTCCAGCCGCTCGTCCATGTGGATGCCGGCGAGGGCGACCTCGGACGTCCCGGTCAGGTACAGGTCGTCCTTCTCCAGGTGGTAGAGGTTGGACTCCTCGGTGGGCAGGAACCCGGTGCCATACATCGCCCGTTCGCCGGCCAGCACCGGCGGCAGCACCGGCAGGAACCCGTAGCCGGCCAGCTTGTCCAGCACGAACCGGTACAGCGCCAGCTCGGCCATGGCAACGTCGCCGATCCGGTAGGCGAACCGCGAGCCGGACAGCCGGGCGCCCCGGGCCATGTCGATCCAGCCGCGCGGCGAGCCGAGGTCGGTGGCGTCCCTGGGCTCGAAGGCGAACACCGGCTGCTCGCCGACCACGCGCACGACCTCGGCGTCCTCCTCGGCCATGCCGTCGGCGGCGGTCGGGTCGGGCAGGTTAGGGATGCGGGCGAGCAGGCCGGACCGCTCGCGCTCGGCGTGGGCCTGCTCCGTCTGGGCCCGGCCGAGCTCGCTGGCCAGGCGCTTGAGCTCGGCCCGCTGCTCGGGGCTCGGCGGGCCGGCCCTGGATGCCTTCTTCTGTTCGGCGCGGAGGGACTCCGCATGCTCGGTCAGCTCGCGCCACCGCGCGTCCACGGCGAGCAGTGCGTCGAAGTCGGCGGCAGCACCACGCCGGTCCAGCGCGGCCCGGTAGCGGGCGGGATCCTGGCGGGCGGCCTTCAGATCTATCACCGTCGTAATCCTAGTCCGGCGGCAGGAGGTCCGGCGGCCCGAGCGGAATGGCTGACGGGCATCGTGGCGAACAGCGCGTAGCAGGCCACCATGGCCGCGAAACCGGCGGAGACCAGGAGAAAGCAGAGCGGGTGGCGGCGTGCCGCCGAACCGAGGTCGGCGAGCGTCCGGCCGGTCGCGTGCCGGCCGACGGCCAGCGCCACGCCGGGGGCCGGCAGCCGCGGGCCGTAGCCCATCCTGGCTGACTGCCTGGCCCGGCGCAGGCCGCGCCGCTGCTGCTCGGCGGTCAGCCCGGGACGCAGGTAGATGACGGTGCGCTTGCCCAGCGTCGCCGCCTGGGCATGTAACCCTTCGGGCAGGTCGGCGTACCGAATCGTGATCATTATCCCCCCAGTACAGCAACAAGCGGTGACGAGATTATCACGGTCGATCACAACTTGGGCGGTGAAACCAGCCCGGACCGGGCCGGGCCAGGCCGGCGCTACTCTCAAGGTTGCGGCAGTCGCCGCGCGGCAGGCGGGAGGAGTGATCGCACTGACCGGCCCGGACAGCAACCCGGCCGTGGCGGCCCCGCCGGTCGCGGGCCACGGGCCGGGCGCGCCGCCACCGGGCGCGCCGCCACCGGCCGGCGACCGCACCGAGGCCGCACCCGGCCCGTCCCGGACCGCGGCCACCGCCGGCCCGTCCCGGACCACGGCCGCCCCCGCCCCCCCCGGAACCACGGCCGCCCCCGCCCCCCGCGGAACCACGGCCGCCCCCGGCCCCCGCGGAACCACGGCCGCCCCCGGCCCCCCCGGAACGGGCCCGCCGGGCCGGCCGGGCGAGCGCCGCCTGGCGCTCCCGTGGGCGCTGCTGGCGGCGGTGGCCGGCGGCCTGGCGCTGACCGCCGCCTTCCCGCCGGTGGGCGCGTGGCCGCTCGCCCCGCTGGGGCCGGCTCTCCTCGTCATCGCGCTGCAGGGCCGCAGCCTGCGGGCCAGCTTCGCGGTCGGGCTGCTGTTCGGCCTCGCCCTGTTCGTTCCGCTGATCTCCTGGCTGATCAACCTCGCCTGGTATGCGTGGGCGGCGCTGGCCATCGCGGAGGCGGTGATCTTCGCGCTGCTCACCATCGGGCAGCGGGTGCTGCTCCGGCTGCGGGCCTGGCCGCTGGCGGTCGCGGGCTGGTGGGTCGCCGCCGAGGCGCTGCGCGACCGGTGGCCGTACGCCTTCCCGTGGGGCAGGCTCGCCATGAGCCAGGCCGGCACCCCGGCCGCGCCCTGGACCGCCATCGGCGGCGCGCCGCTGCTGTCGTTTCTGCTCGCCCTGGCCGGCAGCACCCTTGCCTGGCTGCTGCTCACGCCGGGCGGCTCCGTTCGCCGCCGGGCGGTGCGGGCGCTCTGCTTCGCCGGGGCGGCGGGACTGGTGCTGGCCGGCGGGCTGCTGCCGGTGGACCCGGTGCCGGCCGGCGCCCCCATGGCCACGGTCGCCGCCATCCAGGGCAACGTGCCGCACGCCCGGAGCGTGTCCAGCCTGCTGCGGGCGGCCACCGTGACGGCCAACCACGCGGCGGCAACGCGGCGGCTTGCGGCCGAGGTCCGGGCGGGGCAGCGGCCCGCGCCCGACCTGGTGATCTGGCCGGAGAACTCCACTGACCTGGACCCCAGGCTCTACCCTCCGGTCTACGCCACGATCGCGGGCGCGGTGCACGCCATCGGCCGGCCGATCCTCGTCGGGGAGGTGCTGCAGAACCCGCAGCGCAACGTCGGCCAGCTGTGGACGCCCGCGCACGGGCCCGGTCCCATCTACGTCAAGCGGCAGCTCGTCCCGTTCGGGGAGTACATCCCGTTCCGTGGCCTGCTGTCGCACATCACCTCGCTGGTGGCGCTGCAGCCGCACAACTTCACCGCCGGGCACCGGGCGGTGGTCTTCCGGGCCGGGAAGATCCGGCTCGGCGACGTCATCTGCTACGAGGTCGGGTTCGACGGCCTGGTCTCCTCCGAGGTCCGGGCGGGCGCGAACCTGCTGGCCGTGCAGACCAACGACGCGACCTTCGAGGTCAACGGGCAGCTGGGCGAGAGCCTGCAGCAACTGGCCATGGCGCGGATCCGGGCCGTGGAGTCCGACCGGGCCGTCGTGGTCGCCTCGACCACCGGCGTCAGCGCGATCATCGCGCCCAGCGGGGCCCTCATCGCCCGCACCGGCACCTGGCAGCGGGCCGAACTCGACGCCAGGGTGCCGTTGCTGCACGCCACCACCCTGGCCGACCGGGTCGGCGCCTGGCCCGAGTTCCTCATCACGGCCCTGACCATCGCCGCCTGTGCCTGGGCCGCGCTGGCCTGGGCGCGCGCGGCGCGCCGCCGCCGCGTGCCGCCCCCCGCCGGGTGAGCCAAGGCGGCGGGGTGGCGCGAGGGGTGTGGCGGTGGCGCGAGAATGGGGGCATGGGTTTCTGGCGGCGGCTGGGACGAGCGTTGCGCGTGCCCGCCCGCTGGGGGGCGCTGGTGGCCGGGGCCCTGCCGGTCCTGGCCTTCCCCGGTCCCAACCTCGAGTTCCTGGCGTGGTTCGCACTGGTACCCGGCCTCCTGCTGATGCGCGCCGCCCCGGGCCCGCGCGAGGCGGCGGTGCGGGGCTGGTGGTTCGGCGCCGGCTTCATCATGGCCGCGCACTACTGGCTGGCGCCGAACATCGGCCCGGCGCTGCTGCTGGTGGCCGTGGTGATGGGCGTGCTGTGGACCGGGGTCGGGGTCAGTACCTGGATGCTGCTCCGGCCGCCCATGACGCCCGGCCGCAGCCTGGCCGCCCTGGTGGTGGTGCCGAGCTACTGGCTCCTGGTGGAGTGGATCCGGTCCTGGCAGGCGCTGGGCGGGCCGTGGGCGCTGCTGGGGGCCAGCCAGTGGCAGCACCCGGCGATGCTCGGCCTCGCCGCCGTCGGCGGCGTGTGGCTGCTCAGCTTCGCCGTGGTGGCGGCCAACACCGGGATCGTGATCCTGGCCGCCGCGCCGCGGCTGCCGATACGCGCCCTCGGCGCGGCCGCCGTGGCCATCGCCATTGCCGCGGGACCGCTCGCGTTCGCGCTCACCCCGCCGGCCGCCCCTGTGAGCTTCGTCACTGTGGCCCTGGTACAGCCAGGCATCGAGCAGCACCCCTCACCGCTGGGCACGGCCAGCCAGCGGCTGTCGGCGGGGCTGCGCCGCCATCACCCGGACCTGATCGTGTGGGGCGAGAGCAGCATCGGCTACGACCTGCGCTTCCATCAGGCCCTGCTGCGCCGGATCGAGGGCCTGTCCGCCGCCGACGGCGCCCAGATCCTGGTGGATCAGGACTCCCACACCCCACGGGGCAAGTCCAAGGTCGCCGTGCTCACCGGGCCCCGGGGGATGGTGGCCACCTACACCAAGACCCGGCTCGTCCCCTTCGGCGAGTACATCCCGTTCCGGCAGCAACTGGGCTGGCTGACGAAGATCAGCAAGGCCGCGCCGAGCAACATGATCCCCGGGGACGGGGCGCGGGTGATGACCGCGACGCTGCCGGGCGGGCACCCGCTCAAGCTCGGCGTGCTGATCTGCTTCGAAGCCGCCTTCCCGGACATGTCCAGGGCGGACACGCTGCACGGCGCCCAGTTGATCGTCTATCAGACCTCGGACTCCACCTTCCAGGACAGCTGGGCGCCCGCGCAGCACGCGTCGCTGGCGGCCGTGCGGGCCGCCGAGACCGGCCGGCCGGTGGTGCAGGCGGCACTGACCGGCGTCACCGCCGCCTTCGATCCCCGGGGCCGGGAGCTCGCCTGGATGGGCACGGCGCGGCATGGCGTGACTTTTGTCCGTCTTGGCCTGGTGCCGGCCAATCATCTCACCGTGTTTGACCACATTGGTGATACCGTCCCGTGGGCGGCAATCGTGATCTGTGTCGTTGCCGCCCTCGTCGCGTTGAACCACACGCATAGCCCGCAACGTCTGGTTGGCATAATGGTGGATGGCAACCGCCGACCCGTCTCGCCCGTCTCCATATCGGAGGCTATCGGCCGGGATCGGGTGCCGGGCTCCCCGGCCACCGGGGAGCGCGGCAGCGACGTCTCTGCAGGCGGCCCAGTACACCGCATCGAGGAGAAGCCGTAGCCTCGGGGGATGGCCCTGCGGCTTCGGACAGGTACCTACAGGAGGACCAGAGTGCGGGATAAGGAGCGAACACTGACAGGCGGGCACCTGTTCAGCGGCCGGCCGGCCCTGCTGGCAGCAACGGGAATCTGCGGTGCCCTGTGCGTGGTCGCGAGCGCCTGCTCGAGTTCGCCGTCACCGGCCAAGTCCCAGCACGGGACGCAGGGCGGGACCACGACCGTGGCACACGAGGGCGCCGAGGTGTCCATCACCCCGGCGAACGGCAGCACGAACGTCAAGTCCAGCCGCCCGGTCTCGGTGACCGTGGTCCACGGCAAGATCCAGAACGTCACGGTGACCGCGGGCAAGACCACCGCCAAGGGCACGCTCGTCGGCAACACGGCCTGGCACACGGTCTGGCCGCTGCACACGGCGACCCGGTACACGGTGACCGTGACCGCCCTCGGCGTCGACGGCAAGACCACCACGTCCACCAGCACGTTCAAGACCCAGCGTGCGGCCGGGACGTTCAGCGCCAGCACGATCCTCGGCCACCAGAGCTACGGCGTGGGCATCCCCATCATGATCGACTTCAGCCAGGCGGTGGACCCCAGGTACCGGGCCGGCATCGAGAAGGCGATCAACATCAAGAGCTCCAAGCCCGTCGTGGGCGCCTGGTACTGGGACGGGGGCCAGACCCTGGACTTCCGGACCAGGCAGTACTGGCCGCAGTACACCCAGGTCAGCTTCGACGCGCACTTCGACGGGGCGCAGATCGCACCGGGGGTGTTCGGCACCACGAACCTGAGCCAGTCGTTCTCCATCGGCAAGTCGCTCATCGGCGTGACCAGCACCAGGACCCACCAGACGCTGATCTACTGGGGCCACAAGCTGTACCAGAAGTGGCCGGACTCCAGCGGCATGCCCGGCGACGACACCGCCAACGGGACCTACCTCACCATCGAGAAGGCCAACCCGACGCTGATGAGCGGGCCCGGGTACAAGAACGTCCCGGTGTACTGGTCGGTCCGGTTCACCTGGAGCGGCAACTACTACCACTCCGCGCCCTGGTCGCTGGGCGAGCAGGGGTACACCAACGTCAGCCACGGCTGCGTGAACCTGTCGCCGGAGCACGCCGAGTGGTGGTACGTCCGGTCCAACCCGGGCGACCCGATCACGATCACCGGCAGCCCGGTCTCCGGCCAGTGGGACGACGGCTACACCGAGTGGTTCCTCAGCTGGAAGCAGCTGCTGAAGGGCAGCGCGACCCACGAGGCGGTGGAGGTCAGCCCGACGGGCAGCACCTTCGTCAGCCCGGACACGCTGCCGGCCACGGTGGCGGACGGCCGGCTGCACGGTTCCAAGCCGCACAACTTCCGCGCCGGCCCCGGCTGAGGCCGGCCGCGGGAGCGGTCCCCGGCTGAGGGAGCGGTCCCCGCGGAGGATTCAGTGGCCACGGCGGCCCGGCTCGCGCGCAGCGAGCCGGGCCGTCACGCTTTCCAGGCCGTGCGCCGCCCACGCGGCCGGCCGCGGCGCGGCGCCGTCCGCCAGGCCGTTCCAGTAGATCGACCAGGTGCTGGCCACCATCCGGCGCACCACGGGGGCGGTGACCAGCCGCATGCCCGCCGACGCCACCAGGGGCCGCCGCAGCAGCGCGCGCTGCAGCGCGCTGGCGCCCGGCAGGTAGTGCCCGAACGCCCCGGTCAGGGCGCGCGTGTAGGCGGGCCCGGCCCGGCCCGGGTCCGCGAGCACCGCCTCGGCGGCCAGCCGCGCGCTGATCATGCCGGGCGCGATGCCCTCCCCCTGCAGCGGGTTGATCAGGCCCGCGGCGTCGCCGGCCAGCAGCACGTTGCCCGCCGCGGGCGGCGTCCCGGTCCCGCCCATCCGCAGCCAGCCGCCGATGACCGCCCCCTCCCGCGCGGCGGGCCGCAGGTCCCCGCGCGAGCGCAGCAGCGCGGTGAAGCCGGCCAGGTCGCCGCGCAGCGGCACGGAGTGCCGGGTGCCGCCCATGCCCACGCCGATGCCGACGTTCGCCTGGCCGCCGGCGCCGGGGAACAGCCACCCATACCCCGGGTAGATCCGCCACGGCGCCGACTCCAGCAGCACCAGCAGCGGCAGCGGCACCTCTCCAGGCACGTAGGCCCGGACCGCGAACCCCCACAGCGCCGAGCCAGAGTCGAGCATCCCGGTCAGCCGGGCCACCGGGCTCAGCGCCCCGTCGGCGCCGATGACCACGTCCGCGGCAATACGCCGGCCGTCGCTGGCCACCACCGCGCGAACCGCGGCCTCATCCCGCTCCACCGCGGTCACGCGTGCCCGCACGCCGACCGCGCCGGCGGCCAGCGCCGCCTCCCGCAGGGCGTGGTCGAAGTCCAGCCGGGGCACCACGATGCCGTGACCGGGGTAGCTGCGCCCGGTGAAGGCCGGCAGCCGGCTGCGCCGCCCGGACGGCCCGACCGCGAGCAGGTCGCTGCCCTGGCCGGCGTCCGGCACGCGCAGGCCGAGGTCGGCGAGCACCTGCACGCCCCGGGGGCCGATCAGGTCGCCGCAGGCCTTGTCCCGGGGGAAGGCCGCCTTGTCCACCAGGGCGACCCGGGCGCCGCCGCGCGCCAGCACCAGGGCGGCGATGCTGCCCGCGGGGCCCGCGCCGACCACCACGGCGTCGAAATGCTGGTTCACCGCGCCAGCACCATCGCCACCGCGACCGCGCTGGTCGCGCAGACGAAGAACCGCAGCGCCCGCTCCAGCGGCGCGAGCAGGTCGGCGCGGCCCAGGTCCCGCTGGCTCCCGTCGGTGAACGTCACCCGCACGCTCACCCCGGTCACCCGGCGGCGCAGCGCGCGGGCCGGGGTGCTCAGCGCGCGCTGGCCGAGCGAGAGGAAGAACGCGGCCACCGCCGCCACGCCCGCCGCCAGCGACAGGGTCCAGTGCTGCGCGTAGGCGCCGACCAGCGCGGGAAACGCCCCCCAGGCGATGGCGAACCACACGTCGCTGTGCAGCACGCCGCCGAACAGTTCCAGGTTGTAGCCGTACACCAGGATCCCCCCGGCGATCACGAACGGCACCAGCTTCCAGCCGCCGTCCACCAGGCCCAGCACCATCGCCGCGGAGATCGACGCGACCGCCGTGACCTTGAGCAGGGTGGCGCTGATGCCGGTGCCCAGCGGCCGGCCGTGCAGTTCGTCCAGCGCGTGCGCGCCGATGCCGACCGCGAGGAAGAACGCCAGCAGGGTCCCGGCCAGGCGCCACAGCACCAGGCCGGGCATGACCGCGGCGCCCATCGCCACGTACGACAGGTGCCACAGCGTGTAGGGCGGGTGCAGCAGGGTCATCCAGTCGCCGAGCCCGCCGGTACCCCGGCCGACCGCGTAGAAGGCCGACCGTTCCCCCGATGAGGTCATGAGCCGTCCTTACGGCCCCACATGACCAGCCCGCCGCCGAGGCTCATCACGCTGGCCCCGACCTCGGTCAGGCCCGCCGCCCGCCAGGCGGCGACGTGCCACGACAGCGGGTACTGCCGGTAGTGCGCGGAGATGCTCGGGCCGAGGAACCTGCCGACCCGGTACCAGGCCGGCCCGCCGGTGAGCCCGCCGAGCACGGGCAGCGCGAGCCGGGTGTAGCACCACCACGCCGCCCGCCAGTCCCGCTGCGGCGGCAGGTGGAACTCCAGGCAGGCCAGCGTGCCGCCGGGGCGCAGGCAGCGGGCCATCTCGGCGATCGTGGCGGCCGGGTCGTCGGTGTAGCGGAGCAGGTAGGAGAAGGTCACCACGTCGAAGGTGGCGTCGGCGAACGGGAGCCGGTCCGCGGTGCCCACGGCGACCCGGACCCGGCCGCGCGGCAGCGGCCGCCGGATCCGCGGCAGGCCGGCCCGCAGCATCGGCTCGTTGAGGTCCACCCCGGCCACGTCCGCCCCGGTCGCGGCGGCGACCGCCAGCGCGATCCCGGCCGGCCCGGTCGCGACGTCGAGGACCAGCCGCGGCGACCCGGCTGCGGCGTGGGCGACCACGGCCCGCCGCCAGCGCCGGTCCTGGCCGAACGAGAGCAGGTAGGCGAGCCGGTCGTAGCGGCCGGGCAGGCCGGTGAAAACGGAGCGGGCAACGGGCTCGCCGCGCAATGGCCGGTCGCGCGGCGCCCGGTCAGGCCGGGCGGTCACCGGGTTCGGGGGCACGGCAGCAGGTTCGCATGCCTGGTCGCCCCCGGCAAGGCCAGCCCCGCGACGGTCACTCTTCCTTCTTCTCGAAACGGCTCACCGCGATGAGCCCGGCCACGAACGCGACCACCATGGCGATGAGCAGCCAGAGCTGGGTGGTGTCCACGCTGGTCGGGCCGCTCAGCACCAGCAGGATCTTCCTGATGACGGCGACCAGGCCGACCACGATGAACGGCCGCGCGACCAGGTGGTGCTCCCGCAGCGAGAGCACCACCGTGTGGACGATCTCGGCCACGATCAGCACCAGCAGCAGCCGGTCGAGCAGGCCCGTCGCGGCGGCCACGACGCTCTCGTTCGCCACGTCGCGGACGAACGCGACGAGCCCGGACACGATCAGCACCGCGGCCAGCAGGATCAGGGTGACCCCGACCACGGCGGCCACGTAGTCCTGGGCATGCTCCAGCACCCAGATGGTGCCGCTCAGCCCGCGCGGCCGGGCGGGACGGCCCGGGCGGGACGGAGCGGATGCCAGGGCCTGCGCCTGGTCGCCCGGATCACCCATCGCATTTCCTCTCGCCCGGCGATGCGGACCGGCGATGCGGCCCGCCGCGGGCCGGCGGCGGCGCACGGCGGACGATCGCTGGCGTTATTAGACCAGACCGGGATGTTCCATACCTCCCTCTGGCGGTTCATGCCAAAGGGGTAGCGGGGCTCACCCGGTCGGCGTACCCGCCACGCGGGGCGACCGCCTAGCCTCGGGGCCTTGGGCCACCGCCGGCGGAGGGGGAAGCGTGCGCGCGCAGCACCGGATCGGCCGTTCCCGCCGGGGTGCCGTCCGTGCCGCCGTGGCTGCCGCCTGCGCCGTGGCGGCGCTGGCCGGCGGCGCGCTCGCCTGGCTCCCGGCAGCCGCCGCCGGGGCGGCGGCCCGGCCCACGGTGGTCACGCTCACCTTCGACGACGGCACCGCCGACCAGCTCGCCGCCGCCCGGGTGCTACACGGTGACGGCCTGGCCGGGACCTTCTTCATCATCACCGGGGCGGTCGGCGCCCCGCACTACCTGACGCTCGCGGACCTGCGCCAGCTCGCGGCCGACGGGGACGAGATCGGCGGGCACACGGTGTCCCACCTCGACCTGGTGAACACCACCCTGGCCGAGGCCCGCCGCCAGGTGTGCGCGGGCCGCGACATCCTCACCCGGTGGGGGTTCGCGGTGACCTCGTTCGCCTACCCGGACGGCGCGCAGAACGGCGGCGTGGCGGCGGTGGTGCGGCAGTGCGGTTTCGACGCGGCGCGGATCGCCGGCGGCCTGACCGGGCCGGACTGCCCCCAGTGCGCGGCCGCGGAGAGCATCCCGCCCGCGGACCGGTATGCGGTCCGCACGCCCGGGCAGGTGCAGTCCGGCACGACGCTGGCGGACCTGGAGCGGCAGGTGCTCGGCGTGCAGCGGCACGGCGGCGGCTGGCTGCCCCTGGTCTTCCACCACGTGTGCCCGGCCGGCGGCTGCGGGCAGCTGTCGGTCTCGGCGGGCACGTTCCGCGCGTTCGCCGGCTGGCTGGCCCGGCAGCGGTCACACGGCATCGAGGTGCGGACCATGCACCAGGCGCTCGGCGGCCCGGTCCGGCCGGCCGTCCCGGCCGCGGCGGCGCGCCCGCACGGCGTGGTCAACCCGTTCATGCGGACCGCCGGGCCGTCCGCGGTGACCAACCCGTCGATGGAGACCCCGGACCGCTCCGGCGCCCCGTCCTGCTGGATGGAGGGCGGGTACGGCAGCAACGCCGCCCGCTGGCAGCGGACGCGCACGGGCGGGCGGTGGGCCGAGCGGCTGACCGTGACCGGGTACCGCACCGGCGGGGCCGAGTTCCTCCAGCTCTTCGACCTGGGCCGGTGCGCGCTGCCGGCCCGGCCGGGCCGGTCCTACGAGCTCAGCGCCTGGTACACCGGGACGGTCACGACCCAGTTCTCGGTCTACTGCCGGGACGCCGCGGGCCGGTGGCGGTACTGGACCTCGAGCCCCTACTTCTCCCCGTCGGCGCGGTGGGCGCGGGCGGACTGGCGCACGCCGCCGGTCCCGGCTGGGGTGTCCGGGCTGAGCTTCGGCCTGGCCGCGTTCGCCAACGGGACTCTGACCAGCACGGGCTACCGGTTCGCCCCGGCCGTGCCCGGCACCGTTCAGGTCACCCTGGCCAGGGTGCTGCTGGCGGCCGCCATCGTGGCCGGCGCGGCCGCCGCCGTGCGCGGTGTGGCGCGGCGGCGCCGGCCGGGGCACGGCGCGGCCGGCGCGGGGCCGGCCGCGCGCGATCAGGTAGCCGGCCGGCCGGAACCGTCCTCCAGCAGGCGGTAGCGGACGGCGAAGGACGCGGCCTCCAGCCGCGAATGGACCCCCAGCTTGGTGAGCACCGACTGGACGTGGGTGCGGACCGTGGTGCGGGACACGCCGAGCTTGCGTGCCATCGCCGCGGTGTCGAGCCCTTCCACCAGCAGCGCCAGGCACTCCCGTTCCCGGTCGGTCAGGTGTGCGGCGAGCCGGTGCGCGTCGTCGTGTCCCGGGGGCCGGCGCCTGCCCGCCCGCGGCACGTCGACCACGACCTCGCCGCGCAGCACCCGGGTGATCGCGGCGGTGAGCGCGGTCACCCCCCGGGTCTTGTGCAGGTACCCCGACGCGCCGGCGTTGAGCGCCGCGAGGATGCCGTCGGTGTCGGGGTCGGCCGACAGCACCAGCACCCTGGTGTCCGGGCTGGACTCGATCATCTCGCCGATCACCCCGACGCTGTCCACGCCGGCGAAATGGCGGTCGATCAGGCACAGGTCCGGCCGGCCCGCGGCGACCGCCGCGACGGTCTCCGGCACGGTGCGGGCGATCGTGATGGCATAGTCCTGCTGGGCCAGCACCGTGGCGAGCGCGTCGAGGAAGACCGCGTGGTCGTCGCCCAGGACCAGGCTGGTCACGGGCTCACCCGCCGGTGCTGACGCCGGCCGGGGCGGCAGCCTCCCGGGGCAGCGTCACCAGCACGGTGGTGCCTCCCTCCGGCGGCGCCTGGACCGCCAGCGACCCGCCGCAGGACTCCAGCAGGGACGTGACGACCTCCAGGCCCAGCGACGCGGCCCCGGGCGGGCCCGCCCCGAACCCGGGCCCGTCGTCGGTCACGTCGATGATCGCCACGTCATCCCCGGGGCGGATGCCCAGCGTGACGCGGCCCGCCGGGCCCGCCGCGCGGACCGCGTTGTCCAGCACGTTGGACAGCACGCGCCACAGCAGCACCCGGTTGACGGCCACCGCCACGTCGGCCCCGGGCAGCAGGCTGACCTCCGCCGCGTAGGTGACCTGGGCCAGCCTGGCCAGCTGGGTCGCCAGTTCCCGGACGCTGACCGGCTCGGCGCCACCGGCCACCTCCCCGGTCAGCCCGTGGCGGATGATGTCGAGCAGGCGGGACATCTCCAGCGAGAGCAGCTCCAGCCGGTGGCCGGAGTCGGCCGGCAGGGACACGTCCCCGCGGACCGCCTCGACCAGGTAGGACAACGTGGTCATCTCGTGCCCGAGATCGTGCAGCAGCCCTCTCAGGGCGCGCGCGTCACGGCTGTCGGACACCCGCCTGCCCTCGCTCCGGCGCCGTTCCAGCGGCGACCCCATCGGCTACCCCCATCCGGTCCCGGGCCGCAAGTGCGGAGCAATATGCTCATGCAGGCGAACCCATAGCCCCCATCACCTGCATCTTTACCCGTAATCTTACCTCAGGCGACCAATCGGGTACCGTCTGTGTCCGCCGGGCCGGCGTAGGCCGCCGTCAGCGCGTCACGTAGCGCGGGCAGGCCGTACCGGGTGCCCAGCCGGGCGCGGGCGCGGGCCGCCATCGCGGCCGCGTCGGCGGGTGCGTCGAGCAGGCTGGCCAGCGCGGCCGCGAGCAGGTCCGGGTGGCGGGGCGGCACCAGCAGGCCGGTCTCCCCCGGCACCACCAGGTCGCCCACCGCGTTGACCGCCGTCGCGACCACCGGCACCCCGCAGGCCATCGCTTCCACCACCGCCGTGGGCAGGCCCTCGTAGCGGCTGGGCAGCGCGAACAGGTCGAAGGCGGGCAGGAGCTCGGGCACGTTGTCACGCTCACCGGCGAGCAGCACCGGCGCGTGCGGCTGCGCGGCGGCCAGCCGGGCCACCCGGCCGGCCAGCTCGCCCCCGCCCACCCACACGCCCACCACGCCGGGCCGGTCCAGGGCGCGCAGCGCGGCGAGGAAGTCCTCCGGCGCCTTCTGGTAGGCCAGCCTGCCGACCGCGCCGACGACCGTGGCATACGGGGACAGGCCGAGCGCGCGCCGGGCCCGCCAGCGGGCGCCCCTGTCGCCGGCGAGCACCGGCGGCTCGCCCACCGCCACGCCGATGGTCCGGATCCGGCCGGGCGGGACCAGGCGGCGCCGGACCGCCTCCACCGCCACCCCGGTGCCGACGGCGAGGGCCAGGTCGGTGATCCGGCCGAGCCGCCGTTCCGCCGCCACGTACGCGCCCCGGCGCGCCGCCGACTGGAACTCGTGGAACGGGAACCCGTGGTAGGTGTGGATGACCCGGCCCGCCCCGGCGCGGCGGGCGGCGATCCGGCCCACCGCCCCGGCCTTGGCCGTGTGCGTGTGCACCACGTCGAAGCCGCGCTCGCCCAGCAGCGCGGTCAGCCGCCGCAGCGCGCGCAGGTCGGTGCCCGGGCGGATCGGCGCGCGCAGCGACGGCTCCACCACCACCTCGAGGCCGGCGGCCCGCGCCCGCGCGATCAGCGGCGCGCCGCTGCCGGTGATGACCGTCACCGCGAAGCGGGCCGGGTCCAGCACGGTCGCGCCGCGCAGGGCCAGGAGGCCCGCCCCGCCCTCCAGCCGGGTGACGACGACGCCCACCCGGACCGGGCTCATGCGGCCTGGCCAGGTGCTTGCAAGCCGGCCGCGCGGGCTGCGCGGACCGCCTCCAGGCGGCTGTGCACGTCCAGCTTGGCGAAGATGTTGCGGATATGGGTGCGCACGGTGTCGGCCGAGATGCTGAGCTCCGCGGCGATCTGCCCGCCGCGCTTGCCGTCCATCATGGCGAGCAGCACCTCACGCTCGCGCCTGCTGAGCATGCCCAGGCAGTCGTCCTGCTCCCGGGCGCGGCGGGCGTCGCCGCGCAGTTCCCGCAGGATCTCGCCGAGCATGTGCGGCGGGAACACCGAGTCACCCCGGATCACCCCGCGCAGCACGTCCTCCAGGTCCGCGGCGCCCTGTTCCTTGGGCACCCAGGCGGCCGCCCCGGCGCGGGCGGCCTCGACCGCGTGCGCGACGTCGTGGTCGGCGGTCAGCACGATCACCCGGGCCCGGGGGCAGGCCGCCAGCAGGCCGCTCAGGACGGCGCCGATGTCGTGGCCCAGCGGGGCGGTCTCGATCACGATGACGTCCGGGCGCAGGCCGCGGGCGACGCCGATCATGCCCGGGTCGCCCGCCGCGCACCGGCCGGCCACCCACAGGTCCGTCGCGGCGGACAGCCGGGCGGCCAGCGCCTCGGTGATCATCATGTGGTCGTCGACCAGCAGCACGCGGGTTGGGCTCATACCTCGACCGTGCCTGGCCGCGCGCCGGAAGTCTTCATCGATGTGCAGGAGAACCTTCTCCTGCACATGCATGAGGCGGCGGTGCGACCGCGCGCCGCGCCGGGCTGCGCCAGCGCCCGTTCGCGCGGGTCAGCCACGCGACGGGGATCGCCGACAGCCCGATCGCGGCGTCCACCAGCCGCATGAACGGGTACAGCGGCGCGAACAGCAGCAGCCGGGGCTCGCGCTCGGCGGCCGCCGCCACGCAGGTCAGGGCCAGGTCGGGGATCAGGATGCCGAACAGCACGGCCGACAGCCGCAGGTGCGTCGTGACCACGGCGTACACCTGCGCGAACACCGGCCAGCCCGGCGCGCCGCCGGCCACGTCGGGGATGAACAGCACGGCGAGCAGCAGCGGCAGCAGCAGGAACAGCAGGCTGGAGGTGACCAGCTCCAGCAGCAGCATGGTCAGCATGGCGGTGAACAGGTTCGCCCGGGGCGGGTGGCGCCGCACGGTCTGCCACAGCCCCACCGCCCACCGCCGCGTCTGCCGGATGTAGTCACCGAAGTTGTCCGGGTCCTGGGTCACGGCCACCGCCCCGAGGGTGAACCCGACCTTGCCCAGCCGCTTCTGGTAGACCTCGAACGTCATGTTGAAGTCCTCGATCACCAGGCCGGGCGGGTTCATCTCGATCTTCGGCAGCACCTCGGCCCGGTACATGCTCGCGAACCCGGGCACGATGTGGGTGGCGTTGGTGCGCGCCCAGGTCTGGCCGAACTTCAGCACCCGCTGGCCGATGGCGTAGATCCGCTGCCGGTGGCTCACCAGGAGGTCACCGGTGACGCTGAGCGCCCGGTCGCGGGCGGTCCGGACGCACCCGGCGACGGCGACCACGTCCGGGTCGTCGAACATCGCCAGCCCGGCCTCGAAGTACCCGGGCTCCACCCGGGTGTCGGCATCCAGCAGCATGACCACGCGGAACCGCTTGATCAGCCCGAACCGGTCGATCGCCTCGGCCAGCGCGCCCGCCTTGCCGACGTTGCGCCGGGTCGCGATCACCTTGGCCCCGGCGCGGCGCGCGATCGCGACGGTGTCATCGGTGGAGCCGTCGGACACCACGTGCACGTTCCGCCGGGGCACCAGCGCCATGATCGCGGCCAGGCTGTCCCCGAGCACCACCGCCTCGTTGTGCGCGGGGATGAGCACGGCCACGTGCTTGACCGTCAGCCGGGCGCGCGGCGGGCGGCCGGCCACGGCGCGGGCGGGCCGGCCCGCCCTGGTGCCCACGGCCAGCCGGGCGAGCCCCGCCGACCCCCACAGCGCGAAGTTGACGCCGAGGACCAGCACCGCCAGGCCCCACCAGGGGATCACCGTGCCCTGCCCGGCACGGGCAGGGCGGCGTGCAGCGCGGCCCAGGTCCGGGTGTCTTCGTAGCCGAGCATCCACAGGAACACCCCGCCGGCCCCGGGCCCGGCGGCCGCGTCGAACTTGGCCCGCGAGCTCGCCTGGTTCTCGAACCAGACGACGTGCCTGCGGCCGCCGGCGGTGTACCCGAACCACGGTTCCTGGCTGGCGGTGTCGTAGCGCGGGCGGGCGTGGTACCGCCGGGCGAGCTGGAAGGCGCGCAGCCAGGTCACCGCGGCCCCGTGGCCGCCGGACCAGTCGTACCCGTACAGCGGGACCCCGAGGATGATCTTGCTGGCCGGGATCTGCGACCGGGCGTAGCGCAGCACCGCGCGGACCCAGCCGACCGGCGCCACCGGCCCGGGCGGGGAGGCCGACCAGTGGTAGTTGTAGGCCATGACCCGCACCTGGTCGGCGGCGCGGCCGAGGGCGGCGTAGTCCTGGGCCCGGTTGGCCCCGCCGTAGCCGGCGTCGGAGGTCTTGGCGAACACGGCGACGGACAGCATCTTGCCGTGGGCGTGCAGCGCGGCGGCCAGCCGGGCGATGAACGCCGTGAACGCCTGCCGGTCGGTGGCCCGGAGGTTCTCGTAGTCGATGTCGATGCCGGCGTAGCCGTGCCGGACGGCCAGCGCGACGACCGCGGCGACCTGCTGGCGCATCAGCGCCGGCTGGTGCAGCATGCGCGCGACCGGCCGGTAGGACCACTGCCCCGCGGTGATGTTGGCCAGCGTCGGCACCACCGGCAGGCCGGCCTGGCGCAGCCGGGTGATCGCAGCGCCGATCCTGGCGGCCGACGACGCCGGGTACTGGACCTCGATCCGGCCGGCCGCCGACAGCCCGTATATCCACGGCGAGACCTCGGTGAAGTCCTGGCGGTGGGCCAGGACGGTGGCGCTGCCATGGCCGATGTCCCAGTAGGGCAGCGAGGCCACCACCACGGGCGCGGCGCGGGGCGGGGCGCCGTGCGGCAGCATGGTCAGCCCGGCGGCCGCCGCGCCCGCCAGCACCACGGCCAGCCACGCCACGCTGGCCAGCAGGCGGCCGCGCCGCCGGCCGGTGCTGGCCCGCCCG
>Ga0335078_10002304_pt1 | contig 28967 bp, 24 predicted proteins | sample Lox_Sample_32_FD_206711 | JGI IMG/M metagenome (GOLD analysis project Ga0335078, IMG submission 206711) | Soil microbial communities from Loxahatchee National Wildlife Refuge, Florida, United States - Lox_Sample_3.2 | ecosystem: Environmental > Terrestrial > Soil > Wetlands | place: USA...
CCTGGAACTGGGTCGAGGCGCCGGGGAAGGCGTTGCTGACCTGGTTGATGTCGCCCTCGTTGCCCGGGTGCACGGCGACGGCCTTGTTCTCGAACGAGTTGTGCATCGTGTGGCAGCCGTCGCAGTCCGCGACGCCGCCAGAGTGGAACGCGTAGGCGCTGTTGAAGGCCAGAGCCATTACGCCCGCGAACGCTACCTTGAGCCACTTCATTCGGTGCCCTCTGTTTCGTTTGGTGCTGCGCCAAGGGGAAAGTCACACTCAACCGACTGCTGCCGCGCGTGCGCGACGTGTTGCCCCCTGAGCACGGTATATGCCAAGCAATCGCTTTCAATGATTTCATGTGGTTATAGCCTCTAGCCGGGCGCCCCACAAAACGATCGCTTAAGCCAAAACACCCAGTAGGGGTGTTCGATGACGCTCGAAATAGACGGGCGTCAATCCGCCGGGGCGAGTTTCGCCGATGTCGTCCAAGTGCCTGAAACCTAGAGCTATGTGAGCCTGAAGCGCCAAAACGCTCCGTGCGTGTAATCGACTTATAGTTGATAAGATCGACCGGCATAATCGGGTTCTGGGCGAAAGGACCCAGTCGGGGCTTTTCACCAACGCCCCAACCAGAAAAGCCTGCGCTTCCGGTATCGAAGCCGCACTCGCGAGATCCTCCGAACGGGTGAAGACTTCGACTTCTCCCCCCTCCCCATCAGGGGGCGACCTGGTTGCTCGGGGCAAAGGGCAAGTACGCCCCTCGAGATGGGAGAGGCGCGGCAGGGCACTCGGCCGAGCAAGCGAGCCGCGGGGAATGGTGTCGCCGAGGCCCCTCCGGAATCCCCCGCCTTTTCGCGAGAGAGGAGCTCGACCAAGGCGTGCTCGAGCGATACCCCGGCCGGAACCACGCCTCGGCTGCGCGGGCCGCCTTCCTTTCCGGGGCGCGGCGGCCGACCCCGTGATAAAACTTCGCGCCCGATGGTGAAAAGGGCTCACTTCACGCCGGCGCTCTTCACTTTCCTCGGCGAGCTGCGCCTCCACAACGATCGAGACTGGTTCGCGCAGAACCGGGAACGCTACCTCCGCGACGTCCGCGACCCCATGCTCCGGTTCATCGCGGATTTCGCACCGGTGCTGCGGAAGATGGCGCCGTCCTTGGTCGCCGATCCACGTCCCGTGGGCGGCTCGCTCTTCCGCCTGAACCGGGACACGCGGTTCTCCCGGGACAAGTCCCCCTACAAGACCAACGTCGCCGCGCACTTCCGGCACCAAGCGGGACGCGACGTCCACGGCCCGGGCTACTACCTGAGCCTGGAGCCCGACGCGGTCACCGTGGGCGGCGGCGTGTGGCACCCGGAAGCGGACGCCCTGCGGAAGATCCGCCGCTCCGTCGTGACGCACCCGGAGGCCTGGAGGAAGGCGGAGCGCTTGCAGGCCAGGGAGGGGCTGGAGTGGTGGGGCGACACCCTGGCCCGGACCCCTCGCGGTTTCCCGAGCGATCACCCGCTCGAGGAGACGCTCCGGCGCAAGGACTTCGCGGCCGGCATCGAGCTCGGCGAGCGCGAGGCGCTCTCGCCCGGCTTCCTGGGCCGGTGTGCCGACGTCTACCGAACTCTCCTGCCGGTGATGAAGCTCCTCGCGCGAGGCCAAGGGCTTTCCTGGAGAGGGTGAAGAACCGGGCCGCGGCTTCTCCTCGAGCTGCGCGTGGCCTCGGTTGCCCCCTGCGCGACGGCTTGGAGAGGCCGCCCGGGCGACGTCTCCTCGAGCAGGCTCCTCCGTGCGCCTAGACCATGGACCGCGGAGGTTCGGCGAGGCTTTCGGTCAGCTTCACCATTCGATGGGCTGGCGATCGCGAAAGAACCCACCGCTCGGCCCCTCCGGCCCCAGCGTGGCGAGCCAAACGATGGTGTCCGCGCCCTCCTCCACGGAACGCGGGGCCTCGCTCCCCCCCATGCGCGTGCGCACCCAGCCGGGGCAGGCCGCGTTCACCTTCACGTCGCCAGAAACCTCGTGGGCGAGCCGGAGGGTGAGGGCGTTCAAGGCTGCCTTGGAAAGGGCGTACGCGCCTGGGCCTTGCAGCCCTTCGGCGAAGGCCCCGTATCCCGACGAGACGTTGACGACGCGCCCGTAGCCTCGCTCGACCATGGGTGGCAGGAAAGCCTGGCAGGTCCACGCCGCCCCCCAGAAGTTCGTCTCCAGGACGCGGCGCAAGACCTCCGGGGAGGTGGAGAGGAGCGGGCCGCCCTCGTAGATGCCCGCGTTGTTCACGAGGACGTCGACCGACTCACCGCGCCGCCGGAGCCATTCTCTGCAGGCCTCGACGGAGCGTCGGTCTGCGACGTCCAGGACGAAGGGGAGCACATCGCCCTCGTTCCTCAGCCCTTCCGCCGCCGCCTCGATGGCGGTGCGGTCGCGCCCCGTCAGGAGGACCCGCATCTCTTCCGAGGCGAGCGCCCGGCTCACCTCGTAGCCGATGCCTCGGTTCGCTCCGGTGACGAGCGCCGTTCTCCGGGTCCTCATTGGGGCCTCCCTCCGCATGGGAGTGTGGAGCGCCTGACGAAGGCCGGCGCGTCCGCTATCCTCGGCCCGTGGCGCGGGCGATGTCCATCGTGGCGGTCGTGGGCGACGGCACGGCTCCGGAGGGTTCGGAGGCCTGGCGACTCGCGGAAGCCCTCGGGGAGCGGCTCGTGGACGGAGAATACCGGGTCCTCACGGGAGGGCTGGGAGGAGTGATGGAGGCGGCGAGCCGCGGCGCGGCGCGGTCGGCCGCTCATGCGCCCGGCTCGGTCATCGCCATTCTCCCCGGCGATGATCCGGTGGCGGCGAACGCGCACGTGGACCTGGCCATCGCCACCGGTCTCGGCCACCTTCGGAATGCCCTGGTGGCCCGGGCGGAGGCCGTGGTCGCCGTCGGCGGGGGAGCCGGCACGCTGTCGGAGATGGCCCTCGCCTGGATGGAGCGCCGCCTGCTCCTCGCCTATCGCGTTCGGGGATGGAGCGGCCGCCTCGCCGGTACCTGCATCGATGAGAGGCCGCGCTTCCCGTCGATCCCGGAGGACCAGGTATTCGGCGTCGAGTCGGCTGAAGACGTCCTGGCCACCCTGCGGGTGCGGCTGCCGCAGTACGCGGCAGCCCGTCGGGGATAAGAGGCGGGTGCGCCTGGCGGTCGCACGGGGGACCAGGCTTCGGCCGGCTCCCGGTGAGCCGACGGTCGCACCCGGGCGGGACGTGCACCTGGGTGGGGCCTTCACTACCGACCTGGAGGCGTTGAGTCCGGCCGCGCCGGCGATTGCGGTATCGTTCGCCTCGATGCCGCTTCGCCCCCATCTGAACCGCTTCTCCCGAGGGGGACTTCCCTTCCCGGCGGAGCGGCAGTCGAAGGGGCGAGCCTGGCGAGGAGGCACCGTCACATGAGCGACAGTCGCGAGCGAGCGGTGGGGGAGGTGGCACCCTGGCCCATCTCCCGACGCGACTTCATCAAGGGAGTGATCGCCGGCGGGATCGCCGCCTCCGCGTCCGGTCGCCTCTTTCGCGCCTGGGCAGCACCCGCCGCTCGCGATGCAGGAGGGCGGCTCGTCACCCTCGACGTGAACGGACAGAGGCGCCGCGCGGAGGTGACGAGGCAGGAGACCCTGGCCTGGACCCTCCGCCACAAGCTCGGCCTCACCGGAACGAAGCTCGGGTGCGACCGGGCCGAGTGCGGATCCTGCACCGTTCTCATCGATGACGTGCCGTACTACGCGTGCTCGGTGCTCACCCACACGGTGCGAGCGCGAAAAGTCCTGACCATCGAGGGGCTGGCCCGCGCCGATGGCAAGCTGCATCCGGTACAGCAGGGGGTGGTGGAGGAGCAGGGCTTCCAGTGCGCCTTCTGCATGCCCGGCTTCATCATGGCGGCGGTGGGATTGCTCAAGAAAAATCCCAACCCCACCCGCGCGGAGATGGCCCTGGGAGTCTCCGGAAACCTGTGCCGCTGTCAGGACTACGACAAGATCCTGACCTCCCTGATGCGGGGGGCCGAGAACATGAGAAGGGCCGGCCATGCCTGAGGGCAAAGGGGCGCCGAACGACAGGGGCGCCGAGCACCAGTTCGGAGCGGGGCGCCGGCTCATCGGCAAGGACTACGAGACCTCGGACCTGTACGCGAAGGTCACCGGCCAGGCGAAGTACGCGGAGGACTATCACGCAGAGGGAATGCTCTACTGCCGGCTCCTCCTCAGTCCCATGCCGCACGCGCGCGTGAGGCACATCGACGCGCGCGCGGCGCTCGCCATGCCGGGCGTGAAAGGCATTCTCACGGCGGACGAGCTTCCGCCTCCGGCCGACACGCTCACCGACAACGGGACCGTCATCAAGGCGAACCCGAAGAGCGAGCGCGCTCTCACGCTGGAGCCCTTGTACCAAGGCGAGCCCATCCTCGCCGTCGCCGCCGTGGACGAGTTCACGGCCGCGGAGGCCATCGAGAAGATCCGCCTGGATCTCGAGCCACTTCCCTTCGTACTGGATCCGCTCGAGACCCTGCGGCCCGGGGGACCGAACCCGAGGACGGACGGCAACATCTGGGTGCGCCCGGCTCCGGCCCCGGCGGCGCCCGGGTCGGCGCCGCCGAGCCCCCCGCCGCCCGCCGTCGGCGAGCTGAAGTGGACGGCGGCCGACTTCGCGGCCGCGAAGCCCGGGCAGCTCCCCATGGGGAAGACGCCCGACGAGTGGTCCTACGGGGACCTGGAGGCGGGGTTCCGGGACGCAGCGCTGGTCGTCGACGAGACCTTCGTGACGCCGGACACGAGTCACCAGACGCTGGAGACGCGCAGCGCGCTGGCGTACTGGCTGAACGGCAAGGTCCACGTCCACACCGGGACCCAGAGCACCGCCCAGACGGTGCCCGCCATCGCGCGCTGGCTTAACATCCCCGCGAGCCAGGTCGTGCTCATCAGCGAGTACACCGGCGGTGGCTTCGGGAGCAAGATCACCGGCGGAGTGACGCTCGTCATCCCGGCTCTTCTCGCCAGGAAGACCGGCCTGCCGGTGATGATGCGCATCAGTCGCGAGGAGGAGACGTACATCGGTCGGGCGCGCCCCAGCCTCCTCGGCCGCATGAAGGCCGGCTTCACCCGGGAGGGGCGCATCGCGGCCCTCGACATGTTCGTCCTCTCCAACAACGGGCCCTACGACGCCATCGGGGACGTCCCCTCGGCGGGCCGCATCGTCTCCCTGCTCTACCAGCCACAAGCCATGCGGTGGCGCGGGGCCACCATTCTCACCAACACGCCGCCCCGGAGCGCGCAGAGCTCTCCGGGCGGACTTCAGGGGATCGTCATCATCGAGCCGATCCTGGCCAAGGCCGCCCGGACGCTCGGCCTCGACCAGGTGGCCATCCGCCGCATCAATTGTCCGGAAGGCAAAGCGCCGTTCGGCCCGGCGGTGCAGGGTACCCGGCCCCACGCGACGAGTGCGTTCGTCAAGGAGGCGCTGGACCGCGGCGCCGCGCAGTTCAAGTGGCAGGAGCGGGTGGCGCGGACCCCGAAGCGCAGCGGCAGCAAGGCGCGAGGCGTGGGGGTGGCGCTCAGCTGCTACGCCGGCGGGACGGTGGGGTTTGACGGCTTGCTCGTCATCACTCCGGATGGACGGGTTCGCTTCCAGTCGGGGATCGGCAACCTGGGAACGGAGTCCGTTATCGACGTCCACCGCGCGGGAGCCGAGGTCCTCGGCGTGCCCTGGGACCGGTGCGACGTCATTTGGGGCGACACCTCGAAGCACCTGCCCTTCACCTGCGTGTCCGGCGGCAGCCAGACCACCCACGCCATGACCCGGGCTGCGCACGCCACGGCGATGGACGCGCGCAGGAAGTTACAGGAGATCGCCGCCAAGGTCCTCGGCGGGAGCCCGGAGGAGTACGAGGTGGCCGACGAGCGCGTGTTCCGCAGGGGCAGGGGGGGTGGGCTTACCCTGGCGCAAGCCGCGACCCACGCCATCCGTCTCGGGGGCGTCTACGACGGCCACGAGGCGGGAGCCGATCTGAGCGCCTTGACGAAGGCGGCGGTGACCGCCTGTGCCGGCCAGGGCCTGGTGGCGGCTGCCAAGGACAAGTATCCGCGCGACGGAGCCACCTTCTCCTACGTGGCGAGTTTCGCCGAGGTGGAGGTCGACCTCGAGACCGGAAAGTACCACGTCACCGATTTCCTGGCGTACGCCGACGTGGGAACGGTGATCCATCCGCGAGCCCTCGGCGGCCAGGTCCTGGGACGCTCGGTGCTGGGCATGGGACACGCGCTGGGCCAGAAGTGGGTGTTCGACCCCCAGTACGGCGCCATGCTCTCGACGCGCTTCTACCAGAGCAAGCCGCCCACCATCCTGGACGTTCCCCTGAGCATGCAGTGGGGAGCGCTCGACATCCCCGACCCGGAGACCCCGGTGGGAGCGCGCGGGGTGGGCGAGCCACCCGTTGGTGGCGGCTGCGCAGCCATCCTGAACGCCCTCTCCGACGCGCTGGGGGACGAGGTGTTCCGGCGCGCGCCCGTCAACGCCGACACCATCCTGGCCTCCCTCGAGGCCGGGCGTCCCGTGCAGCATCCGTTGGCGGCCCACATCTAGCGAGAAGGCGAGCCCAACCGTGGCGGCAATCCGAGACGTCATGCCCGCGTTCGAACTGGCCCAGCCCGGGTCCGTCGCAGAGGCGCAGAAGGTGCTCGCGGAGCACGGGCGCGAGGCCTGGGTGCTGGCCGGTGGCCTCGACAGCCTGGACTGGCTCAAGGACCGCATCAAGAGACCCCGGGTGGTGGTCGACCTGAGCGGGGTCGACGAGTTGAAGGGGGTGCGCGTCAACGGCGACGGGGTCGAGATCGGCGCCATGACCACGTTGACGGAGGTCGTGGAGCATCCGGTGCTGAAGGAACGGTACGGGCTATTGACGGAGGCCGCGGCCTTGGTGGCCTCGCCGCAGATCCGGAACCAGGGCACCCTGGGGGGGAACGTCTCCCAGGACACGAGGTGCTGGTACTATCGGTCTGGGTGGCCCTGCTACCGCGCCGGCGGCAACGTCTGCTACGCGGACGCGCCGGAGGGGCGAAACCGGGAGCACGCCATCCTCCACGCCGACCGCTGCGTGGCCGTGAACCCCTCGGACACCGCACCGGCGCTCATCGCCCTCGACGCCAAGTTCGTGGTGCGCACGCCCCAGGGCGAGCGCTCCCTGGACGCGGAGGACTACTTCGTGGGCCCCGACATCGACATCACCCGACTCCACGTCCTGGGCCCGGGCGACCTGCTGACCGCCATCCGCATCCCCGCGACCTGGGCCGGAGCGCGTTTCTACTTCGAGAAGGTCCGCGACCGGAACGTCTGGGATTTTGCGCTGCTGAGCGTGGCGTCGGCCACGGAGCTCTCCGTCGAGGGGACGGTGGAGCGAATGCGCATCGCCGTGAATGGCGCGGCGGCTCGCCCCCTCCGCCTCCGTCGGGTGGAGAGCGCGGTCCGCGGTCACCCGCCGGACGCCGCTACCGGGGAGATGGCCGGGGAGCTAGCCGTGAGGGGCGCGGTCCCACTGCAGTTCAACGGCTACAAAATCCCGCTCATGCGGAACCTGGTGAAGCGCGCCGTGGGCGGCGTGGAGACGGCGGCATGGACCCGGTAGTCTGGGCCAGCGACCCCTGGGGGCGAAGCGTCCCCATTCACATCGCTCAGTACCTGATCACCCTGGCCCTCGTGGCGGGGCTCGCGTTCGCGGCCGTGCACGCCATCTACGTGCGGTACTGGGCGAAGCCCAAGGAGTTCGCGCCAGGGCCCGATCCTGAGGGAGCGGCCTCGAGCGTGCCCGAGAAGGTGCCGAGGCATTCCCTCGCCGCCCGCTCCTTCCACTGGATCATGGCTGCCGCCATGCTGGTGCTGCTCGTAACGGGCTTCGTTCCCAGATCGGGCCTGCGATTCCCTTGGGTGACGTACCACTGGATCGCGGGGACGGTGTTGACCGCCTCCATCCTCTTCCACATCGTGCATGCCTCTCTCTGGCTGGATTTCCGGTCCATCTGGCCCGACCGGGTAGACCTGGCCGACGGGGTGCGCCGGGTGCGCCGCTCCCTCGGGAGGGCGGCTCCGGCGCCCAGGAAGGCCGGCAAGTACCCGCTCGAGAACAAGCTCTACCACCTCGCCCTCATCGCCGCCGGGCTCCCGGTGGTCGGCACCGGCGGGGTCATGATGTTCCGGGTGCGGACCCTCTTCTTCCCGCGGAATCCGTATATTCTCGGCGACGAGACCTGGGGAGTCATCTACGTGCTGCACGGCCTCGCCGGGGTGGGGCTCATCAGTCTGACTCTCGTGCACATATACTTTGGGTTGCGACCGGAGAAACGTCCCATCACGAAGTCAATGATCCTCGGCTGGATGAGTCGGGACTTCTATCTGGAAGAGCACGACACCCGGCGGTGGGTTGTCGACGGCGCCTCCGCGTCCGCAAGACCGAGGGGATCGATAGGAAAAGGGGATGGCGAAGGGGACAGCGGAGCGCTGCGACACCATTGAGGAGTGCTATGAACGGATGCTCGCCTACGCGGCGAAGGGACTTCCCCACGAGGGAAGCGAGCCGGCGACCGAGATCCGGGCCACGCTGACGCGCGCCGCCGCGGCCATCGGGGGGCTGGCGGGCTGCTGCGCCGCGGAGGCGGAGGGCCGCGAGCCGGCGGACCGATACCGGGCCTTTTTCTCGGTGGTGGAAAGGGACGCCCGGGATTCGCTGGCGGCCATCGACGTGGTGAGGGCCCAGCCGCACATCAGCTCCCAGCTGGTCGACAACCTGAACGCCTCCATCCACCTCCGCGCGCTCCTCACCGACGTCTTCTTGCTGGGAGACATCCTGAAGTAGCGACTGGCCCCCGCGCCGGGAGGGGCCGTCGGATGGGGCGTTGCCGCGGTCGGGATCCGCGTGCTAGCGTTTCAACATGAAACGTGGCGGGACACCGAGGTGAAGACCCAGCCCTGCGTGGAGCCCTTCGAGAACGGGGCTCTCTGCGCCACTTGCCGACTGGTGAAGGACGCTCCGGGCTTGGCTCGCTGCTCCCGGCTGGTGGCCGAGAGCCCGGCGATGCGCACCCTCATGGTTCGCGCCGCCCCCATCGCGGCCTCCGGCGAGTCTGTGATCATCCTCGGCGAAAGCGGGTCCGGCAAGGAGGTCCTGGCTCGGGCCATTCACGGCAACAGCCCCCGCCGAGGTGGGCCGTTCTTGGCGGTGAACGTGGCCGCGCTCCCGGCGGACCTCCTGGAGTCGGAACTCTTCGGGCACGCGAAGGGCGCCTTCACCGGCGCCCACACGAACAAGCGAGGCCTCTTCGAGGAGGCCGAGTCCGGGACGCTGTTGCTGGACGAGATCGCCGAGATGCCGCTCGGGCTCCAGGCGAAGCTCTTGCGGGCCCTCCAGGACGGCGAGATTCGACGCGTGGGGGAGACCCGCCCTTTCACGGTGGACGTGCGGGTCCTCTGTGCCACGAACCAGGACCTCCGGTCTTGCGTGGCCCAGCGCCGCTTCCGGGAGGATCTCTTCTACCGGCTTCGGGTGTTCACCCTGGAGGTGCCTCCGCTCCGCCAGCGGGTCGACGACATCATGCCGCTCGCCGAAATGTTTCTGGCTCAACAGGGAAGACGGAAGGCTCATTTCACCAGTCGTGCGGAGAAGGCGCTCACGGGTCACCGCTGGCCCGGAAACGTTCGAGAACTCGGCAACGCCGTGAAGCACGGCGCGGTTCTCTCGGCCGGGGACGACGTGGACGTGGAGCACCTCCCGGACGACGTCGTGAACCCGTCCCGGCTCGCCCCGGCCCCCCCGGGACCTTTGCGGACCCTGGTGGACGTCGAGCGGGAGCACGTGCTTCGAGTGCTCGAGGCGTGCGGCGGCCGCCAGGGGGAGGCGGCGCGCGTGCTGGGGATCGGGCGAACCACGCTGTGGCGCAAGCTCCAAGCGTTCGGGATCGAGGCGGCGGAGTAGAAGGGAAGGGAGACGGAGGAGTGCGCCGGTCGCGGCGCACCGTCCCGCTGCGCCCGGATCTCCTCGTGCGGCACGCGCCCGGGGCTCTCGTGGACGCGGTGGCGCCGGTGTCGCCGGGCTATCCCATCCGGGAGCCGCCAGGCGCCTCCCGCTCACCTCTCCCGACACTGCGAATCGTCGGGGTTCGGGGGAAGATGGTCGCCTTCGGAGGCACGGGGGGAACCCATGGTTCGCGGGCGGAAGAAGGAAGCGAGCAGAGCGGAGCTGCCTGGCCCCGATCGAAGCGGGGGGGCACACCGGCAACCGTCGCGGCTCACGCGGGCGGCCGCGTTGCTGCTCCCCTTGCTCTTCGTCGGAGCGCGGCCGGCGGCCGACGACGGAGGCGCCGCCCGAGAGGCCGCGGCCCAGGCCGCACAGTTCCAGGCAAGCCGGGCGAAGACGATCATCGAACTGCAGCAGTTCCGTACAACGGTGGCGAGGAAGACGGACGGGCCGGGCCGAAGGCGAGGCACGGCGTCGCTCATCAACCTGAGCCCGGGGTCGAACACCTGGTTCTTGCTGACCCTGGACTTCGGCAAGGACGGAAGCGCCTCCTACCACCTCGAGAACCCGTGGCCCAGGGAGCAGGGACTCACGCTCGGCGAGGCGGCTCCCCAGGGAGTGGTCCTCACCTCGGAAAAGGGGGGAACCCCCTGCACGCTCTGGTCGGATCGCAACTCGGCGCTCGAACGGGCCACGCGCTCGGCCCTCCCCTACGTGCCGCTCTGCGAGGGCCGCCTCTACCTGCGGAGGAGCGTCAAGGCACACCCCACCGAGCTCGAGGCCGTCACCGAGTTCCTGCGGGATCACGTCTGGCAGGGGGAGAAGGTCATCTCCTTCGTGCGCAAGGAGTTCTTCCGCGACGCCTTTCTGGAGACCGGGACCCCCGCCGGAACGCTCGCCGAGCCTTCCGCGTTCCCCGATCTCCCCGATGGGCCGAGGGCGGCCGCGGTGAGTGCGGGGCTCGCGACTCGCCTCGTCGTGCCGCGGGACCTGGGAGTCGAGCTCGAGGGAGGGGGCCGCGCCCTCGCGCTGGGGCGCTGGTACGAAGCGGCCGGGTTGGACGGTGTGTACGTGAGCCTCGTCCAGCCGGGGGCGGCGGCCCAGGCACAGGACGGCACGGGCCGGACGCTGGACGCGGTGGAGGCGAAGGCGCTCTCCTACCAGGTGGCCTTCGACCTCGCGACGTACCGCCTCGGGTTTGCCGTGGGCACGGAGCACCCGAGACTGGGGTGGTCGGTTCGGGTGCCCGTCGACGTCCGCGATCCCCGTCTGCCGGGACCGGACGGAGTCGACAGCCTCTCGCCCTTGGTAGCGAACGGGATGGTCAGCCCCTCCCTGCTGCCGTCCGTGACCGCGACCTTTACGGGCGGCTTCAAGCGCGAGCACGGGGCGTTCCGGGAGGGGAAGCTGGCGCACCAGAACCACGGGAGCCACTACGGCTTCATCGAGGAGGGCGCCGTTCTGAGCAAGCTCGTTCCCGGTTTGGCGACGCTGTACGTGCTGGACGACGGCTTCGTCGACATGAAGACCTGGACTACCGAGGACGACGCTTTGCTGCCCCGCGTGCGGTATGCGCGGCAGAACGGCGTGCCGCTCGTGGAGTACGACCCGGTCTCCGGCGCTACCAAGCCGGGCGCGCTGGTGGGCCAATGGGGTGCGGGAAATTGGTCGGGCTCCGACGACAAGAACCTGCGCACCCTCAGGGCCGGAGCCTGCATTCAGGAGACGGGCTCTCACCGGTTCTTGCTGTACGGCTACTTCTCCGACGCCACCCCCTGGGCGATGGTCCGGGTCTTCCAGGCCTACGGCTGTCGCTATGCCATGCACCTCGACATGAATGCCCTGGAGCACACCTACCTCGCCCTCTACCGGCGCGTGGGATCCTCGATCGCGGTGGAGCACCTGATCGAGGGGATGGCGGTCGTGGACAAGACGCACCGCGGGCAGCTGGTCCCGCGATTCCTGGGCGCGCCCGACGACCGGGATTTCTTCTACCTGGTCCGGAGCGATCGATCGCCGTGAAGGGGCCTCGAGCGCTGGCGCTGGCGGTGGCGGCTCTCCTCCCGACGGCGGCCGCGCCATCTCCTCGGGAGGAGGCGAACGGGCGACTCCTCCGTCAACTCCAGGAGGTCCACCACTTGAGCGAAGAGGAGATGCGGGAGGTGGGGAGGATCTTCTCCCTCTCCCCGGTGCTCGGGCAGGGGAACCCGGCGATCTCGGTCCATCCAGCGACACCCGAGGAGTGTCGGGCCCAGCTCGCGCGGGGGTCGGTGAGCTATGACAACCCCTCCTTCGAGCGGATCTGCGGCGCGAAGTTCATGGCGCCCCTCTACGATCCGCGGGCGACTGGGCCCGAGGCGGCCCGCGCCTGCATCGATCAGTTTGAGTTCCCGAACATCCCCTGCGCCTACCCGGTCGTGTGGGTGCGCGCTCGCGAGGCGGCCCTCATCTGCCAGGCTCTGGGGAAGCGCCTCTGCGATGCGCACGAGTGGGAGGGGGCCTGCGACGGGCGCCTGGAACCGGCCGACTACCCGTTCGACTTGGCGCGGGGCGTGGCGCCGGGCGTGGCCGTCTCTCGCATGCGGCTGGCCCACAACCGAGTTCGCCAAGCGTCCAAGTCGTGGAGCTACGGCAAGACCTATCGAGAGGGAGTATGCGGGACGGCGAGCTTCAAGACGATCGGATGTCCCGGCGGAGACTGGGCGCGGTGCGGATCCAACACCTACCCTGCCGGCTTCTTCCCCGGCTGTCACAGCGGCCTCGGGGTCTACGACCTAAACGGAAACGTCGCGGAGCACATGAACCTCCCGCTCGAGGCGAGCCAAATGACGAGCGAGGGTGGGCTGGGCTACACGGAGATGAAGGGCAGCTGGTTCATCTTCGACAGCTACCGGGCACACGAAGACTGGTGCCGCTGGCGTGCTCCCTTCTGGCACGGGACCCGGGTCATGGACGAGAAGAGCCACGCCAACTACCACCTGGGCTTCCGATGCTGCAAGACATTGGCCCGCGAGCCGGGCCCGTAGGGCGGGTTGCGAGCGGGCGCTCTCGGCTCAAGGATCCATGGAGGCAGCGGGTGCGCTCCACGGGAAGGCACGCCACCCGTCCACCGGGGAGGGGGGGCGAGCGTAGAAGCTGAGCCGGGGGCTCTCGAGACCGAGGAGGGCCGCTCCGTCCGGGATGGAGCCTTCGTCGCTCAGGAGGCCGGCGAGGGCGGGGTCAGCGAGCAGGTCGAGAAGGAAGGTGGGCCTCCCGTCCAGGTAAGCGATGGCGCTCACCAGGCGAACCCCGTGGCTGTAATCCGCGTACTGGAAGCCGTGGACCGTGCTGAGAGGCTGAATGGGGTCGCCCTCCGCCCGATGCCAGCCGTAAATGGCGACCCGTCCGGGTCTCTGCGCCAACCGTTTCGTAAGCACGAGGTCCTTCTTGTCCCCGGCCGTGAGAGATCCGAGGAGCCCCCCCACCTCCGAGCGCTGCTTGCGAATGAGCTCGTTGTGACGCCAGTAGTACTCGGTCGAACGCATCTCCCTGCCAGGGGCCAGCGGTTGGGGGCGGAGGCGTACGGCGGCCTGTGCGTAGATGGCGTCGACGAGCTTCTTCGTCGGAAGCACCGACCCGAAGCGGCGCGCGACCTCGAGCGCCGTGCCCAACTGGACCGGGACGAGAAGGAAATCCTTGTTCGATCCGACCGCCAGGTAGTCGGGTGAGACGCACACGGTGATCTCGACCCTCCGGCCATCCTCGGCGAGCCCGCCCACCGCGACCGGTACCAGCGCGCGGAGGAAGCGGGGGACGTTCCCGCTCAGGACCTCCTCGAGGATCGCCCTCTCCCTTTGATCGCGGTCCAGGCCCCGCAGGGAGCGGCGCACGGCGCTTCCGACCCGAGCCGCGGAGAGACGCGGTGGAATGCGGAGCGCGGCGCCCTCGCACAAGGGTGCAGCCCGGGCCGGGAGCGGCCCGCAGAGGGCGGCGAGGAGGAGCAGCCCGGAACGCACAACCCATCGACCGTACCCCGCGCCGCTCCGACCACGCAACCGGGAGGTCTTACACCTACATCCGTCAGGCCGCCCCTCCTCACCTGCGACCCCCTCGCGCCGGTCGCTCCCTCGTTCGGGATCGAGAGGCAATTCGCGCCACACGGCCCGCTAAGCGCGGGCGCGCTCTGCCCCAATGGGGCTTGCGGGAAGGCGCACCGGGCAGCCGGGGGCGAGCGCCCTCGCCAAGCGCGGGGGACGAGTTGCGCCCGCGCCCGTCTCGCCTAAGTCTCTGGGAACCCTTCCGGGCTTCGCGAGGAGAGCCCCGAAGCGAGAGGGATCATGGACGCGGAAAGTCCCGGCGTACCCCCAACGTTGAAGGCGATGCTCGAAGCGGCGCCCGACGCGACGGTTGTCGCGAACCGCCTGGGGGTCATCGTGCTTGTGAACGCGCAGGCAGAGAACCTCTTCGGCTACCAGGCAAACGAGCTCCTGGGGCAAGCCGTGGAGGTCCTGATACCGAACCGGTACCGGGCGGCCCACCCAGCGCATCGCCACCGCTACTTTCAGGATCCGCGCACGCGACCCATGGGAGTCGGCGGCCTCGAGCTCTACGGGTTGCGCAAGGACGGGACCGAATTCCCCGCGGAGATCAGCCTGAGCCAGGTGGAGACCCAGGACGGTGTCTTCGCCATCACCGCGATCCGAGACTCCACCGTGCGCCGCAGGGTCGAATCGAAGTTTCGGGGCTTGCTGGAGGCCGCGCCGGACGCCATGGTGATCGCCGATGCCCGCGGCCACATCGTCCTCGTGAACGCCCAAGCCGAGAAGCTCTTCGGCTACTCGCGGTCCGAGTTGCTGGGCCAGCTCGTCGAGGCCCTCATCCCCAGGCGATTCCGGGCCGCGCACGGAGGGCACCGCGCGCGCTACTTCCACGACCCGAAGGCCCGGCCCATGGGGGCGGGCGAGCTCTCCCTGTACGGGCTCCGCAAGGACAGTACGGAGTTCCCGGCCGAGATCAGCCTCAGCCCCCTCGAAACGGAGGAGGGAAGGCTCGCCATCACCGCGATACGGGACATCACTGAGCGAAAGCGGGCCGAAGAGGAGCGGGCGCGTCTCCACGCCGAGTTGCAGCGCTTGCTCGCCGATCAGAAGCACTTCTTCACGAACCTCAGCCACGAGCTGCGGACGCCCCTCGCTCTCATCCTCGGACCCGTGGAAAAGCTCATCGCCTCCGAACCGGTCGGCAGTTCGGGCCGGGCCGATCTGGAGGTCATCGCGCGCAACGCCCGTACCCTGGCTCGCCACGTCAACGACTTGCTCGACGTGGCGAAGGTCGAGGCTGGCCAGATGGCCCTGGAGCCGTTCGAGGTCGACGTGGCCCGGATCCTCCGTGCCGTGACCTCCAACTTCGAGGTGGCCGCAGCGGAGCGCAAGGTAAGGCTCTTCGTGGAGGCTCCCGAGAGCCTGCCGTGGGTGCTCGATTCCGGAAAACTGCAGCGCATCGTCCTCAACCTTCTCTCGAACGCGCTCAAGTTCACCCCCTCGAGCGGGAAGATCCGCGTCTCGCTCGCCATCGCGGATGGCGAGGGAGGCGGGAGCCGGCACCTCGTGCTGGAGGTTGCCGACAGCGGCCCGGGTGTTCTCCCCAAGCACCGGGAGGAGATCTTCATCCGCTTCCGGCAACTCGACGCCGCGTCACACCCGGGAGGCACCGGCCTCGGCTTGGCCATTGTCAAGGATTTCGTCGAACTGCACGGCGGCCGCATCTCCGTGGAGGAGGCGCGTGAAGGCGGGGCCCTTTTCCGGGTGACTCTTCCGCTTGCCAGCACCACGGTCGGCGCGGCCGCGGTAGAGCCCATTGTCGACGTGCGCAGTGCGGCGGAGGATCTCCGTCCCTCGGTTCAGCCAGCTCCGGTGACCCGCTCCGGCGCTCCCCTTGTCCTCGTGGTCGAGGACAACGCGGAGATGGGCGGGTTCATCCGCGACGTCCTCGCGCGGGAGACTTCCGTGGCCCTGGCGTCGGGCGGGCGCGAAGGGTTCGAACGGGCCAAGGCCCTCCGGCCGGACCTGGTGCTGACCGACCTCATGATGCCGGGCGGGAGCGGCGAGGAGTTGGTGGGCTCGATGCGAGCCGATCCCGACTTGAAGGACATCCCCATCGTGGTGCTGAGCGCCAAGGCCGATGACTCCCTGCGCGTGCGGCTCCTTCGGGAGGGGGCGCAGGACTACCTCATGAAGCCCTTCGCGGCGGAGGAGCTCCGCGCCCGGGTGATGGGCCTCGTGACCACGAAGCGCGCGGGCGACGTGCTGCGTCGGGAGCTCAACTCGAAGGCCGGAGACGTCGAGGCCCTGGCCGTGCAGCTCGCCGAGCGGAAGCGGGAACTCGAGGGCTCCTTGGAGGCCGGTCGGATCGCCCGCGAAACGGCGGAGCGGGCGAACCGCGCCAAGGGCAATTTCCTCGCCCTCGTCTCGCATGAGTTGCGAACCCCGCTCGCCGCCGTCCAGCTGCAGGCGCAATTGCTGGAGCGGGACCCGAACTCGAGCGAGCGGGCCCGCACCGCGGTGCCGCGCATCGTCGCGGCGAGCGGCCGGCTGGCGACCCTGGTGGAGGCCTTGCTCGAGCAGGCGCGTATCGCGAGCGGGCGCCTCGTCCTGCAGCGACGGGCGACGGACTTGCACCAGCTCGCGAGCGAGGTCCTCGAGGAGATGCGACCCCAGGCGGCCCTCAAGGGGATCGAACTGAGCCTGGAGGCGCTGCCGGAGATGGGTGAGCTCTACACGGACTCCCGCTTCGTCCGCATCATCCTCTCCAACCTCGTCAGCAATGCCGTGAAGTTCACGAACGCCGGCTCGGTCCGCGTCCGCCTCGCGGCCACTCCGGTCGATCAGACGATCGAGGTGGTCGACACCGGACCGGGTATCCCCCCCTCGGAGCAGGATCGCGTCTTCGAGGCCTTCGAGCAACTCGACTCCGTCGAGTCCAAGCACGTGCCCGGAGTGGGCCTCGGGCTTGCTCTCGTGCGGGAGTTGAGCGCCGCGCTCGGCGCGAGGATCGAGTTGCGTTCCGAGGTCGGAGCGGGGAGCTCCTTTCGCGTGGCCATCCCGGTGGCGGGACCCGAGCGGACGGAGTTCCCGGTCGGATCATCGGTCGGCAGGGCGTGACGGGCGGGACTTGCCAAGCCCATCCCGGCGCCGCGGCCGCGGCCTGGGCGGCCCCTCGGGTGCCTCTCCCCGTCGGGTGAGGCCGCAACTGGGCGAGATCTCGGAGGATTTCGGCGGCCACGCCAGCGAGAGGGTGTGCCGTACCGCCCGGTCGTTGCGGGGGCTTGGAGTGCGACTTAGACGTGGGGGCGGTAAGGGGGGCAAGGAGAGAACCATGGTTACGGAAGCGCTCTTCGTCCGTCTCGAGGCCAAGCCCGGGAAGGAGGATGCCGTCGAAGCATTCCTTTGCGATGCACTTCCCGCCGTGGAGGCGGAGAGCAAGACCGAGGCCTGGTTTGCCATCCGGCTCGGGCCCACGACCTTCGCGATCTTCGACGCCTTCCCAGACGAGTCGGGGCGCCAGGCTCACCTGGCGGGGCGCGTGGCGGAGGCTCTCAAGGCCCGGGCTTCGGAGCTATGCGCCCAGCCGCCGCGAATCGAGAAGGCGGACGTCCTCGCCTCCAAGCTTCCCCACTGACCTCGTGAGCGTTCGCGGGGCGTCCGTGCGGATTTCGCTCTGCGGTGCGGGAGCCGCTCGTCGCGGCCGGGAGGGATGGCTGAGGTGACGTTTCCTCGGCGCGTGCACGAAAGCTCCCGTGAAGCCGGTGAGTCCCTTTCGGGAGTTTGCCAGGCGACGCTTCCCGCGGCTTTCCTCTCCCGGGGGACGCGCCACTCGCTCGCCTCTAGCCCGAACCGGCGCGCGTGAGGCGCGGCGCCGACGACGCACGGCCTCCCAGCGGCCCCGCGGGAGCGAAGGCAAAAGCGGGCAGCCGACCTCCCGGCATCGCCCTGATCGTCGCCTACAAGCTAGGGAAGGCCCTGACGGAGCTCGCCCTCGTCGTGTCCATCCTGGTCGTGGGTCCGGGGAGCGTGGCCGGACGCGCCCGGGAGGCCGCTGTGTTTATCCGGCACCACGCGGTCGCGGCCTGGAGCACTGCACTCGCTGCGCGGCTCGTCGGCGCCGCGACGGAGCGACACGCGCGTGTGCTCACCCTGGCCCTTCTCCTCGATGGGCTCTTCACCTGCCTGGAGGGATGGGCCCTTCACCGCCGCTATGGATGGGGTCGCTGGCTGGTCATAGCGGCCACCGCGTGCCTACTTCCGTTCGAGGTGGTGGCGCTCGCCCGGCACCAAAGCGCCTCGCGTCTCGGGCTCCTCCTCCTGAACGTGCTGATCGTGGGGTATCTGGTCCGCCGGAAGGACGCTTTTGCGAAGTGAATGCCCGAGGCCGAGCGCGGAGCCCGCGCCTGCCTTCCTTGCGTCCAGGCACCCGGTCGGCGGTCCCAGGGCTTGGCTCCTCTGCGAGACCCTCGACCGCGCCGGCGGGTAGGTCGACGGAAGGCTTGCCGCCGAGGCGCTCCGCGATTTCGCGGCTCCGGCCCCCCCATCCTCCGGCGTGGGCTTCGGCGTCACCGAGGGTGCGTGAAGCTCGCCGCCTGGGGGATGATCTCGTAATAGACCCGTGGGTCCACCGCGGTGTGCCAGTGACCCGTGAGTCGCGCCACCTCGATCAATCCCAGGAAGATGGTGGCGATCCCTGCGGCAAGGGCCCAAGTGGGAACGCGCCGCCGCTTGGTCAGGGACAAGGCGAGGGCTCCCTGGACCGGGCATGCCGCCACGCACTCCAAGCAGGCCGTGCACTCCGGCGAGGCGATGGCGCGCTTCACGTCGACGGCGAGCAAAGAAGGACAGGCCTTGCTGCACTTGGCGCAGTCGATGCAGGTCGCAGGGTCGCGCCGGATCTGGACTGGCGAGACCCACGCGAGCAAGCCGTGGAGCGCTCCGTATGGGCACAAGTACCGGCACCAGAAGTTCTGGACGAACAGCGAGGCCACAAGCAGCGCGGCGATCCCCAATCCGGCGCCCGTACCTAGGTAGCGGAAGAAGTTCAGCATCTTGACGTCCGCCACCAAGCCATACGGGCTCGCGAGAAACGCATCGATCGCGTCCGCCGACATGCTCGCCACGGCCCAGAGAAAGAACGCGAGTAGGAGGTACTTCGAGGCTCGCAAGGGAAAATCAGCCCAGCGCGGAAGCGCGAACGAGCGGTGGAAAACGAGGCGCCCGAGCTTCCAGAGACCCTCGGAGACGGTGCCGATAGGACACAGCCAGCTGCAGAACGCCTTGCGGAAGAGGAAGGCGATGGCGAGGAAGGCAACCAGCAGGAACAGCCCGGCCGGGAAGCGGATTGGAAGCGCACCGGTGAGAACGGTGGCTTTCAGGTTCATGAGGGCGGCAATTGGGAGCCAGCCCTCGATGCCGGATGGCCGAGGGAAGTACGGACCCTCGCCGCCGGACTCGAAGAACCGGACGAAGAACCAGAACTGGACGCCGATGGTGATGTTCAGTGCCAAAAACGCAATCTGGAACCCGCGTCTCCAATGCTGCGTCCGGTCCGGAGGGGCCCGGACGAACCGAGTCTGCTTCCCCTTCTCGTGGGGCGCGTCGCCCAATGCGGGCGGTCGCGCCTGACTCGCGCCCAGAATGGCCAAGCCGCCTCGCGCGCGGACCGGAGGGGAGGGTCTTGCACCCTCGTGGGACGGCAACAAAGAACCGTGCCTCCCCGCTGGCCTCAAAGCCAACGGCGGCAGGACATCCGGGTCGAAACGGCCCCGGCGAAGGTGGGGTGGTTCGCGGTCTTGGCCCATCGTGAGTCGGCTCCGGTTCGGTTGAGCAGGGGCGGTGCACCGGACAGGAGAGCGAAGTCCATGCCAGCGGGAGCGCCCGGAAAACAGGCGCTTCCGGCCTTCGCGCGGAAAGAAATGTTCCGCGACGTTTCCAAATGAAACTTCCAGCCAGGTGGAGCATCGGGCTGCGGCGAACGTCGGGCGAAAGCAAGCCTCGGCCCCAACTCGGGACCGGCCGGCCAATGCGCGCGTAACGGTTTTCGCGGCCGCGCGACTCTCCTCTCGAGCATCGGCGGACGCGAGAGAGGCCCGAGGCAGAGCCTCTTAGAGAGTCGCAGAGCTGCAACGCCAGTCAGTAATGTAGGACTACAAGCGAAAGGGATCTCCCATGAGAGTCAAAGCCGCCACAGTCATCTTCATGCTCAGCCTGGTCGGGTCTCTGGCCTTGGTCCCGGCCCAGACCGTGGCAACAGAGCAGACGAACACCGACCTTCCGCGAAGCATCGGCGAAGTGATGAAGATGAAGCCCCTGCAAGTGATGCACATGGTGGACACCGACAAGACCGGGGTCGTCACCAAGCAGCAGTACATGAAGTTCTTCGAGGACCTCTGGGACCGGATGGACCCGGGCCACAAGGGCACGGTGTCGAAGGACGTCTGGATGCATGGGTGGGCGGAACGCAACCAGTAGCGCTCTGCATGGCCAGCGGGATGTTTCGCGCGATTCTCCGGAAGGACTACCGCGCGAAACGTTCCGCCTGGCGGTCGCCGCCATGGCGCCGACGATTGGTCAGGCGGATCCCACTCACAGCCGTCGCCGCATCGCCGTGCTGGCCGATGGGCCGGCGCGAGGCGCGGCCCAACATGGGAACTCGCTGGAGCCGGACGTTCGGTGTGCCAGTGGACCGGCTGCCGACGTCACCTCTTGGTCCGGGGGAAGCCCGGTGCGCTCGATCCGCAGCGAAAGCGGTGGTCAGCTTCACGCTGCGGAGAGCGACCGACGATAACGCTCTACAACTTCAGCGCACATGGGGCACGGATAGAAGCGGCTCGCCCGGCTCGAAGGGACTCCTGGCACGACGTGGTCGCAGGCCAGCACCACGAACGGCTGACCGGCCTGGACCTCTCGTCGAACGATACGCCGCAGCGGATGAGCCTGGTGATCGGCCCGATGGATTTTGCGTGACACACTCATATCGTGTTCATTGTGCCATAGTTTTCATTCCGCCTCGATTTCATTCGCTCCTTTTCTCGCCCCAGGGTCGGGTGCGGGGAACCCAGCGCCGAACGGCACTTGCGTAGGCTTGCCATTGTTCCGGGAATTGTCGCTGGAGCCTACGTTCTTCGAAGAAGACCACCCGGACGTGCACGGCCGCCGCGAGGAAAACCCCGTAAACGACTACCAGGGGCGAGGTGAGCCACCAGCCGACGCCAGCCACGAGCATGAGGAGGCCGATATACATTGGATTGCGGACGACACGGTATAGGCCCGCGACAACCAGCCGGCCGGGTGGCGACCAAGGCGCGAGTGTTCCCCGTCCCACGACGTAAAAATCACGAACACACCACGCGACCACCGCGGCGCCACTGGCGACGAGGCCGAGCCCGAGCAAGCAGCCGGGACCGCGCGCAGGATCGCTGCGGGCGATGAGCCACGGAACCAGGACACCGACACTAGCTGGGAGCCCCAAGGCGAATACCGATCGGGCCAACAGGGGATTCATAGGTGAACACTCCCAGCTTTAGGGCTCGAAGAGGTGCTGCCCCCGGTGTCAGCTCTCGAATTGCGGAGCGAAGGGCGGGGGACAGGGCCGCCAGCGGCCTCGCCGTAGCTGGCGGCGAGGCGCGCAATTGGCTCAACCCTCGATCACCGCATATGCGCGCACGGGGAAAGTGCCCATGTCGGCGACGCGTGGCGGGGCCGCGTGAAATCGAAAGCCAGTTGGCGGTAGGTGCTCGAGCCCACAAAGGTGCTCCACGATGGGGATGCGAGCCGCGAGAAGGACGGTGTGGGCCGGACGCGACCCATCCGCCATGTCATCGATGTTGATCGAGTCGATGCCGACCAAGGCCGCGCCCTCGGCCGCCAGCCACTCGCTCGCGCGACGCGTCAGGAAGGGCGCCCCGGTTGCGTACTGCGCAGTCCCGAAGTGACGAGCCCAGCCGGTATGGACGAGAACCGCGCGGCCTCTCACCTCGAGTGGGAGCAGGAGTTCGCGATCGACCGCACGCACGTCGCCGCCGGGCACGCGGAGCACCACGCCCTCCAGGTCTGCCAGCGACTCGATCGGCATTCCGGACAGGTCGATCCCATCGGAGAAACGATGAAAGGGGGTGTCAAGATAGGTGCCCGTGTTGGCCACCATCGAGACGCGCCCGATGTGAAACTCGGTTCCCGGGGCGTATCGGGAGCGCGAGGCCTCGCGGGTCAGGTATTCCGAGATCTCTGGTCCCGGCAGGCCCGGGTATGTGACCATGCCGTTCCGGATGGGGTGATTGAGTTCCACAATGCGGCGAGCCCGGGGGAGAAAAACACCGCGCGAACCCTTGTGGGCCTCACGGATCGCGCGCTTTCGTAGGATCTGGACCTCGTTGACCATTAGCAGTCCCAGCTGTCGCACCAGGAGTTCCGCGAGAGCGTCCTCCTCGATCTCGGTGCCGGGAATGTCCAAGCGGAAGTCCTCCACCGATAGCCTGCCGCCATTTTGGAAGGTGACCATCGCGTCGAACTGCACTCTCCACTGGTCGCTCATGCGCAGCAGGGATAGCGCGGACAATTCGCGGGACAAGCGTGAATTGGGGTATCTCCGGATGGCCCACCTTCGTGGCGCCCTTGAGCCGTACTCTCACGTCACGGGGCCGCCGTCTTGAGCCAGGCCTCTTCCCGATGGGCGGCATAGCGTTCAAGCCGATTGGATCGGGACCTCAGCCCGGCGAGGCGGGCGTGGAGGGCGACATCGGCGCTCCCGACCAATCGGGCCGTGCGCAGGACGGTGCCCTGCCCACGAGGCGCGTGGGCCGATGTGGCTTCTCCAGGGACGGGTCGCTTCCCTCGTGCCGCTTCCGTGCCCGACCCGTGGGGATCTCTCGAACACGGCCCGGCGTGGCTCGACCGGGCCTCTGGGGTGGGTGGGCGGCGCACGCAACCGAATTCGTCAAAGGCCGCTTATGCCTCGCGTCCGGAACGAGCGCGCAAGGAAAAGGCAAGGCGTTCGCAGGCGAACCCCGCATTGGATGGAACCCCGGCGGCGCATGGACGAAGGGGCCGGGAGCGCGGAAGATGAAAATGTCCATGCGGCCGGCAACCCATTCCTTGCGCGGTGACGGCTCGATGACGACGGGTAGACGGCAGAGGGTGTTTTGCGGCGCCTGCGGGCGGGAGGTCCCACCCGGTAGCTTGGCGAAGGCGCCCAGCGCTCGGTCGTCGGTTGCCTGGCCCGAGGAATCGGCGCACCCATCGCTCTGGCGGTGCGAGCGCTGTGTCGAGGCCGGTCTAGGTGGCCCAGACTCAAGCTTCGAAGGCGCGAGCTGGCCGGCCACCCAGTCGGCATTCATGCGCCCCGCGCGGGTCCACGAAGATGCTCAGGCGCCCGGGTCGCGTGGGCGTGAGGTTTCGCCGAAGCCCGTTGCGGAAGGGGATGGAGCAACCCCCCACGCGATTGCGCGGGCAGTAGGTCCCGCCAGTCGCCCCATCCGGCCGTAGCGAGGCCCGCTCGACCGTGCTGTGACCATGATCCGGCAGGAGCGGGTTATCGTGGTGAGATAGGTCGCGAGCTAAACCCCTCGAGCGAGCCCACCGGAATACCTCCGTGCTTGGCTAGGACGCGAACCGGTCGACGGCGTCGAGCACATCGTCAAGCCGCACGGGCTTCTGGAGGTATCCCGCGGCGGGGAGGTCGCTCTCATAGGCTGAGAACACCACCACCGGGATCTGCGAGATAGAGGGCTCCTTCCTCTGTTGCTCCAGGAATTGCCTGCCGTCCATCACCGGCATGGTCTGGTCGAGCAATACAACATTGGGACAGTAGGCCTTCGCCTTCAAGAGGGCCTCGTCTCCGTTCTCAGCGGGGATGGCGCGGTAGCCCCTGCTTTCGAGAAGGTCGACAAGTAGCTCTCGGACGTCCTTGTCGTCCTCCACCACGAGCACACGCAGGGCAGTATTCTCGAGCCGCGGCTTCCGAGGTTTCCACTCCATGCGCCCCTTCTCCTTGGGGCGACAGTCTGCCGCACGCTCGGGCTGACGGAAGGCCCCATACAGGGTGGCGGTATCGCCTCCGGCCACTCCAGTCGTTTGCCCTTGAAAAAGAAAGCGACGCCCCGCTCTCCTGTGCAGGCGGCCGGCTCTACGCCCTCTCAACCGGCACGGCTCCGGGCCCGCCAGAGGCCGCTTGGAACGGCTCGCGACGAGGGTGCGGGGCTTTCCCGCCACGCGCGCCCAGGCGCTTGCGAGGCGGGTTCAGAGGCCGCCCGGCGGCCTGCCGGCCTTGAACCGGTGCGTTAGATGATGGGAATGGCCTGTCTCGCCCGCCGCGTCGTGGAGAACTCTCCGGGCGACCTGTTTGTCGACTCCTCCTGCATTGCTTGCGACACGTGCCGGCGCCTCGCCCCGCGCGTCTACGGCGGCAGGGAGGGCGAGCCGTCGTTCGTCGCGCGCCAGCCTATGAACGACCAGGAGCGGCGCCGCGCCCTGATGGCGGTCGTCTCCTGTCCCGCAGGGTCTATTGGTTCGATTTCAAGAAAGGGCGTGGCGGAGGCCGTAGCTGCGCTCCCCGAGGAGGTCGCGCCGGGGGTATACGACTGTGGCTTCGCGGCCAAGTCGTCGTTCGGGGCGGCGAGCTGGCTGCTGCGCAGACCGGGGGGAAACGTCCTCGTCGACTCGCCACGCGTGGCCGGGTCCCTCCTGACGCGTATTCGCGACCTAGGCGGTGTCCGCTATCTCTTTCTAACCCATCGCGACGACGTGGCCGGCCACGCCCAACTCGCCGCCGCATTCGGGTGCGAGCGGATCATCCACGCCCGGGACGTGAACCGCGACACCGCGACGGTGGAGCGACGGATCGCCGGAGACGAGGTCGTGTCGCTCGCCGACGGTCTCCTCGTGATCCCGGTGCCCGGCCACACGGCTGGCTCGGCGGCACTCCTCTGGAACAGCACCTACCTCTTCACGGGCGATCACCTCTGGGGCGATGCGGCCGGAAAACTGGGGGCTTCGCGTTCCGTATGCTGGTGGGATTGGCCCTCCCAGATCCGATCCCTCGAGCGGCTTCTCGAGTTCGATTTTAGCTGGCTCTTCCCGGGGCACGGCCGTCCGGCGCGACGAGAGTCGGCAGAGGCCATGCGACGGGATCTCGCGTCGCTGGTCGCTCGGGCCCGCCGCGGCCTCTAGGGGCCGCCGTTCGCAGGGCCGCCCGTCTGTCGCGCCTTAGGCGGCACGGAGGCGCAGCCCCGCGCCTGGGGCGACCAGCACCGGGGCGCAGGAACGCGCTCCCTGCCTCCGAGCGTCATCGGACACAAGCCCGGGGCTGTCACGCCGGCCCCCTCGAGCGAAACGAGCGGCGCCGGCCCGCTCCTGTCTACGGCGACGGACCGAATTCGGCGTGCTCGGTTCTGGCGATGATTTCATTCTGCAGGTCCTCGGAGAGGTCGCAGAAGTAGTCGCTGTAGCCGGCGACCCGAACAATGAGGCCCCGGTGGCCTTCCGGGTCGGCCTGGGCGGCTCGGAGCTGAGTGGCCGTTACCACGTTGAACTGAACGTGATGCCCGTCGGCCCTGAAATAGCTGCGGACCAGCTGTCCCAGGCGGGCAACCCCCTCCTCGCCTTCCAGGAGCGAAGGGGAGAACTTCATGTTGAGCAATGTGCCGCCGGTCTTCACGTGGTCCATCTTCGCAGCGGACCGCAGCACCGCGGTCGGTCCGTGCCGGTCCGCTCCCTGGGCTGGCGAGATTCCCTCCGAGAGAGGCGCACCGGCGAGGCGGCCATCGGCAGAAGCCCCGCAGACAGACCCGAAGTAGATGTGCGAGGTCGTGGGCAGCATCTCCAGGCGGTAGACGCCGCCCTTGGCGGAGGGTCGCCCATCGATGTGCGAGAAGGCAGTGTCGAAGACCCTGCGCATGAGTTCGTCGGCCTCGTCGTCGTCGTTGCCGTACTTGGGCATGCGCTCCACGAGGCGGCTCCGCAGCGGCTCCCTCCCGGCGAAGTTCAGATCGAGGGCCTCGACGAGTTCCGGTAGCTGCGCCCGTCTCTCCTCGAACACGAGCTTGCGAATCGCTGCCAGCGCGTCGGTGATGCTGCCGATACCTACCGCCTGGATGAAGTTGTTGTTGTACCGGGCTCCGCCGGCGTTGTAGTCGCGACCGCGCGCGATGCAGTCGTCGATGAGTACCGACAAGAACGGGGCCGGCATCTCGCGCGCGAAGAGCCGCTCGATGACCTGGTTGCCGCGAACCTTGACGTCGAGGAGGTGCTCGAGCTGTTTCTCGAAGGCGGAGAAGACCTGATCGAAGGTCGCAAGGGAGGCGGGAGATCCGGTGGGCGGCCCGAGCCTGCGGCCGCTGCGCGGATCCACGCCGTCGTGCAGCGCAAGCTCCAGCACCTTGGGCAGGTTGAAGTAGCCCGTGAGGATGTAAGCCTCTTTCCCAAAAGCACCAACCTCGACGCAACCCGAGCAACCGCCGGCGCGTGCGTCTTCCAGGGTCTTGCCTTGGCGCAGCTGCTCCTCGACAACGGCGTCGGCGTTGAACAGGGAAGGGAACCCGTAGCCGTTGCGAATCACCCGGAGTGCGTGCTGGAGCAAGGCGTTCGGCGTCTTGCGGGATACCTGGACGTTGGTTGACGGTTGCAGCAGGTGCATCTCGTCCACGATGTCGAGCAACATGTGAGAAAGGCCATTCGAGCCGTCCGAGCCGTCCGCGCGCAGGCCGCCGATGTTGATGTTGGCGAAGTCCGTGTAGGTGCCGCTCTCGGCAGCGGTGACGCCGACCTTGGGCGGGGCGGGATGGTTGTTGAACTTGACGAAGAAGCACTCGAGTAGCTCGCGAGCGCCCGCCTCGGTGAGGGAGCCGTCGGCAAGGCCTCTTTCGTAGAACGGCGAGAGGTGCTGATCGAGGTGACCGGGGTTGAAAGCGTCCCATCCGTTCAACTCGGTGATGACGCCGAGATGGCAAAACCAGTAGTGCTGAAGCGCCTCGGCGAAGTCTCGCGGTTCGCGGGCTGGCACCTGCCGGCAGGCGGCGGCAATGCGCTCGAGTTCGCGGCGGCGAATGGGATCGACGGCGCGCGAGGCCATTTCGACAGCAAGTTGCGCATGTCGCTCGGCGAAGAGCGCGAGTGCGTCGCAACAGATGGCCATGGCTTCGAGTTCGTCCCGTTTGTCGAGTGCCTCGGCGTCACTCGCGTAATCGAGCGAGGCGATTGAGCGGGCGATATCCGCTTTGAAGCCGAGCATGCCCTTCCCGTAGATCTTGTCGTCAAGAACCGTGTGTCCTGGCGCTCGCTGCTCCATGAACTCGGTGAAGACGCCTGCCTCGTAGGCGGCGTGCCATTCCGGCGGCAGGAGTGGGAACATCCGGTCGCGCATCGAGCGGCCGCGCCAATATGGTATGACGCTCCGCTCGTACGCAGCGAAGCAGCTCTCCGGTACCCGGTACCAGGTCTTGGGGCGCGAGTTGAGGATGGCGAGGTCCTCGAGGCTGTGGCAGGTCAGCTCCGGGTAGGTGGGGACAGCCTTGGGGCGCGGGCCTCGCTCGCCGACGACGAGTTCGCCGTCGCCGATCCAGATGGCCTTGTGCTCGCACAAATAGTAGAAGGACCTCGCGCGCATTATTGGCGCCGGCCAGCGTCCGGCGTTCTGGCGGTAGAAGTCGGTGATGAGCTCGGCCCGCTCGCTGGAGATGCTGGGAGGGGTGTCGAGGCTCTCTTGACGCAACCGCCGGGTCCGCTCGTTCATGGACTCACCCTCCGATGGTGACTTCCCTTCCGGTATCCGCAAACAGAGAGGCGAGCCGTCGCATCCGTTCTTCGTCGGGCGCCACCACATGCGCTAACGCGTCGACGCGACCCAAGCGCCTGAGCTTGCCTGCCCCGGTGCGATGGTAGGGCAAGAGGCTCACACGTCGCACGGCGGGGAGCTCGGCAGCGAGGCGAGCGACGGCGCGTAGATTCGACTCCGCGTCGTTTATGCCGGGGATCACCGGGACTCGCAGCCAGACGGTCGCCCCCGTGTCCGCGACGGCTTTCAAGTTCGCGAGAATCGGCTCGAGGGGGCAGCCGGTCAGCTCTCGATGCCGGGAAGGGTCCAAGTGCTTCACGTCCCAGAGGAGCAGATCGGTACGCCCGGCAATGGACAGGACCACGTCGCGAGGAGCGAACCCACAGGTATCCACGGCGGTGGGTAAGTGCAGTTGGCGACAAGCATCGAGACAGGCGGCGAGGAAGCCCGGCTGCATCATCGGCTCGCCCCCGGAGAAGGTAACGCCTCCTCCGGATTCCTCGAAGATGGACCAATCCCGAGCCACCTCCGCAAGGAGCTCCGGCACACTTACGGTGCGACCCGCAACCTGGCGCGCCCCGGAAGGGCAGGCCTCGGCGCAGTCGCGACAGGCCGAGCAGCCCCCCAAGCCGAGTCTTGCGCCGGACGGCAACGGCCCGCCGATTCGGGGACAAGCTTCCCGGCAAAGGCCGCAGTCCAGGCAGCGCTCGGCGCTCGTCATGATCTCCGGAACGGGCTCGATGCCCTCCGGGTTGTGGCACCACGCGCAGCGCAGAGGGCAGCCCTTGAGAAAAACAGTCGTCCGGATGCCCGCTCCGTCGTGAAACGAGGAGCGCTGAACGTTGAAGACAGTGCCGGTTGGCGCGGCAGTGCCTTCGGTGGACGATGTCCCCCTCGCGATCAAGACAAGGAACAGTAGACCGTGGCGGCGGCGAGCGTCTTGTATGTTCCCGTAGGCTCGGGTTGGTTTTCGGCACAGGGAAACCTGCCTGGGTCGACGAGCATGGGCTGGGCCGAGACGCTTGCACCAAATCGCAAACGCGCGAGCAAAGGCGGGCTGGGTCCCGCTGAGCCGCCTGCCGGCGGTGCGAGTCCTCGACCGGAAGGCCGGCAGCGGGGACTCAAGGAGCGCAGTTCCCATCCTTGCGAAATCGCAGAGCTCTTTGCTGGCCGGGCCCC
>Ga0335078_10002305_pt1 | contig 28966 bp, 28 predicted proteins | sample Lox_Sample_32_FD_206711 | JGI IMG/M metagenome (GOLD analysis project Ga0335078, IMG submission 206711) | Soil microbial communities from Loxahatchee National Wildlife Refuge, Florida, United States - Lox_Sample_3.2 | ecosystem: Environmental > Terrestrial > Soil > Wetlands | place: USA...
TTCGCGCGCCAGGACGTGCTCGACGCGTGCAAGCGCCGCGATCTCAGCAGGCCGATCGCGGTCCTGGGCGCCAGCGGCGTCACCCAGATCCAGATCGCCGCCCTCACGGGCATCCCGCAAGGACGCTTGAGCGAGTACAAGACACGCAAGCGCAAGCCGGCGGATCTGTCGACATTCGAGGACTTCGCTGATGGCCTGGGGCTGCCTGCGGCAGCGCGCCGGGCGCTCGGGCTCGCCCCCGAGGCCGCCGGAGCGGGTCCGGCCGATCAGGCCGCAGGACGGTCGGCTGATACCGCGAGCGCTCTGGCGGATGTGCAACCCTTGCTCGCGAACCTGTCCAGGGCCAGTGCCGTCCCGGTGCTGTCGGCGCTCCGCGGCATGCACCGGGGCTACGTCGAGGCGGACCGGCTGATGGGGTCGATGTGCATCACCGGCCCTATCCAGCTTCAGATGCCTGTCGTCGAGAGGGCCTGCGCGGTCACCCGGGGGGCGGACCGGGCCGAGATGCTCCGGTTCGCCTGCCAGTTCACCGAGTTCGGCGGGTGGGTGTTCCAGGACGCCGGGGACCTGGCCTGCGCGATGCGCTGGACGGACCGGGCGCTCGATTACGCCCTGGAGCTCGGGGACCAGCGTGTTATCGCCTATACGCTCATGCGCAAGGCGATGATCGCGACGGAAAGCGGAGATCCCGCGCGCGGGCTGGGTATCGCTAATTCTGCCCTGGAGCACAGGGATGCGCTGACCCCGCGGCTCAGGGCGGTCATCTTGCGCCAGCGATCCTATTCGAACGCGGCCCTGGGAGAAGTCATCGCGTCAGCCAGGGACTCCGACGAAGCCGTTATCGAGGCTGTCGCGGGCGAACAGCAGAGCGAGGAAGACCGCGCACCGTATTGCACGCCGACGTACGCGGCGATGGAGGCCGGAGCGTCCTGGGTCCGCCTCGGGCACCCCAAGACCGCGATCCCGATCCTGGAGAAGAGCCGCGCGGAATGGCCGGACCCCACCCAGGTCCGCGATTACGCACTGTGCGTGTCACGCCTGGCCATCGCCTACGCCGCGGCCGGCCAGCCGGACCAGGCATGCGCGGCTGCCGATGAGGCCGTGGCGCTTGCCCACGGGCTCGGCTCGCGCCGGGTGGCCGGCCAGCTCGGCCTGCTGCACCGCAGCCTGGACAGATGGCGGCAGGAGCCTGCCGCAGCTAACATCCGAGGGAGGCTGAAGGTTCTTGCCGATTCGTTTAAGCCGGACGGGAGGCGGGCTGATGGATCATCTCCTCCCTACGGCGACAACCTCGGACGAAAAGGAACGGGCCGCGGACTGCGCGGTCCTTCCGGTCGGCAGCTTCGAGCAGCACGGCGATTACCTGCCGCTGATCACCGACACCGTGATCGCGTCTGTGATCTCGCGGGAACTCGCCGGCGCCTATCCCCTCCTTCAGCTTCCGCCGGTCACCATTTCATGCTCCCACGAGCACAGCGCATGGCGCGGCACGGTGAGCATCTCACCGGGCACCCTTAATTCGGTTATTAATGACATCTGCCGTTCCATTGCGGACGCGGGCCTGACCTCACTGGTCATCCTGAACTGTCATGGGGGAAACTACGTCCTGGCCAACATCGTCCAGGAGGGAAACGCCCACGGCAAGAGAATGGCGCTCTTCCCGTCCGGGAAAGACTGGGCGGATGCCCGGCAATCGGCACGGCTCACGACGTCGAATCACGAGGATATGCACGCTGGTGAGCTTGAGACCTCCATCCTGCTGCACGCGCACCCCGAACTGGTCCGGGACGGCTACCAGGCGGCGGACTGGCTCGCAGACGACAGGCGCCATCTCCTCACCACCGGGATGGGGGAATATACGCAAAGCGGAGTGATCGGCCGGCCATCCCTGGCTTCCGCAGAGAAGGGTAAGGCAGTGCTCGCTTCGCTGGTCGAAGGCTTTGCGTCGGTACTACAGATTCTGCGGAGGGCATGACCCGAGCCCGGTCTGCCCGGTGTCTGTTCAGCCGAAGATCTGATCCATGACCTCGGCGCCCTTGACCAGCACCGGGCGGAGCTCCTTGCGGTAGATGACCTCCGTCGTGCGCGAGCTGGAGTGGCCGGCCAGCCGGGCGATCTCCTCCACCGGCACGCCCGAGGCCGACAGCAGGCTGACGAAGCTGGTCCGCAGCTCACGGGGAGTCCAGTTACCCTCGACGCCGGCGGCCCTGCAGATGGCCCGGAACGACCGCCGGACGTTCGCCGCATCCAGCTCGGTGCCAACCGTGGTGGTGAAGACCAGGCCGAGATCCCGCCACAGCTCCCCCGCCGCCAGCCTCTCCTCGTCCTGCCGGATGCGGTGCTCACGCAGCGCCTCCACGACCGCCTGGGGCAGGCCGAGGGTCCGGCGGGACTTCGAGGTCTTGGTGTCACCGCCGAGGCGCACCGACCGCCACACCGCGACGCTCGCGGCGTCCAGGTCCACGTGATCCCAGCGCAGCGCCCGGGCCTCCTCGGTCCGGATGCCGGTCATCAGGCACAGCACCACATAGGCGCCCAGCCGGGACTCCCTGGCCGCCGTCAGGACCGCGGCCGCCTGCTCGGCGGTCAGTGCCTTGCTCGGCCGGCCCGGCTGGCCCTTGGGGGTGTCGACCAGCGCGGCCACGTTATGCCCGACGTGACGGTTGGCCTCGGCGTGGCGCAGGGCGCGGGTCAGCGCGTTGTGCGTGAGGGTCACGGTCCGGCTGGAATTGCCTGCCGCCATCTGGACCAGGGCACGGCGCACGTCGTGCGCGGTCAGCTTCCTCAGCTCGATGCCGCCGAGGATCGCGGTGACCAGCTGGAGGACGTCATGGTTGAGCCGCACTGTCCGGGCTGAGCGCCCGTCAAGGCCCTCGGCCAGCCAGTCGTCCACAGCCCGCTGGACCGTGTAGGCACGCTCAGGCTCCACACCCGAGTCCCGCTCGGCCTGCAGCTGCTTGAGCTTCCCGACCACCTCGGCCCGGGTGCGGCCGGAGACCTTGTGCCGCCGCCAGGTCTTCCCGTCGGGACCGTAGCCGAGCGAGATCGCACCGTACCAGCGGCCCTTGGCCTCGTCCTTGTAGATCGATCCCTCGTTGCGCCCGCGACGCCGGGCGCCAGTCTGACCACCCATGATTCAAGGATAGCGAGCCGCTTGCTCCCCGTTTTGCTCCCAGATGATCTTGAACCGGGTCCTGCAAGCCTCTGACCTGGTGGAGCTAAGGGGATTCGAACCCCTGACCTTCTGCATGCCATGCAGACGCGCTACCAGCTGCGCCATAGCCCCTCACGCACGCCACCGGAGAGGTCCCTCATGGAGGAGGCCGGACCAGCGCCGCAGACGCATAGCTTAGCACCACTCTGACTTGGTCATGACCTCGTAGGCTATTGCCCGGCGCACCACCTTCGCCTGATAGTCGTGGCTGGCTCGACGCGCAGGTACCGCCGAAGGGTACGGGCTGACATCCTTGATCGGCATCAGGATCGCGCCGCCGGGGCCCGCGTTCCAGCCTGCGCGTTCTGGGTACCTTGATCCCATGGCGCGTTCCAGGCTGCCTGATACGGCCAGCGTCCCCATCGTGCTCAGGATCTCCGTTACCGAGGATGACGTGGCGCAGATAGACGAGGTGCTGGAGCGGCCTGAGTTCACCGACTGGTCCCGCTCTGAGTGGTGCCGGGAGATCATCCGGACCGCCTTGCGGTACTACATGAGAAAGTCCGGCGCGCCCGAGGCCAGGCCGGCGCCTGCGCAAAACAGCGCGCCGCCGGCTCCCGCCCCGGAGCCGTCGCCCCCGGAGGCCGACGAGGTTGCGCCCGGGCCGCCCGGGCCGCCACGCCCGGCCGACTGCCCGCACCCGCAGGACGCCAGGGATTACCAGACGGGAACCTGCGCGGCCTGCGGGGCCATCCTCTGGGACTGAGCCGGCGGGTGGGCGGGGCTAAGGGACGGCGGGGATGGTCAGGGTGGCGCGGATGGCCTGTTTCTGGAGCTTGCCGGAGGCGGTGCGGGCCAGGGACGGGGCGAACGTGATGCCGACCGGGCACTTGAAGTGGGCCAGGCGATCCCGGGTCCAGGCGATGAGCTCGGCCTCGGGCACCTCGGCGCCGGAGCACAGGACCACGACGGCGTAGGGGGACTCGCCCCACTCGGCGGAGGGGACGCCGACGACGGCGACCTCGGCGACGGCGGGGTGGCCGGTCATGACGCTTTCCACCTCGGCCGGGTACACGTTCTCGCCGCCGGAGACGATCATGTCCTTGAGCCGGTCGTGCAGGTAGAGGAAGCCGTCGGCGTCGAAGGAGCCGCCGTCGCCGGTGCGCAGCCAGCCGCCGGGGAGCATCACCTCGGCGGTCTGGCCGGGCTTACGCCAGTACCCTTTCATGATCCGCGAACCGGCGACCAGGACCTCGCCGCGCTGGCCGACCTGGCAATCCTCGAGGGTGACCGGATCGACGACGCGGACCCGGGCGCCGTTCATCGGGCGGCCAGCCGAACGCAGCCGGTGCTCGAATTCCTCCGACGGGACATGATCGTCCGGGCCGAGCAGGGTAAAGCCGCCGGTGGACTCGGTCAGGCCGTAGGACTGCAGGAACGAGCAGCCGATGATCTCGGTGGCGTCGCGGAGCACGGGCAGCGGGATCGGGGAGGCACCGTAGACCACGTAGCTGAGCGCGCTCCAGTCGGCGGTCCGGCACTCGGGCAGGGCCAGCAGGCGCTGCAGGACCGTGGGGACGACGACGGCGTGGGTCACCTTGCGGTCCACCAGCAGCCGTAGCACGCCGGAAATGTCGCTGACCTGCTCGAGCAGCAGGTTGCCGCCATTCAGGTTCGCGGCCAGCAGCAGGCCCAGGCCGGCGATATGGAAGAACGGGACGGGGGCGGCGCAGACCGAATTCTCATCCAGGCCGATGCCCGCGTGCAGTTCGTGCAGGGCACAGCCCAGGTTACGGCCGGTCAGCTCGACGCCCTTGGGCACGCCGGTGGTGCCCGAGGTGTACAGGATCAGCGCGGTCTCGTCGGGTCCGGCCAGTTCGCCGGGGTCCTCGGCCGGGGCGGCGTCCCGCCAGGCGAGGTAGTCGCCGTCGGTGACGAGCACGGCGCAGTCGAAGCCGAGGCCGCCGACGTCCGTGACCAGGGCGGCGGCCGGCGGGTCCACGACGACCACGCGGGGTTCGGCGTCGGCGAGGATGGCCAGGACCTCGCGCGCGGCCAGGCGGTTGCTGACGGCGGTGAAGATCGCGCGGCCCTTGGCCGCGCCGTACATCACCTCGACGAACTCCGGGCCGCTGGCGCCGATGAACGCAACCCGGTCGCCGGGGACCACCCCCTTGCGCCGCAGCGCCTGAGCGACCTGGCTGGACCGCCGGTCGAGTTCGGCGAACGAGGTCAGCCGGCCCGCTTCGGCCAGCGCGATCGGCGCGGGGGCGACGGCGGCCCGCTTCCTGATGATGCCGGCCAGCGAGTAGACCGGCGAGCCGTCGGCGTAGTACGACCAGGGTTCGCTCTCGGTCATGACCTGTCCTCCTGGAGCGGCCGCGAGGATACTACAGTAAACGGAGTATGGGTGGCCGTCTACGTGCCTCGGGTGGGAGGTTACCGGTGTGAGCGGGAGTATCGGTGAGCTTCCGGAGAGGAAGGGAGCCGTCGTGACTGAGGCGGGTCCGGAGGCTGGTGCGCCGCTGGCCGGGCGGGTGGCGGTCGTCTCGGGCGGCGGGCGGGGGCTCGGGCGGTCGTTCTGCCTGGCGCTGGCCCGGCAGGGCGCCCGGGTCGTGGTGAACAACCGCAACCGGGTGGTGGACGACGACGGGCGCGGGCCCGCCGACCACGTCGCTTCCGAGATCGCGGCGGCGGGCGGGGAGGCGGTGGCCGAGTACTCGGACGCGGCGGACCCGCTGAGCGGGGAGGCCATGGTCGCGACGGCGGTGCAGCGCTGGGGGCGGCTGGACATCTGCGTGGCCAACGCGGCCATCGGCACGGGCGGGATGTTCCACAAGCAGCCCGCCGCGCAGTTCGACGAGGTCCTGGAGATCAACCTGAGGGGCAGCATCCGGCTGGCCCGGGCCGCCATGGCGGTGATGCGCCCGGCCGGCTACGGCCGGATCATCCTGGTCGCCTCCACCGGCGGGCTGCACGGCGACGTCGGCCTTTCCGCCTACGCGGCCAGCAAGGGCGGGCTGCTGGCCTTCGGCCGGTCGCTGGCGGCCGAAGGCGCGACCCGGGGGGTGCTGACCAACCTGCTGCTCCCCTACGCGCTGACCCAGATGACACGGGCCCAGATGACCGGCGACGGGATGCCGTCCGCGGCGCGGCGGGCGATGGACCCGGACCTGGTCGCGCCGGTTCTGACGGCGCTGGCCAGCCCGGAGTGCCGGATCAACGGCGAGTACATCGTCACCGGCGGAGGCCGGCTGCGGCGGGCATCGGCGGTGGAGTGGGGCACGGTCTTTCTGCCGAACGAGCCGGACCTCAGCCCGGATCAGCTGCAAGCGCTGCTGGCGGAGAGCGGGCGCGGCAAGCCGCGCGAGTTCCGGGTCTCCGTGGACGCGTTCAACGACCTGGTGGAGGACGCATGAGCTGGGGGCCGCTGCTGGTCAACCTGGCCGTGACGGCCGGGGTGGTCGCCGTGCTGATGCTGGCGACCTTTGGCTACGCGATGCGGACCCGGGTGCACGCGATCATGGACACGATCTGGCCGCTGGGGTTCGTGATCGTCGCGCTGACCTCGTTCGGGCTGTCTTCCGGGTCGGGGGTGGCCGGGCGGCGGGTGCTGGTGCTGGCGCTCACCGCGATCTGGGGGCTGCGGCTGGGGGCGCACCTCTATACGCGCAACCGCGGCCAGGGCGAGGACAAGCGGTACGCGTCGCTGCTGCGGCGCAACACCGGGAGCCTGGCCGCCTTCGCGCTGCGCTACATCTACTGGGCGCAGGGCCGGGTGATGTGGTTCGTGTCGCTGCCGCTGCAGGTGGCGATGTACGAGCACGCCGCCGTATCGGCTGTGACCTGGCTGGGCGTGGCGGTGTGGGCGGCGGGGTTCGGCTTCGAGGCGGTGGGTGATCGTCAGCTGCGCCGGTTCCGCGCCGATCCGGCCAACGCCGGGCGGGTGCTCGATTCCGGCCTGTGGCGGTACACGCGGCACCCGAACTACTTCGGTGACTCGGTGGTGTGGTTCGGCCTGTGGCTGCTGGCGTGCTCGCACTGGCTGGGGGTGCTGTGCGTGGTCTCCCCCGTCTACATGACGAACATGCTGGTGCGGCACACCGGCAAGAGGCTGCTGGAGAAGCACATGGCGCGGTCCAAGGGCGCGGCGTACGCCGACTACGTGCGGCGGACCAGCGGCTTCATCCCCTGGCCGCCGCATGTGAGTCGCGGTGACGCCGGGGGTGAGGGCTGAACCGGCATATGCCGGGGGCCGTAATAAGGGCGTAAGAATCGCCGAGTGCTGAGGAGGGGTACTCATGCGTAGGTACGGTTTAATAGCGGGGCTCGTGACAGCCGCAGTGGCGCTGGCGGCAGCGCCCGCAGGGGCCGCCGTCACGTGGACGGTGGTCCCGGCGCCGCCGCCGTCGGTTGCGGTCTGGGCCGCGCTCTCGGCCCGGACCGACAGCGACGCCTGGGCGATCGCCATCGGGTCCAGGACCACGCCGCTGGTCGCACGGTGGAACGGCACCGCCTGGTCACAGGTCACCGGGCCGACGGTCACCGGGGCCATCAGCACGGTCCCGTACGCGGTGAGCGCGAGCAACGCCTCGGACGCCTGGATGGTGGGCCGCACGTCCAAGCTCCACCAGACGTCAGCGCTGGCCGCGCACTGGAACGGCACGTCGTGGTCGGTGGTGGCGGTGCCGTCCGGCGGCTCGCTGCTGCGGAGCGTGGCTGACATCAGCCCGACCGTCGCGTACGCGGTAGGCAATACCGCCGCAGTGCAGTGGAACGGCACGGCCTGGGCGCCGTTCTCGGTGCCGGCTCCTGGCGGGGCGGCACCGGTGAACCTCGACGCGGTGGCCGGGGATTCGGCCAGCGACGTCTGGATCACCGGGCAGTATTTCGACACGGCCACCTCGGCCGACGAGCCGTTCACCGCGCACTGGAACGGCAGCGCGTGGTCGTCGGTACCGGTCCCGGTCAACGGGGCCGAGCTGTTCGGGCTCACGGCGATCAGCCCGGGCGACGCCTGGGCGGTCGGCAACAACCTGAACGGCACCGCGTTCACTGAGAACTGGAACGGCAGCTCGTGGCAGGTCGTGCCGAACCCGGCCCAGGGCCTGCTGCTCAGCGTCACGGCGACCGGGGCGGGGAACGTGACCGCGGTGGGGCACAACACCACCGCCAACGGCCCCACCGCGGCCATCATCATCAGCTGGAACGGCTCCTCCTGGGTCAGCGACACCGTCCCGGTCGTGGGCGCCACGGAAGAACTGTTCTCGGCTTCGGCGGCACCAGGCGGAACGATCACCTGGGCCCTGGGGAGCAGCACGAGTTCGGCCGGCGCGGTGAGCAGCCTGCTGCTGCGCAACGGCTAACCAGAGGGATCCAGCCCGGGGCAGGGCGGCGGTCACGCTCGGCCCTGTCCCGGGTCTGGCCCGGGCGGGCGGGAGGCGCGGCGGAGGGCGCCGAGGGTGGTGCCGTAGCGGCCGTGAAACGCGCGGGTGAAGTGCGCGGTGCTGCGGAAGCCCCAGCGGGTGGCGACCTCGGCGACGGCGCGGTGGCCGAGCCGGTGGTCGGCGAGGTCGTCACGGCAGCGGCGTAGCCGCTGCTCGAGCAGCCACGCGCCGAAGCTGACGCCCTCGCGCTCGAAGAGCCGGTGGAGCTGGCGGACCGAGATGTAACCGGACCGGGCGACGGCCCGCGGCGAGAGCGCCGGATCCCCCAGGTGCGCGAGCGCGTACCGTTTCAGCTCGCCGGTCAGCGAGGGGCGGCCCGGGCCGGGGTGGTCGCCGGTCGTGGTCCGCAGCGCGCTGACGGCCAGGTCGAGTCCGGTGTCGATGAACGCCTGCCCGGGCAGCTCATCCGGCCCGGGCGTGGCCAGCGTCCGCAGGTACGGGGAGACCAGCCGCCCGGCGCCGCTGGCCGCGGGCACCCCGAGCGCGGTCTGCGCGCCGACAGCCCGGCCGCGGGCGTCCAGGCTGGCCCGGGGCACCTGGTAGATCACGTGCTCGAACGCGCCCGGGCCGCGGAACGCGATCCGTCGCCTTCGGCCTGGCCGAGCGCCCGCCCGGCTACGACTACAGCTGGACCGGCCTGGGGAAGTTCTGCGTGGCCGCCGTCGACGAACTCGGCCTCGGGCGCTTCCACCTGGTCGTGCACGACATCGGCGGCCCGGTCGGCTTCGAGCTGGCGGCCGCCGTACCCGGCCGGATCGCCTCGCTGACCCTGCTCAACACCACCATCGACGTCACCGAGTTCACGTCGCCGTGGAGCATGGAGCCGTTCCGCCACCGCGGTGCCGGGGAGATGTGGATGCGATCGCTGAACCGGCCGGCGTTCCGGTTCCTGATGCGGCTGCAGGGCATCGGCGATCCCGCCGCGGTCTCCAGGGCCGAACTCGACACCTACCTCGCGCTGATCAAGGGCCCCGACCACGGCCGCGCCTTCCTGCAGATCATGCGCAGCACCGAGCGGACCGCGGCCAAGCAGGCCCGCTACCGGGCCGCCGTGCGCGACGTCCCCTACCCGGTGCAGGCGATCTGGGGGGACCGGGACCCGGCCATGACCCTGGCCGTCTACGGCGAGAAGGCCCGCACCGCGGCCGGGCTGGCGCGCGTGCACACCGTGCCCGGCAAGCATTTCCCCCAGGAAGACTGCGCGCCCGCCATCGCCAGGCAGATAGCCGAGCTGGCCCGCTCGGTGGAGGTCCGCGAGGGCGGGGACAGGGGGGACGCGGCCAGGAGCGGAAGTCAGCTTGGCCGGGACCAGGGGGCGGGAGGGTGAATGATCCAGATGTTCGGTTCCCAGTACTCGCCGAGGTCGCGGGCGCGGTCGATGCTGACGGTGGCCAGGCCGGCCGGGAAAACATAGTCGCCGGTCTCCGGGAACCTCAGCTGGGTCCACGATTCCCACTGCCCGACGGTGCCGGTGATGTGCAGCGAGCGCGGGATGGCCGGCCCGATCCGGGCGCCCAGCTGGGTGTGCACCCGCATCCAGGGGTCGAACGGTGACCCGTCGGGACGGGTCCAGCGGGCGTAGCGCTCGATGGGGGTGATCGGGTAGCGGTCCTTGTGGCTGGGACGGACCGGCGCGATCAGCTGGCCGAGGCCCGCGTCGCGCCCCAGGCCTGCCATCGCTTTGAGCAGCGGGGCGGACAGGCGCCTGCCCTGGTGGCGCGGCGGGATCTTGGCGGCCAGCGCGCACCCGGCGGTCGGCTGGCCGCCAGCCTTATGCAGCTCGAAGCCGGAGGCGACCGTCGCGTCGATGCCCGGCCCGAGGCCGGCGTCCGTGCCGTCCCAGGCGACGGGGATGGTGTTCCCCTCGGCCAGGACCGTATCGGCCTCGGAGTCGTACAGGACGAACTGCCACTCGGGGAAGACGTCGAACAGCTGACCCCAGTAATAGTTGAGCGTCTGGCCGTGCTTGTTGTACTCGGGCCAGACCTCCGCGTCCAGGTCGCCGATCCTCTCCCAGAGCTCCGGCCGCTCGCTGAAGCGCACCACTTGCGGATCCACCTGTCCAGTATCCGCGCTGGAAGATGCCGCAAGCCCGAAGGCCCTGATTTTTCCGGGACCTCGGGCCGTGGCCAGGGGACGGTCACGGGGACTAACGTCAGGAGCAGCACCCGATCCATCAGGAGGGGAGGCGACATGGCACAGTACCCGACCGATCACGCCGGGCTCGAGATATTGCCGTTCGACCGGTGCCTGGAACTCCTGGCCACGGTCCCCATCGGACGGGTCAGTTTCTTCGCCGAGGGTGAGATCGTGGTCCTGCCGGTCAACTACGTGATGGACGGCCCGGACCCGGTCTTCCGGACGGCCCGCGGATCCAAGCTGTCCTCGGCCGAGGGCTACAACCTGGTGGCGTTCGAGGCCGACCACTTCGACCAGAAGACCCAGTCGGGATGGAGCGTCCTGGTCAACGGCCGGGCCCAGGCGATCTACGACGACAGCGAGATCCAGCGCCTGAACCACCTCGGCTTGTACCCGTGGGTCGAGCCCTAGGCCCGCCCGTTCTGGATCCGGATACGGCCCGCCTCGGTCAGCGGGCGGCAGACGCCGGGAATCAGCTAGCTCGCAGGTGAGCGAGGATCCGGCCCGGGGGCGGTGAGCCTGGCCGTTCGGTGCTTCGACCGCTCGCGCCGAGACGGACGGGTGAGTTAAGAATATTTGACATGATGTTGAGGCTGCTTTACATTGGTCGTGTAAAAATTCTTTTACATGACGGGGTGGCGGCACGATGTCGTACGAGGAGAAGGGCACCTGGGTCTACCTGGTGGCCAGCGCGGGCGCCTACCTGGTCTACCTGGCGATCATCGCGGGGCGGCTGCTGAGCACGCCGGTCGCGCAGGTACCCTACGTGGCGGCGCTGCTGTGGACCACCGGCGCCTCCATCGCAGCGTCGATCGCGGGCCGCGTCGCGGTCGAGACGGCCAGGCCCAGCGACAGCCGGCGCAGCGACGTGCGGGACAGGGAGATCTACCGGTTCGGCGAGTACGCCAGCCGCTGGTTCCTGGTGGCCGGCGCGGCGGCGGCCCTGGTCATGGCCATGGCCCGGTGGGATTACTTCTGGATCGCCAACGTCATCTACCTGGGGTTCGTGCTGTGGGCGGTGGGCGGTTCGATCCTGAAGCTCGTCGCCTACCGGCGGGGGCTGTAGCGCCGGCATGAGCAAGCCGACCAGGATCACCAACTCCATCCGCGCGCTGCGGTTCGCCCGCGGGGAGATGACGCAGGCGCAGCTCGCGGAGCGCATCGGGGTGACGCGCCAGACCATCATCGCCATCGAGCAGGGCCGCTACTCCCCCTCCCTGGAGATGGCCTTCCAGATCTCCCGGGTGTTCAGGGTGCCGCTCGACGAGGTGTTCCAGTATCCCGACGGTGAGGAGTCGCCGTCATGAAGGCTGCGGTGTACCGGGGGTTCGGGCCCCCTGACGTGGTTCGCGCCGAGGAGGTGCCCGCGCCGGTGCCGCGGGACGGCGAGGTGCTGGTGCGGGTGCACGCGGCCACGGTCGGGGTGGTGGACAGCCTGGCCCGGCGGGGCGCCCCGTGGTACGCCCGGTCCCAGTTCGGGCTGCGGCGGCCGAGGTTCCCCGTGCTGGGCTCCGACTTCGCCGGGCAGGTGGAGGCGGTGGGGCGGGCCGTTCGCCGGTTCAGTCCGGGCCAGGCGGTGTTCGGGACGACCGCGCCGCGGTTCGGCGCCCACGCCGAGTACGTCTGCCTGCCCGAGGACGCCGCGCTGGCCCCTAAGCCTTCGAACGTGAGCTATCCGGAGGCAGCCGCGCTCGCGGACGCGACGGCGCTGTGCTTCCTGCGGGACAAGGCTGGTGTGCGGCCCGGGCAGGCCGTCGCGATCAACGGGGCCTCCGGGGCGGTGGGTGCTGCCGCCGTGCAGCTGGCCAGGTATTCCGGCGCCACGGTGACGGGGGTGTGCAGCGGGGCGAACGCTGGCCTGGTGCGCTCGCTCGGGGCCGAGGCCGTCGTCGACTACGGCGCGGCGGACTTCGCGCGGGCCGGGCGGAGCTACGACGTGATCTTCGACGTGGCCGGGCGAAGCTCGTTCCGGCACTGCCGGGCGGCGCTCAACGAAGGCGGCGTCTACCTGACGACCGCGCCGTCCATGGCGATCCTGCTGCAGATGCCGTGGACGTCACGGTTCGGGACGCGGAAGGCCGTGGTCGCGTTCACCGGGCTGCGGCCTGCCCGCGAGAAGCGGCGGGACCTGCAGTTCATCAGGGAGCTCACCGAGAAGTCGGCGCTGGTCCCGGTGGTCGACGCGTGCTACCCGCTGGCGCGGATCGGCGATGCCTACCGGCACGTCGACGCGGGCCACAAGAAGGGCAACGTCGTCATCACGATGACCGAGCAGGCCTGACGGGCTGGTCTGGTCGCTGTGCTTGACACGGGCATTGGTAAGTTATAACTTACGGTAAGTCATGACTAACCATGTGGCGGCGCTCACGGCGCTGGCCGATCCGACCCGGCGGACGATCTTCGAGCGGCTCGCCCGGTCGCCGAGCGCGGTCGGCGAGCTGGCCCGCGAGCTGCCGGTGAGCCGCCCGGCGGTCTCCCAGCACCTCAAGGTGCTCAAGGAGGCGGGGCTGGTCACCGACCACGCGGCGGGCACCCGCCGGGTCTATTCGGTGGACCCCGCGGGCCTCGCCGCGATCCGCGACTACTTCGAGCAGTTCTGGCAGCAGTCCCTGGACAGGTTCCGGGCCGCGGCCAGCCAGCCGATCCAGGAAATCCCAGAGATCCACGAGGTCCAGGAGGAGACGTGACCACGCAAACGCAGACCACCTCGGTGAGCACGGCGGTCGAGGTACAGGCGCCGATCGAGCACGCCTTCCGGGTGTTCACCGAGGGCATCGGATCGTGGTGGGATCCCGGCCACCACATCCTGCAGGCCGAACTGGCCGAGATGGTGTTCGAACCGCGGGTCGGCGGCCACATCATCGACCGCGGCACCGACGGCAGCGAGTGCCGCTGGGCCCGGGTGCTCGCCTACGACCCGCCGCACCGGGTCTGCTTCAGCTGGGACATCAACCTGAGCTGGCAGCTGGAGGCCGACCCGGCCAAGGCCAGCGAGGTCGAGGTCACCTTCACCGCGGACGGGCCCGCCCGCACCCAGGTGGTGCTGACCCACCGCCACCTGGACCGGCACGGCGAAGGCTGGGAGGGCATGCGCGACGCGGTCGGGTCGGGGTGGAGCCTCACCCACTACGCCGAGGTGGCTGAGCGGGGCTGACAGGTCCCTCGTTAGGTCCCTTCGTGTGGTTTATGCCGGGAGGGCGAACGGCGGGGCGGGGGGCTCGCCCCACCAGCCGCGCAGGAACCGTCCGGCCCGCTCGCAGGCGCCCGCGAGCGGGCCGCCGGGGTGGCGCAGCGCCTCGCCGATGAGCCCGGTGACGGTGCTGTCGACGGCGGCCAGGACCTCGGCCGGGGTGGCGCCGGCCGGCGACCGGTAGCCGATCACCGCGCCCGCGTTGCACACGAAGTCGGGCAGCGCCAGGATGCCGCGCTGGCGCAGCACGCCGGCGCCCTCCTCGGTATACGGCGCGTTGGCGGCGGGCGCGACGACCTTGACACCAGGGAGCAGCGATCCGGCAACTTGGGCGCTGATCACTCCCGGCCGGGTGCCCGGGACGATGACGTCGGCGTTCACGGCGGTGAATAGCCGGGCTGGCGGGCCGACGGGGCGGCCGTAGCGGGTGACGCACGCGTCGCCGTGCACGCGGCGCAGCGCGAGCAGTACTTCGACGTCCAGGCCCGCTGGGTCCGCGATGCACCCGGCCACGGTGGACACCGCGACCACCCGGCCATCGCGGCGGGTGACCTCACGGGCCACCCCGCCGCCCACCTTGCCGAACCCCTCGATGGCCACCGAGCGGCCGTCCAGGCCCCAGCCCTCGGTTCTGGTCAGCGCGGTGTCCGCGGCGACCGCGACACCGTACCCGGTCAGCACGTCCTCGAACGGCACGCCGCCCACCACGGCGCTGATGGCCGACGGCGCGGACCGGCCCGCGCGCAGCGGCGCGAAATCCTCCTCCGCCGTGCCCATGTCCGGCCCGGTCAGGAACCGGCCCGACATGCTCCGCACCTCGGCGCAGTACCGGGCCATCAGGGCGGCCTTGGCCGCCTGGTCGGCCGGGTCACCGCGCAGGCCCGCCTTGGCGCCGCCGACCCGATGCCCGAGCGCGGCGAACTTGTAGGTCATCGCCCGGGCCAGCAGCGCCACCTCGGCCGCGCTGACGTCCGGCGCCAGCCGGGTACCCCCGGCGGACAGCGGCGCCCCGGGCAGGTCGAACACCACGAACCCGGGGACCGAAGCCAGCTCGACGATTTCCGGGGCGGCTGGGGCGCGTCCGGCCAGCGATTCGCCTGTCATGCCATCATTGTGTAGCAGGATGGACGCATGCTGGTCGTTCATGTTCATGCCCGGGTGCGGCCTGACCGGGTGGCGGATTTCCTGGCCGCGACGCTGGTCAACGCGCGGGCTTCGCTGGCCGAGCCGGGCGTGCTGCGGTTCGACGTGATCCAGGACCAGGCCGACCCGGCGCATGTGGTGCTGACCGAGGTCTACCGGGACGAGCAGGCGCCCGCGGCGCACAAGCTGACGCCGCACTATGCGGCGTGGCGTGACGCGGTCGCCGAGATGATGGCCGAGCCACGGCAATCGGTCCGGTACTCCGCGGTGTTCCCGGCGGGCGCCGACGGCTGGGCCAGCGGCTCGCCGTGAACTTCGAGTTTGCCACGGCAGGCCGGATCATGGCCGGGGCCGGGCGGGCGGCAGAGCTGCCGGACGTGCTGGCCGGGCTGGGATCGCGGGTGCTGGTGTGCACCGGCGCGAACCCGGCGCGCCATGCCGGGCTGCTGGCCGGGCTAGGGCTGCCGGCCGCGGTGCTGACCGTGACGGCCGAGCCGACGGTCGAGCTGGCCCGGGCCGGGGTCGCCGCCGCGCGCGAGCACGGCGCCGACGTGGTCGTCGCCATCGGCGGCGGCAGCGTTATCGACACCGGCAAGGCCGTGGCCATGCTGCTGGGCAACGGCGGTGACCCGCTGGACTACCTGGAGGTCATCGGGTCCGGCCGGGCGATCACCCGGCCCGCCGTGCCCTGCGTCGCGGTGCCCACCACGGCCGGCACCGGCGCGGAGGTCACCGCCAACGCCGTGCTCGCCTCGCCGGAGCACCGGCTCAAGGCGAGCCTGCGCAGCCCGCTGATGATCCCCCGGGTCGCGCTGGTCGATCCGGAGCTGACCGTGTCGTGCCCGCCGGCGGTCACCGTCGCGAGCGGCCTGGACGCGCTCACCCAGTGCCTGGAACCGCTGGTCTCGCCCCGGGCCACCCCGCTGACCGACGGGCTGGCGCGCGAGGGGCTGCGCCGGGCCGGCACGGGCCTGCGGGCCGCCTACGCCGACGGCACGGACCTGGCGGCCCGGGCGGACATGGCCGTGTGTAGCCTGCTCGGCGGGATGGCGCTGGCCAACGCCAAGCTCGGCGCGGTGCACGGCCTGGCCGGCGTCATCGGCGGCATGGCGGACGTGCCGCACGGCATCGCCTGCGCCGCGCTGCTGGCACCCGTCATCGACGCCAACGTGCATGCCCTGCGGTCGCGGTCACCGTCGCCGTCGCGGGCCGGGGCGGGCGGCTCGGCCGCCCTGGACCGCTACGCCGAGGCGGCACGGCTGCTGACCGGTGACCCCGAGGCGTCCATCGCCGACGGGGTGGCCTGGATCCGCCAGACCCTCGGCCTGCTCGCCGTGCCCGGGCTGGGGGTGTTCGGCATCGGCCCGCGGGACGCCGACGAGATCGCCGCCAAGGCCCTGAACTCGAGCAGCATGCAGGGCAATCCCGTCACCCTGGACCCGGGTGAGGCGAAGGCTATCCTCCTGCAGGCGCTGTGACCGCGTCGGGGTGGCCTGCGTCCGGGACGTCGTCGTCGTTGCCGTCTCCGGGCCTGCTCATCGTGGACGGCCACCAGTTCCACCGGCCCAGCAGCACCACCGTCGACGGCACCAGCAGGGTACGGACCAGGAAGGTGTCCATCAGCACGCCCAGCGCCAGGCCCGCGCCGACGTCGCGGAACTGGGTGGATCCCTGCTGGGCGCCGACGATGGCGAAGACGGAGAACGTGCCGCCGAGCACCAGCCCGGCCGAGGTGACCGTGGTCCCGGTCGCGACCAGCGCGCGGCTCACCGCCTCCTTGAGCGGAAGACGCTGCGCTTCCTCCCGGATCCTGCTCATTACGAGGATGTTGTAGTCCTCCCCCAGCGCCAGCAGGAAGATGAACATCAGGAAGGGCAGGAAGAAGACCAGCCCGCCGTCCCCGGCGACGTCGACGAACAGCAGGACCGACAGGCCGAGCGCGGCCAGGTAGGACAGGCCGACCGAGAAGATCAGGTACAGCGGCGCGACCAGGCTGCGCATCACCAGGGCGAGCAGGAATCCGATCACGACGATCGCGATGGGGATCACGGTGGCGAGGTCGCTGTTGGAGATGCTGCTGATGTCGTAGATGGCCGGGGCCTGGCCGCCGACGCCGTAGTCCGCGGCGCCGATGTCCTTCGCCACGGTGGCGGCCTCGGCGCGGACCGCGGGGACGGCGTTCATCGCGGCGGTGGTGGACGGGTCGCCCGCCTTGAGGCCGGTCTCGAACTGGACCGTTTGGCCATCGGGACTGATGTACAGGCCGGTCGCGCGGTAGAGCTGGTAGACGGCCGGCGGGATGGGCGTGCCCGCGGGCGGGACGGGCGGCAGCAGCTGGGGCGGCCCGAGCCGGTCGTGCAGCGCGGTGAGCTGGGCCGGCGTGAGCGCACCGCCGTTCGGGTTCAGCGGGCCGGTCACCGCGGTGAACAGGCCGCTGGCCTGGAGCTGGCTCCTGGCCGTCTCCAGGGCGGGCAGGTCGTTCCACGCGGGCTGGCGGAGCTGGTAGATGATGTTCGTCGGGTTGGCCGAGGTGTTCGGGAAGTGGGCGGACAGGATCGCGGCCCCGGCCGCCGAGTCGGAGCCGGCGGGCGCCGTGGTGTCCCCGCCGAAGCCGGCCGGCGTGTACGCGGTGACCGCCAGGGCCAGGCCGCCGAACACCAGCAGGCCTGCGGTGAGGGTAGGCACCGGGTGGCGCACGATCCGGGAGGAGACGCGGCCCCAGACGCCCGTCTTGCCCGTGCCTTCCTGGGTCTTGCTCGGCCAGAACACCGCCCGGCCGAAGATGGCCAGCAGCGCCGGCAGCAGCGTGAGCCCGGCCAGGAGCATCACGCCGATGCCGATCGCCAGCGGGATCCCCAGGTTGGAGTAGAACTCGAAGGTGGCGAACAGCAGGGACAGCAGCGCCGCGATGACGGTGGCGGCCGAGAAGGTGATCGACTCGCCGACCCGCTCCACCGCCGCGACCACCGCCTGCCGTTTGTCCAGGCCTGCGCGCAGGTTCTCGCGCACCCGGAAGACCAGGAACAGGCCGTAGTCCGTGCCCGCGCCGAGCACCAGCACGATCAGCAGGATCTGGGCCAGCGGCGACACCTTCAGCCCGTGATGCGCGGCCTCGGCCACCAGCGGGCCGGAGATGGTCACGGCCAGGACGGCCGGGATCAGCGTGACGAGCGGCGCGAGCAGCGCCCGGAAGACCAGCAGCAGCAGCCCGACGATGAAGATGATGGACAGCAGCTGGATCTGGCTGTCGGTGGATCCCGACTTGGACTGCTGGTCCACGTTGATGGCGACCGCGCCCGCCAGGTGCACGTTCAGGCCGGGCGGCGGGCCGTCGCGGGAGATCGTGCTCCGCAGGTCCTTGACCAGCGCGATCAGGCCGCTGCCTGTGCCGCCGCCGCTGACGTTCGACAGCACCTGGAGCTGGGCGGCCTGGCCGTCGGGCGACCGGCCGAGGTCGCGGACCTTGACGACCGTGGGCACTTTCGCCAGGTCTTGCTGCAGCGTCTGCAGCCAGGCCTGGTCCGCCGCGGTGAGCGTCCCCTGTGCGGACGCGGCCGCCACCGGCACGGGCGTGAGGGTCGACCCGCCCAACGGCGCCGCCAGCTGCAGGGCGTGCTCGCTCGGCGCGCTGGCCGGGAGGAAGTTGGCGTTGTTGCCCTGGGTCACGCTGGACAGCGACGGGAGGGCGCGTGGCACGGCGACGGCCGCGATGATCCACGCGACCAGGACGAACCAGCGGAATTTGACGGCGAAGGAACCAATGCCTGCGAAAATCGCATGAATGCGCACTTGGCAGAGGGTACTGAAGCCAAGCTGAGGCGCGGCTGAGACGGGCCTGGCGGCTGGCCTGGTCCCGGTGTTTAGCTGGTCCCGGCGGTCAGCTGGTCCCGGCGGTCAGCCGGTCCCGGCGCTGGTCCGGGCGCTGGTCCGGGTGCTGGTCCGGGCGCTGGTCCGGGTGCTGGTCCGGGTGCTGGTCCGGCGTCGGCCCGGGCCAGTCCAGGACCGGGGCGAGGGAACGGGCCAGCGATGTGGAGGGCAGCAGCCGCAGGACGGTGTTGCATGGCCCGCTGGTCCCGCTAACCTCATCAGTACGCCAATTCGCCTGCTAACACAAGATAAGCGAATTTACTGTGGAGGATTCGGCCTACGTGGAGGATCTGGTACGCCCTGGGGTACTAAATCCTCCGCATAACCCGAATCTTCCACGCTATTTCTTGAGGTGGGGCGAGTGGCGCTGGAACTTTCTTGAGGTGGGGCGAGTGGTTCTGGCGGGGCGAGTGGTTCTGGCGGGGAAAGGGTCGTGGGTGGATGAGGCGGGAAACCGGGCATGGCGCACGGCGAGGTTGGCACCTGGCGAGGTTTAGGTGAGGGGTGGCCGGGGCGGAAAGCGGGCCCGTTCGGGGTAATGATCTTGATTTTCGGGGTGGTGGGGCGAGCGCCGGGAGTCAGGGGGTCGGGGACCAGGCGGGGTCGCGGCGGGAGGTGGGGGGAAGCGGGCCTGGGGAGCGGCCGAGGCGGAAGAGGATCTGGATGTGCTGGGCAGGCGGGGCGAGGGTGACGGCGGCCTGGCGGGTGCGGGGGTCTTCCACGACGGCGGTGAGCGGGGCGAGGGCCAGACCGGCGGCGTGGGCGGACAGGCAGAGGCGCTGCCAGGCCAGGCCGGCGCGGATCCAGGCGGGCTCGGTGTCCTCGGCCGAGGTGAGCAGGCCGAGGACGGGTCCGGCCGCGAGGGCCTGGGCGTCGCGCTCCCCCATCTGGAGCAGCGGCTCGCCGGAGCGGCGGAGCGCGGTAATGAGGGCCTCGGCGGAGTCCGGCGGCAGGGGGAGGGTCATGCCGTCGCGGCGGGGGTCGGCCGGGTCGGTCCGCAGCCAGCCGGCCAGTTCTTCGGCGAAGGAGCCGGTGCGGGCCAGCTCGGCGACGGCCTGGCGATGCAGGTCGGCCAGGCAGTCCCGGGAGGCGGGGTCAGCGAGGTAGCAGACGGCGATGCCCTCGGGGTACGGCAGCGGGGGCGGGTCGACGGGTTCGGGCAGGTAGGCGCGCTTGTCGGTGACCCGGGAGAGCAGGGCTGGGAACAGCGTGGCGAGGGCGGGATCGGGCTCAGGACTGGAGCGGGCGTCGATGCCGGAGCAGGAGGCGGGGGCTGCCGGGGCGGCCAGGGCGGCCGGAGCGGCCAGGGCGGCCGGGGCGGCCAGGGCGGCCGGGGCTGCCGGGGTGAGCCGGACGCTTCCCTCGGGGGTTATTTCTAGGGTCATGGCCAGGCCGGCGGCCGCGGCGGCGACGAGGGCGCTCATGGCGGCGCAGCCGAGGCTAATGGTCAGGGCGCGCCTGCGGGGATCGGCGACGGGCAGGGCACGGGAGAGGTCGGGGACGATCGTCAGCGATCCGCCGACCGCGCGGAACTGCCACGGCTGGGTGTTGTGCGGCGACGGTGCCAGGGTGGCGTAGGCGGCGAGCCTGGTGAGGACGGCGTGGGAGCCGTCGGCGGCGAGCGTGCCGGGGTCGTGCAGGTCCGGGCGGGGGGCCGCAGGCAGGGGGCCGGGGCGCGGGGGCGCGGGCGGGGGTCCGGGGCGCGGGGGCGCGGGCGGGGGTCCGGGGCGCGGGGGCGCGGGCGGGGGTCCGGGGCGCCGAGCCGCGGGCGGGGGTCCGGGGCGCGGGGGCGCGGGCGCGGAGGGAGGTCGGGGGCTCTGGGGCCGCAGGCGGGCCAGGATCGCGGCGCGCTCTTCGGGGGTGCCCTGGTCGCTGGGCAGGCCGAGCGGCTCGGTGAGGCTGACGCGGTACCGGCCGCTGGGCAGTGTCCCGCTGGGCAGTGTCCCGCTGGGCAGTGTCCCGCTGGGCAGTGTCCCGCTGGGCAGTGTCCCGCTGGGCAGTGTCCCGCTGGGCAGTGTCCCGCTGGGCAGGGGTGCGCCGAGCAGGACGGCGCGGGCGGCCAGCGCGGCCAGGCCGGCCGCCGTGCTCGCGGTGCTTGCCAGCTGCGGGCGGCCGACGAGCTCGCGGCCGATGAGCGGGAGCGAGGCCAGGGCGCGCAGCGGCACGTTGCCGACGCCGATGACCTGGGCGGCGTAACGGGACACCTGATCCGGTGTCAGGCCGGGCCGCGTCAGGTCGTCCAGGGACACCCCGTCGAGCTGGCCGTTGAAGGGCTCCAGGCCTTCCTGCGGGAGGTCCCAGCGCTCCACGTCGATCAGCACGGTGTCGCCGAGGCTGGTCGCCATGAGCAGCGGCTTGCCGTGCGTCCGCGCCAGCAGGCGCAGCTGGACCTTCACCCGGAAGTCGTCCACCTCGTCGACGATGACGTCGCTGTCCGCGACGAACGAGCCCACCGTGTCATCATCGAGGCCGTCGGGGTAGAGGACGCACGTCGCGAACGGATCGAGCTCCCAGACCGCGCGCGCGGCAAGCTGGCATTTCGGCAGGCCCACGGCGGGCAGGCCGCCTGGCGTGCGGTTCAGGTTGCTGGTGGCCAGCTGGTCGCGATCGGCCAGCGAGAACGTGGTGCCGATACCGTGACGCAAGAGCGCGGCCAGGATGCTGGCGCCGACCGAGAGGCCGGCGATGGCCACGCGGGCCTGGCGGAGTCCGGCCTGTTCCGACGGCGTGATGAGGTTGCGGTTGCGGTTGGTGCGGAGCTCGTAGAGCGCCCCGGGCTCGAGGGTGCGCAGGGCGAGGTTCAGCCACGGGTAATGGGACCAGAAGCCGGGCTCGCGCGCCTGGTACTGCGCGATGAACGCGTCGCGCTGCCGGGGCGGGCCGCCGGGCAGGCGCACCTCGGCTAGTTCGGCGACCTGGCCGGGGTAGATGTCACGCGGCTGGACGCCGGGGAAGCGGGCCAGCCAGGCGGCGTGATCCGGGCCGTGCGGGTGCGTGGCCAGAGTCAGCCGGCCGGGCACCGGGGGCCCTCGCGCTCGTCGACGTAGAGCGGGATCTTCCAGTGGCCGGCCAGGGAGGCCGGCGGGTCGCGGAATTCGACCAGGACCGGGGCCAGCTCGCCGCTGGCGATCTCGCTGGCGATCTGCGGGAAATCGTCGAGCAGGGAGCGTGCGGCGGCGGCGATCCCGGTGTCAGCTGGCCCGGGGCCGTCCGGCCGGCCGATGACGCGCACCACCGGCTGCTCGCGCCGCCCGGCCGGCGAGTAGGCGCGGACGAGCTGGACCGCCACGATGGACGGGTCGACGGCGGCCAGGCGGGGCGCCCAGGTCCGCAGGTCGCTATAGGGAACCAGCGTGGACCCGATGGCGGCTTCGGCGGTCCGCTCTACGTCGGACAGCAGGAGCCGGCCCTGGTCCCAGCCCCGGTACGTGGCCCGGTCGCCCACCCGGTAGCGGATGACCGGCGCGGCCCGGGCCGCGAACTGGGTGACGACGACGTCGCCGCGGGCGCCGACGGCCACCGGAAGGCCGTCGTCGCCGAGGATCTCGACGAGGTGGGTCTCGGTGAACGTGCGGTAGACGCCGTCGCCGACGGGCGCGGCGCCGAGAGCGGGCGCGGCGCCCAGGGCGCCCGCGTCGGTCGTGGGGTAGAACGCGGTGAGCCGAACCCCGGGGAAGCGGGCGCGCAGCCGGGCGGTGTCGGTGCCGGCCAGGGCGGCCCCGCCGTACACCAGGAGTTCCGGGCGCAGTGCGGCGCCGGCCTCCCGCGCGATCTGGAGCAGGAACCCCGGGGATCCCGAGATGGTGTCCGGCGCGAAGGCGGCGGCGCGCCGCAGCTGGTCCGGCAGGGGTTCGGTGGCCGCGGTGACGAGGGCACGGTCTCCGCAGTGGCGGGCCAGCCAGGTCATGGAGATCGAGGAGCCGGTTTCTCCCCGTTCCTGGCCCTGCTCCTGGCCCTGCTCCTGGCCGGGCTCCTGGCCGGGCGGGCCCTGGTCCCGGGCCGCCGTGAGCGTCATTGGTAGAGCGTGCCGGTGTTGATGACCGGCTGGGTGGCGTGCTCGCTGCACAGGACCACGAGCAGGTTGCTGACCATGGCGGCCTTGCGCTCCTCGTCGAGTTCGACGACGCCGTCGGCGCCGAGCCGGGACAGGGCCGACTCGACCATGCCGACCGCGCCGTCCACGATCCGCTGCCGGGCCGCGACCACGGCGCCGGCCTGCTGGCGCCGCAGCATGGCCTGCGCGATCTCCGGTGCGTAGGACAGCCGGGTGAGCCGGGACTCGATGATCTTCACGCCCGCGGGCCGGACGCGGGCGGCGATCTCGACGGAGAGTTCGGCGGTGATCTCCTGGGTGCTGTCGCGCAGCGACATCTGGCCCTCGCGGTGCGCGTCGTAGGGGTAGCTGGTCGCGACGTGCCGGACCGCGGTCTCGGCTTGGGTGGCGACGAACCTGATGAGGTCGTCGACACCGAACGACGCCTGGGCGGTGTCCCGGACCTGCCAGACGACCACCGCCGCGATCTCGATGGGGTTGCCGTCGGCGTCGTTGACCTTGGCCATGGCGGTCTCGTGGTTGCGGATCCTGGTCGAGATCTTCGTCCGGGTGGCGAGCGGGTTGACCCAGCGCAGGCCGTCGGCCCGGATCGTCCCGGTGTAGCGGCCGAACAGCAGGACCACCCGGGCCTGGCCGGGAGAGACCGGGGTGAGTCCCCGGGCCACCAAGCATCCGGCCAGGGCCAGCAGGGCACCGACGATGACGGCCGGCGCGGAGAGGCCGGCGATCCCGACGGCGAACAGCCCGATCCCGGTGATCCCGAGGATGGCGGCGGCGAGGGCCATCCCCCAGCCCGATGCCTCGCGGGCAGGCTTCTCGGTGGGGGCGGGCGAGGACCCGGTAACACCGGGCGAAGACCCGGCAGGGCCGGACGAGGACCACCCAGCTGACCTGATGCCTGCCATCGGCTCGCCTCCTCACCGGTCAGGCTACCGGTGAGGTTGCCGGAGTGCGCAGCAGGCGGCCGGAATCGTTTAGCTGGGCGTCACCGAGAATCCTTTGAACTGAGTGGATGACCAGGTACCGCGGAATGCATCGGTCTCGATCCCGGGTATGCCGCCCGCGTAATTCGGGTCGTTATCGGTGACCATTGCCACCTGCTGGCCATTTACCCAGGCGGTGATCGTTGTCCCGTGGACGCCGATGGCCAGGGACGTCCATTTCCCGGTTGCGGGCGCCGCTATGGTGCCGTGTGCGAGCACGGTGTTGCCGACGCTCACGCTGTTCCTGGTGAGCCACCAGCCGCCCGCCGAGCCGAGGTCGAGTATGTATCCCCTGAAATTGAAGATCTCATCGCCCTGGCGGCTGAACCGGGCCAGGACGCCGCCGGATTGGCCGGGTGCGGTGAAGCACAGGCTCACGCTGACCTTGTAGTCGCTGGCCATCTCGCTGCTGCCGATGACCGCGTACGGGAAGCGCTTGTGATGTGAGCTCTTCGGATGCCAGAAGATGGGCTGCATCGGGGTTGCCTGGGCCACGACGCAGGAACTCGAGCCGTCGGCTGCGCGGGCGAACTCGAAACTGCCGTCCTGCGGCGCCAGGTACGGCGGCATCGTCCCGGCCGCCGAGGCGGGTCTGGCCCAGCCGTCGGAGTAGGGCAGCTGGAAGGGCTGGCTGGCGGGTATCGATGGCCTGATGATGCCCTGCCCGCTGGTGGTGGTGAAGCTGTAGACATAGCCGGCCAGGCAGCTGAACGTGAAGCTCCCGGCGGAGTCCGGCGTGATATCGGCTTGGCGCAGGAGCCAGTCCGCCGGGTCCGCCGACGCCGGGCTGGTGCGCCACGCATGCACCGTTCCACCCGGCAGGCCGCCTTTGATGGTTACCGTGATGGGCTGTTCCGCGGTGGCGGTGGTGGTTTCGGCTATCAGGCTCCAGGCGCTGCGGCCGGCCGCTCGCAGCGCCAGGTAGGAGCCGTTGGCCCGGTCGCCGCCCAGGTAGCCGCAGGCGCTATCGACGTGCACCCAGCCAGGCTCGGTGAACTGGGTGACCGCGGCGATGACGCCGAGCATCGCCTTGGGAACGTAGTAGCCAGAGCGTGGCTGCGCCGCCCAGATCAGCCCCCGGTCCTGGTAGTAAAGGCCGGGGGGCTGCGTGGTGATCAGCGGCCACTGGATATGGCCGGTCAACCGGGCGTCGATGTACCCGCGGATCACCGACCGGATCATCGCGGAGCCGTCCGCGCCGGGCATCGCCCCGACCTCGCTGTGCCACAGCGGCTTGCCGGAGGCAACCGCGGCCGCGGTGGACCAGCACCGCGTCCCGGTGGTCGGGTAGGAGCACACGTCATGGGCCGCGAGAACCCCGATCGCCGCGGCCAGGTCCTTATCCGTCTTCATGTCATCGGCGATCGCCCACGGCACCCCGGGCCGGTAGGTGCCGTCTATGGCCCAGTCGAAGGGATCCTTGTCCGAGGCGGCGATCTTCGTGCCAGTGTGCCCGGCAGCATCCAGCGACTTCCGCAGCGCCTTGAACCAGGCGGCGTCGTAGCCCTGCTCATTCCAGCCACCGAGGTAGCCGATCGCCAGGCCGTGGCCGGCCGCGCACTTTACCCAGGCCACCAGGTAGTCGATCATGTCCTGGGACCAGAAAACCCCGCCGCCGATCCAGCCGGGCGCCGCCCACGCGAGGCCGTAGAACCTGATGGCCGGATTACGGGCCTTCGCCTCCCGCATCAGCCACCACTCATAGCCGCCGTCGGGGTTCAGCACGCCGCGGCTGTGCTCGTGGCTCGGCTCCGCCCCGCAAGAGGAGAACGCGTCACCTCCCACCTCGACCTTGAGGATCTGCAAAGCCGCGCCGGCGCCGGGCTTGAACAGGTAATCCAGGATGTCGCTTCGCTGCGGTCCGGGATAACTGATCAGCTGGACGGAATTACCGCCGCCGCCGGAGACGGCGCCGACGCCATCAAAGACCCGGCCGCCTTTCGTGCCATCGATGGTGATCGTTGTCATCTGGAGCACCTCCCGCGCCCGGTGCCGGGTTAGCTAGACGAAACGGATCAGGGTGTGGCACAGCTCGCCCTGGAGGCCGACGCCGCGGTCCCGGTCGGTGGCGTGCACGTCGACGGCGACGATGCCGGTCCGGCCGGACGTGGCGGGCACGAACCTGATGGTCCGGCGGCTGAACGCGAGCGCGGCGCCGTCCGGCGTCGGGACCGGCGGGTCGATGCCGATGATCGCGGCCCAGGTCTGTGCCATCGCGGCCGGGCCGCCGGCGGCGGTGTCCACCGCCACGTCGACCGCCACGATGTCGTCGGCCTTGGCGGTGCGGGCGGCGCGGGCGGCCCTGGCCGCGGGCAGGTCGTCCCAGAACCACTGGTGCCGGGGCAGGAACTCGTCGAGCTCGAGGAGCACGCCGACGTCGAGCGGGTGCAGCTGGATGATGTCGTGGCCCATCGCCTTGGTCTGGACCGCGATCCGGACGCCGCGCTCGGCGGCGCGCTCCTTCACCCCGTCCAGCGACGGCACCTGGGTGGACAGCACCCAGCCGGACGCGCCGCCGACCCGGCCCAGCCAGCGGGCGACCGGGTGGTCCGGCGTGGTCGGCGCGAGCACCTCGACGTAGGTGTCCGGGCCGACCGGGGCGGTGAAGTCGGCCAGGTGGATGGCGGCCAGCAGCGGGTCGCCGAAGCCGGGGCCGAGCTCGAGCAGCTCGGTGGCGGCCCGCACGGCCGCCTCGTGGTCCAGCGTCGCGAAGCCGACCTGGCGCAGCTCGGCCCACTGGTTCTCGGTCATGCTCGGCCTTCCCTGGGCGCTCGTGGCGGGCTACCGGCCCGTGTCCATGACGGTGGCCTCGAGGAGTCTGGCCATGCCGCGCTCGTAGCGGGCCGGGTCCCTGGCGTACCTGGCCCGCGCGTCGATGGCCATGAAGTCGGTGTCGGCCACGTGCTCGCCGCGGTCGAGCGCGTCCAGGCCCGCGCGGGCGATGTCCCGGGGATCTTCCTTGCGGCCCCGGACGTGCGCGGCCATCCGGGTGTCCACGGACCCGACGATGAGCGCGATCACCTCGGTGCCCTGGCCGGCCAGTTCGGACCGGGTGATGCTGGACAGGAACAGCGTCGCCGCCTTGGCCGGGGAGTAGCCGCCCATGAACGGCGCGGGGAAGGCGCCGGCCACCGACAGCACGTTGGCGATGTAGCCGCCGCCGTTGGCCCCGAGCACCGGCGCGAACGCCCGGGTCATGTTCAGCACGCCGAAATAGTTGACCTCCATCTCGCGGCGGGCGGCGTCCGGGTCGCCGGTCAGCACGAGCCGCTTGTTCTCGAACCGGCCGGCGTTGTTGACGAGCAGGGTCACGTCCGGGCAGGCGGCCGCGGCGGCCCGCACCGCGGCCGGGTCGGTGACGTCCAGCGGCACCACCTCCACGGCGGCGGCGATCCCGTCGAACTCACCGGTCAGCTCGCCCGGGCGGCGCACCCCCGCGTAGACCTTCTTCGCCCCGCGGGCCGCCAGTTCCCGGACGAACGCCAGGCCGATGCCGCGGTTCGCGCCGGTGACGAGGGCCACCGAGCCGGCGGCCTTGGTGGGGCGGGGCATGGCCACCTCCGCGACGTCAGGGTAAGGGGCGGGCTAGGCTTCGCGGGTCTTGGGCGGGTCGCCGCCGACCTGGATCTGCGAGCCGTGCAGCTCACGGCGGCAGGCCGAGCAGTGCAGGACCGGGTGGAACTGGCGGCCGCAGGTGGTGTGGGTGAGCAGCATGGCCGGTCCCTCGGGGGCGCGGAACCACCGGTCGCCCCACTCGAGCATCACCATGACGTGCGGGAAGAAGGCCCGGCCCTTGTCGGTCAGCCGGTACTCGACCCGGCCCGAGCCCGCCTTGACCAGGACCGGCTCCAGCACGCCCATCTGGCAGAACGTGCGCAGCCGGTCCGAGACGATGGTCGGCGGCGCGCCCGTCATCACCAGCATGTCGGTGAACCGCCGGGCGCCCAGGAACGCGGCCGCCAGGGCCGCCGCCGACCAGCGGTTGCCGATCAGCTCGATGGTCTGCGGCACCAGGCCGGGACCGCCAGCCCCGAAACCGCCAGTGCCGCCCGCGGACCGGCGCCTGGTGGTGGCGCGCGGCACCGACCGCCCCAGGCCGCCGCTCGGCCCGAACGTGCCGCGGACGTCGCGGATGCCGGCCGGCTGGCCGCAGGCCCGGCAGTACATGACCGGGGAGAACTCCTCGCCGCATTCGGCGTGGTACATCGGCGGCAGCGGCTCGATGTGCTCGGTCACCCAGACCGCTTCCCACGACCAGATGGTGAGCAGCACCTTCCACAGGTCGCGGCCGCGTTCGGTGAGCACGTACTCGTACCGGCGCGGCGCCTCGGAGTACTGGGACATGGTGAACACGCCCGCCTCGGTGAGGCGGCGCAGCCGCACGGTCAGCACGGAGTTGGCGATGCCCAGCCGGTCCCTGAAGTCCTTGTAGCGGCGCACGCCGGCCATGATGGCCAGCCGGACGATGGCCAGGTTCCACTCATCGCCGATCAGCCCCAGGGCGATGGCGTTGGAGTTCTCCGCAGGCCCGGACTCCGGCGCCGCTGCGTGGTCGGGCGTCTCGGCGTTGTCAGACGTTTTGCGCCCTCTCTGTCGGTCGAGGCGGGGACTGGTCGTCAAGCCGGCGCCGTTCACCAGCCCCGGATGGACTCGCCGGGCGCCCAGCAGCTGTGCGTGCCACTGGCGATCCGCTCGGGGAGCTGAGCGCGCGCGATCGGGCCCCGGCCCACGTCGTTGGCGCGGAACACGACGCACTCGGACAGGTCACGGTTCATGTCGACCGTGAGCGTCACGAGATACGCGTCGTCCTCCTCGGTCCCGCCCACGCGGGGAGCGACGCCGACCTCGCTGCAGAACACGCCCGGTTCGAACTGGTACCGCTCCTCGCGGCCGGTCAGCGCGTCGTGCTTGACCAGCCCGTTGAACAAGAACCAGCCCGGCTCGTTGGTGGCAGCGTAATTGTACCGGTAGGGCCGCCCGCCGAACCCG